>Ga0193751_1000288_pt1 | contig 42294 bp, 67 predicted proteins | sample L1c2metaG_FD_143050 | JGI IMG/M metagenome (GOLD analysis project Ga0193751, IMG submission 143050) | Soil microbial communities from a riparian zone of the East river system, Colorado, United States - L1c2 | ecosystem: Environmental > Terrestrial > Soil > Riparian zone | place: USA: East River...
TCATTGGCCTCGTCGGAGACCTTCTGCACCGCGCTCAGCGACTCGCGCCGCCGCTGGCGGTCCTCCAGGGCGTTCTCCAGGGCGGTGTCTTCGACCAGCTGCTCGTCGAAGGCGAGCTGGTTGCGGACCAGGACAGGACGCGGCATCAGATGATCTCCTCTCGGCTACAGATGGGCTCGGCGAGTCAGCTCGCGGGCGATGACGACGAGCAGCCGGGCCTGGGCGTCGGTCGGGCTCTGCTGGGGCAGGTCCCAGGTGAGGCGCGCCAGCTCGTCCAAGACGTCGGTGAAGCGGGCCTCCGCGGCGGGGTCAAGGATCCGAATCTCGAACGGCGTACCGAACACCGGCGGCGGGACCGAGCCCAGGCTGCGCAGCACCGGATGGCTGGCAGGGCGATGGGCGCCGTCGCTGTGACCACCGATCAGCGCGCGGCTGCGGATCACGGGCTGGCTCACGCGACCGCCTCGGTGACGACGGAGCCGCCGGGGCCCTTCGCCACCACGTAGGTCGCGTCGGCGAACTCCGAGAGGTCGTCATGGTGCGAGACCAGTACGATCCGGGAGAGCTCGCCGGCGTGGGCCAGGATCCGGAGCGATTGCCCGAAGGCGCGGCGCGACTCGACGTCGAGGCCTTCGGGCTCGTCGATGACAAGAGACTCGATGCGAGAGCCTGCCCGACGCGCGACCAGGCGTGAGAGCCCGACGGCCAGGGCCAAACTCACCGAGGTGCGCTCGCCGCCTGAGAACATGGCCAGCGGCCGCTCGCCGACCTCGTCGCGGACGACGAGGTCTAGGGCCTCGATGATCCCGGCGCCGCTCTTCTTTGCCCGCTGGGCGCGGATCTCCAGCGCCATCCCCGGGCGCAGCTGGGCGAGCAGCTCGTTGGCGTAGCGGCCCAGCTCGGGCAGAACCGACTCGACGATACGTGCTGGGATGCCGTTGACCCCGAAGGCGGTCACCAGCCGGCGCAGGCGCCCGGCCGTGACGACGTCGCCGGCGATCTCGGTGGCGAGGGTGTCGCGCTCGGCGCGCGCCATGGCGATCTGCTCCAGCCGCGCCCCGAGACGGCCCGCCGCCTGCCGGCGATCGGCCAGGGCGGCCTCGGCCTCTCGCTCCCCGCGGTTCAGCTGCTCGATCGCCGCCTCGAGGCTGTGGCGCTGGTCGCGCAGGTCCTGCCCGGCGGCGGCGGCATTCCGCGCGACATCGAGCGCCTTGCGGGTCGTCTTGCCATCGGCCTCGATTCGCACGGCCTCCGCGGTCTCGATCTCGATCGCCTCGAGCGCGGCAGCGCGGATGCCAGCGGCCTCGACCAGGCTGGCTTCGCCCGCCGCGGTGGCGCGTGCCGTCGCCAGCTCCTCGCTGATCGACCAGGCGTCGGTCGTCGGCTTGGCTGGCGCTGGCTCTGGCTCGCCGGTGTTGTCCGTCCTGGCCCTGACGAGGGCGTCTTCCGCTGCGGTGATGCGCTCGTGCAGGGCGGTACCGCCCGCAGGGATGGTGGCCCCGCACTCCGGGCAGGTGATCGTGTCAGCGGCTTGTGCCTGCAGGTCGTCGAGGCGCTGCCTGGCACCGTCCTCCGTGGCGGTGAGCCGCGCGCACTGGCGCACGTCCTGCTCCCAGACGTGGTGTGCGGCCTGGTAGGCCTCGTACTCCGCGCGCGCGGCCGCCAAGCGCTCCTCGAGGCCCGGGATGGACTCGGAGGCGGCGCGGATCCGCTCGGCCTGGGCCAGCACGACCTCGGCGCGCTCGGCGCGAGAACGAGCCTCGACGCGCCGACGCGCGGCGGCCTTCCAGGTGGCGGCCTGCTCGGTCATCAGCGTGGTCAGACGGGCGACCTCGCGGCTCGCGGCATCCGCCTCGCCGAGCTGGCCGATGAGGTCGACCAGCGCAGCCTGGGATTGGTCGCGCTCCGCGCGTACCCGGCTCAGCTGGTCATCGAGGACGGTGATGTCGGTCCGGATCCCGTCGAGGTCCGCGGCGACCGTCTCCTGCTCGGCGATCGTCAGCTCGAGCCGCACGACCTGGTCGCGGCGTGCGCCGGTCTGCGCCTCGAGGTCGCGGGCCAGCTCACGCGCGCGGGCCTCGGCGAGGGCATAGACGTCGAGTCCGAGGACGGTGCCCAGGATCCGCTTGCGTTCCGCGGCGGTCGCCTCGGCGAAGGCGTTGGCGCGGCCCTGCATCAACCAGGCGGCCGTCTCGAAGGTCGCCGCGTCCATCCTCAGCAGCTGCTCGATGGCCGCCTGCGTCTCGCGGATCGAGTCGGCGGTCAGCGGCCGCCAGCCGTCGCCCTCGGCGATCGCCAGCTCGAGGAAGGACTTGCCGCCGGCGCGGGTAGTTCGGCCGCGCGTGACCCGGTAGCGGCCGCCGGCGTAGCTGAACTCGACGGTGGCCACCATCTCCGAGGCGCCCAGCTGCACCAGGTCGTCGGTGCGGCCGCGGGCGTCGTCGTACAGCGCGTAGAGGACGCCGTCGAGGAGGCTGCTCTTGCCGGCACCGTTCGGTCCGACCACGGCCGCCAGGCGGGCGCCGTTGGGCTGCCAGTCGGTGGCCGAGTGGCTGAGGAACCCGCGGAGGGCGATCCGCTCGATCTTCATGAGCAGGCTCGCCGGTGGACGAACCAGGTGCCGTGCTCGTCGGTGACTACGATCAGCTCGGTGTCGTCGGCCAAGGCATGGCAGCGATGGCACTCGTGGCGAAGCTCGACGTCGCTCATCCCGCGGCCTCGAGCAGCTCACGGCCGCGGCTGATCAATGCCTCCGCATCCGGGTCGTCTGCGAAGTAGGCAGCCAGCGCCTGTTCCGCAGAAAGCGCCTCAGACAGGCCGCCGGCAAGCGCCGGGGCCTCGACGGGGCGGACCTGGATGGCGGCGACCTCGAAGGCGCCCATGTTCTCGACCTGCTGGCGCAGCTGCGCCACGTCCATCGAGGGATCCACGTCGACGATGCGGACAATGGCTCCCTCGACGTCGTCCTCGGAGACTCCCTCGGCCGCGTAGTCGCCCTGCAGCGTCACGTACCGCCGCGCCGGCGTCTCGACGAACTCCCACTCGAACCGCCCGGGCCCGACGTCGGCGACGATGAAGCCCTTGGCCTCGTGCTCCTCGCCGAAGTCGACGCGCTCGATGGAGCCTGGGTACAGGACCGGCGGATCGGTCGAGAGCACCTGGTGCCGATGCAGATGGCCGGCGACGATGCCCTCGAAGCCGATCGCGGCCAGGTCGGCGGCGTTGACCACCAGCTGCTGGTCGCCCAGGAACGCCTGCTGGCTCTCACTCAGGAGCGCGCCGGCCAGAGTCTGGTGACAGACCAGGACCGCCGCGGTCGCGTGGCTCTCCTGCGCCTCCGCGTACAGGCCGCGGGCGATCGCCATGAACTGTTCGGCGAGCACCGCGAAGAGCTGCGCCTCGGGGACGTCCTCGAAGCCGGGCTGGGCCCTGAGCCAGTGGCGGTCGAGGTATGGGATCAGACAGACGGCGACGTCGTCGACGTACACCTTGCGCGGCCTCGTGACCGCCCAGCGCCCGCGGCCTGTACGCGGAGGCTCTTCGCCGAGGACGGTGACGATCGAGCCGCCGGCGATCTCGCCGTCGTGGTTCCCGCGCAGGTAGATCTGCGGATCGGCGAACGCCTCCAGGGAGTCGCGGATCTGGGAGACCAGCCAGGGCGCCGGATGGCGACGCTCGGTGAAGTCGCCGGCGATCACCAGCGCGTCGCACTCTCGATCGGTGGCCTGCGTGGCGACGATGTGCAGCGTGTCCAGGTAGTCCACGAGCCGCGCGTTGAGCCCGGTGGCCGGATCCACCTTCGAGCCGTAGGCGTCGATATGCAGGTCGGCGGCGAATGCGATGCGGGTCATCGCCGGATCTCTTCCATCGCGCGCTCGACGTAGTGGGTCGCGGCATCGAAGGCCGGACAGGACTCGGCGCGGTCCAGCGTCCGCCAGGTCTGCTCGAGGAAGGTCAGGGCCCGGCGGCGATCGCGATCCCGGTCGCAGAAGCGACGCGCGGCGGGAATCGTCCTACCGCAGTCCGGACAGGTCCGCTCGGCCTCAGCGGTTTGTACAGAGGCTGCTGGGGCCATCAGTGCTGGGCCCCGCCGGCAGCCGGCGTGACGTCAGCGGTCCGGTAGAACGGCCACCCGGAGTGAGCCGCGTGAGGGCAGTACCAGCCCCAGTTGGGCGACGTCCAGGCGAGCAGCATCCCGTGCTCGGGATCCTGCGGGCACGGCGGGCCCCAGCTGCCGGTGGCGTGGCTGCCACGGCTGCGCCGGGTCGGGGTGGTGGCTGGTGACGCCATGGCTAGGTGGCCGGCGAGGCCAGGTCGGCTGCCGCGCGCCGCCACCGGTTGAGGAAGTCGCGGTTGCCTTCGGCCGCGTCGAGGATGGCGTCCGCCTGGGCGGCGCTAATCAGCCGGTGGTCGCTGACGTTCCAGGCGGAGACCAGGACGACGCGGATGTTGTCGATGCCCAGGCCGCGCAGGGTGGCCTGCAGCTGGTCGCGCTGCTCCTTGGTGGCGGAGCCGGTGACCTGGCTGGCCTCGGCGCGCTCGCGCAGTCCGATCACGAAGCGATCGCCGAAGGGCGGCTCGGCTGCCGCCTCGGCGGGCGCCGCCCAGTCCGGATCCTCGACGGCAACCTCGCCGCTTTGCGGGTCGACCGGGGCTGGCTCGGCGGCGCCCAGCTCCTCGGGGGTCAGCTCCCCGCCCTCGACTGGCTCAGTCGGTTCGGTCGGAGGCTGGCTGCTGGTCAGCTGCCGCGGCTCCTGGCGCACCTGGCCGGGACCGAACAGGGCCGACGTCGCCGAGGTCGCCTGGTCGAGTAGCCGCTCACGCAGCTCCGGCTGGTTGACGTCGGGGACGACCGCCGCGATCACGAACGGCTTGGCCAGCTCGGCGGGGCTGTACTTCGAGCGGAGCGCGAGCGCCGCGCGCACGCAGCGGTTGGTGGCTCCGGTCTCGGCGAGGCGCTCCATGAACTTCTCCTTGAGGAGCAGCTCCTTGGCGATCTCGGCCTCGAGACGCAGGTCGGTCCAGTCGTACTGGCGGGCCTTGGCCTCCTTGAGGGTGCGGATCTCCTTCTCGACGGTGGCGAGCTTGATCGTGCACTCGCGGGTCAGCACCCGCCATTCGCCGTCGGGAAGGCGGATGGCCTTGGTGGCACGGTAAGTGACGACCTTCGGGTCGCGGCCGTCGTCGGCGCGGCCGGAGGCCTGGGGCACGTCGAGCATGCCGGCCACGCTGGCCAGCTTGGCCAGGCCGACCGCCGACAGGCCCAGCTCGGAGGCGATCCACCGCTCGCCCTGCTTGCGCTGGGTGATCGGGTAGACCTCGCCGTGGTCGGGATCCGGATCGATCTCGACGCGGCGCGCGATCGGGCGCAGGAATGGCGTGACCTGGGTGGTCATGTCGCCGGGGATCAGGACGTTGTACTTGTCCTTGGGGTAGTCGTTGATCTTGATCGCGCTGGTGGGCTCGAAGCGAGCCAGAGCCTGGGATGCCATATCGGTCAACGTCCTTCTGCTTGCCAGGGGGCCAGCGGCTCGTCGCCGTAGGCGGCCCGGAATGACTGCTCGATGGGTTCGGCGGGGGCCGCCGGCTGTGTGAGGTCAGCCGGCGCCTCCGTCCTCGCCTGCCCCCTGGAGACAGGCTGCTCAATGAGGGCGACCAGGCGGTCGATCAGCGCGGGGCCGCCGGGCATGATGGGGTGCTGGAGGAGGTCCTCGACGATGCGGCTGCGCTCGGCCTCGGCGCCCTCAGCCTTGGCGGCAGCGATGGCCTCGTCGATACGAGGCCCCAGCCACTCAGCCTTCGGATAGCCGGGATGGGACTGGATGGCGTTGAGCAGCCGCTCGGCGGCCTCGATGGCGGTCATCGCCCCGCACCCGGGATGATCCAGGCGATGGCGACCAGGAGCAGCGCCCAGGCGATCAGCGCCATCCACAGCGTCTCGTGGTCCCAGGCCTGAGTGAGCCGGTAGGCCCGGACGACGAGCCAGGCGAGGATCCCGATCGGTAGCCAGCCGATGTCGCGGAGGATCGAGCGCCTGGGCGAGACGTAGCCCTCGATGACCTGCGGACCGTCCTGCTCGATGCGGGAGACGATCTGCTCGCTCACAGCTGGATCCAGCCGATCCCGACCAGGACGGTCTGCAGGACCTGGGCGAAGAGGATCCACAGGCACCAGGCGCGCAGCGCCCGGAGGAGGTTCTCGTCGATGGTGAGGGGCGCACCTTCGGGGAGGGGATGGCGCCAGTGGGTGTTCCAGTGCTTGGTGAAGGCGGTCATGTAGACTCTCTCCTGTCTGAGGCTCCTCGCGCTTTTCCTTGACTGGGAAGAGCGAGGGGCCTCGGTCTATGTGGTGGATCCGTCGAGTGCGCCGGCCTGCTCCCGCAGCTCGCCGAGGAGCCTGGTCAGCGCCGTGTGGGTCTCGAAAGTGGCGAGGGTGGCCGCCTGCAGCAGCCCGTTGCCGGGGGTCTGCTGGCGCGCCTGGGTGAGGCAGGTCAGCGCCCCGCCGTTGGCGCCCATGGCGTCCTGGGTGATGGCGATCAGGTCCATGACCTTGCCGACCGCCTCGTGGCGCTCGACGGTCATCAGCACCGGGCGACGTCGACCGCTGACCCGCTGCGTCATCGCACTCACGATGCGGCCTCCCGCGGGTCTGACGTGCTCAGTGACATGACCAAGCCCGGCAGGAGCTCGGGGAACGCCCGGACCGCGCGCATGGCGATCGCCTCTGAGAGGGCCAGCCGGCCGAGCTTGATGCTCGTCCAGGTCGACCGGGCGATTCCGAGGCGCGCGGCGAGCTCGCGGTCGTTGAGCTTCTCGCGCTTCTGGATCGTGATAAGATTCTCGCGCATCGCGTCAGGACTATGACATGCGTACAGCGCGGTGTCAAGCAAATTGTCACAAAGGTGACGCGAGCACGTAGAGTCCGCGTCACCTATGACGCTGCGCGCCTCGGACTGGCTCAAACAGAAGCGGATCGCCGCCGGCATCGCTGCCGCGGCTCACCCCTGCTGGGGTCCGCCTTTGTCGCCATCATCGTGCTGCTGGCGCTGCTGCTCCTGATGCGCATTGGGCAGGCGTTCACCAACTGGGACGGGGCCGACTTCGAGGTCTATCGACGCGCGGCTGCATCCTGGGTCTCGAGCGGGAATCCCTACGCCTACGCCGGAGATTCAGGGCTGGCGACCTACCGCTATGCGCCGTGGTTCGCTGCGCTGTGGATCCCGTTCGGCGGCGTGCCCCGCGAGCCGCTGCTCATCGGTTGGGTCATCGTTCTGCTGGGGATGACCGCGGCGATCATGGTCAGCCTGGTCCGACAGCATGGCCCGGTTGCCATTCCGCTGGCCCTGCTAGGTGGATGTCTGCTGGTCAGCACCACCGCCGGCGGCAACATCCAGGCCCTGCTGGTCGGCGCGCTCTACTTCGGGATCCACCGTCGGTCCGGACCATTCTGGGTGGGCGTGGCCGCCTCGATCAAGATCTTCCCGATCCTGTACGTGATCCCGTGGCTGCGGCAGGGTGAATGGCGCAAGGCGGCCATGGCGGTCGGCGTAATGGCTGCCCTGTATGCACCGCTGCTGTTGTTCAGGCTGCCGCCGGCGGCGCTGGACCCAGGCGCCGAGTACTGGCCGTCGACCTGGCTGTGGGCCGGCGTGGCGGTCGCAGCGGTTGTGGCCGCCGTAGTCGTTGCGAGGACGCGCTATGCGTGGCTGGCTGCTGGCGCGGCGACCATCCTGACCATCCCTCGCCTGCTGGCGGTGGACTATTCGATGATCCTGCCAGCCGTCGGCCCATCAGCTGATCGTGTTGGCTCGGATCGAGTACTTGTCGGTCGTCACGTTGAGCGTGTAGACGGTGCCTGAGGTGTCCGGACCGTCTGTGACGAACGCGTTGCCGCCAGCATCCCAGAAGACGTCGGTCCCGCTGCCGTCCTTGTAGAGATTGCAGACATTGCCCTGAACCGCTGTCTTGATCCCGATCCAGTAGTCACCAGCGGGGAGGTAGATTCCGATCGGCGTGGCCAGCCAGCGAGCATCGCCCGCCGTCCCCGATACCCGATAGGGATTGATTGTGTTCGCCGGACTCACGTAGGCCATCAGCAGCTTCGGCTTGCCACCGCTGTCGGTCCACACAGCCGCCTCCGGCCGCCATGCGTTCGCCGCGGTGTTCTGCTTGACGTAGGCCTCGACGGTTAGCAGCTGACACGCTGTGGCGATGGTGATCTTCTTGGCGTAGATGCGTTCGTTGGTGGCTGCGAAGGACGTCCCGCCGATCGTGTTGTATCCGACGTAGGCCTGGGTCACTCCGCCGCCGCCTCCTCCGGTGGCGCCGGTCGCACCAGTGGGTCCCGTCGCACCCGTGGCGCCGGCCGTCCCTGTCGCCCCGGTGGCTCCTGTTCCGCCTGTTGCCCCGGTCGCGCCGTTGGTCCCATTCGTCCCTGTTCCGCCCGTGGCACCGGTGGCCCCAGTCGCTCCGGTGGCACCGGCTGCGCCGGCGAGAGCGTGGAAGGCGCCGCCCGAGTCCTTGTAGTACGGCGCGCCGCTGTGGTCGGAGTCCATGAACAGCGTCGTCTGCCCGCTGGACGGGGTCGAGATGTCGGCCTCGGCCGCCTGGCGCATCTTGATCTGGGAGCCCTCGGGCATCAGTGCACTCCTATCGGGTCAGGCTGCGACGGCAGCGCTTGATTGCGTAGCAGGGCCTCGCGGATGGTCTCGGGCACACGCCGTCGCAGCAGCGAGTCGGTGAGGCTGGCGAACTCCCGGCGCTCGCCGACCCACCAGGCCGCGAGCGAGCGCTCGAACTCGATGCCCCAGTCCCAGACACCGTGCTCGATGAACAGGACGTCGCCTTCGGGCGGGGTGAACGGCACCTTGGAGAGCCGGTAGGCGGCCCGGTGCAGGCCGCGAGCGTTGAGCTCCTTGAGCAGGCAATACAGCGGCTCGAGCCGGTGCGGCCGCCGCTCCCACGCGGCCATCAGCTCCGTGGCCTGCGCAGGCCAGCGTGCCAGCAGCGCCGCGCGGAAGGCCGCGTACCAAGCCTCCTCCTCGAAGCCGCCCATGTCGGCCCGGCGCAGGTAGAGCCGCCGAGCCCAGGCGGGGTCGTCCATCTCCCGGTAGGTCTGCGCCAGGTAGAAGACGGTGCGTGGGTTGTCGGGCTCCCGCTTGAGCTCCTCCTCGAGCATGTCGGCGTGCCAGCGCCGCTTCGCAGGAGACGTCGGCGTGGTGGGGAAGTGGACCCGGACCTCATCGGTCGGCCGCGATCGGTAGGCCCGGTCGGGCAGGCAGGTGTACTCATGGACGGCGCCGCGGCTCTCCCAGGGCAGGTCGCCGCGCAGCAGCAGCGGCAGGCGCCAGGCCGTGCCGTTGTCACGCATCTCGATCATGTAGGCGTCGTAGGCGGGGTCCGGGGCGAAGCCGGCGTCGATATCGACGGTCATGTCGGCGTCGAGCGCCAGCAGCCAGTCGGCCGTGCCCTGGGCCAGCTTCAGCGCCTCGCTGCGGTTGCGGCCGAAGTTGACCCACGGGCGACGGTAGACCTGTGCCTCCGGCATCAGCGAGCAGATCAGGTCCGGCGTGCCATCGGTCGATCCGGTGTCCACGATCGTCGCCGCGCTGATGTGCGGACGGGCAGCGGCGAGGCAGGCCTCGATCGAGGCCGCCGCGTCCTTGACGATCGCGACCAGGGCAAGCGTCATCAGTCCACTCCGATCAGCTCGCCGAGGACGACCAGGGCGCCGTCGGCTTCTATCGGGTCGGCGAACAGCGCCTGCTGGTAGAGCGCCACGGTGTAGGTCACGCCGGCGGGGATGTAGTAGGGGACCTCGGAAGAGCTCAGGGCGCTGATCTCGGTCTGCAGCGTGGTGAGCGCGGTCTGCACGTCCGTCGGCGTGCCGGGGATGCCGGTGCCGCCGCCGACGCTGACGTCGGTGGCCGTCTTGGGCGTGGTCGCCGCCGCCTGAGCCTTGCCGTGGCTGGCCGGCATGTTGCGGATGGCGCGGCCCAGCTGCAGGTCGACCCGATACCAGGACTCGCCGGAGTCGTCCTGCGGGGCGATGGGCGTGAACTGGTGCTGCGCGATGCGCCGCGTCTGCCAGGTGCCGAGGTTCTGCCCGGAGCTGGTGACCGCGGTCTTGATCTGGATGCTCATGCCGGCGGTGATCAGGTTGGTCTGGCTGGCCTTGAGCTTCAGCGAGGGGAAGTCGGTCAGGACCCCCGCCTTGCGGTAGGCGAGGATGGCCGACGCGCGGGCGATGGCCTGCGCCTCGGTGACCGAGTCGGAGTCCATGTAGGAGTCCACCCGCCAGTCGTAGGCGTCGAGCAGGGTGTCGTCGTGGACGAAGACGGCCGCCTCGCTGGCGCCCCACTTCGAGACCAGCCCGGTGATCAGGTCCTGGCCGTCGGAGGTATGGCCCAGGTTGGTGAGCCACTGCGGCGCGATCACCGGGGGGCTGGCGTCGGGAGCGATCAGGGTCGGGTCGTCGGTGATCTTGACCGTGCACGGGTAGGTGGTGTGGTCGGTCTCCTCGCTGTACCACATGCACAGATGGCTGCAGCCGCCTGTCTCGCCGTTGATCGCCACGGCGGCCGAGCCCCAGAACGCGAAGTCCGAGCTGATGGCCCACGACATCGTGGTCGAGGTGCCCGTGGCGACCTCCGTCGACCCGTCAACCTCGGCGCTCGGATCTCCCGGGCCACCGGCTGTCTCGTTGCACCACAGCTGGCTCGAGGAACCGCCAGGGGTCGAAGTCCAGGTATGCCCGATGCCGTTGATCGCGCCGATGCCGTTGATGACGAGCTGGCTGGGGCTCGTGGTCACCGCCACTGACGGCGCGAGGTTGGTCCCGGTGGCTGCCTGGAGATCGGAGTAGGGCGTGGCCTGGTCGACGTCCTCGAGGAGGATCAACTGCGCGGCATAGCGGAACGAGCCGGGGATGGTGAAGGTGACGCGGCCATTGGCGCCGACGCTCGGCGACGGCATCTTGAGCGCCCAGACCTCGAGGATCGACTCGGATGTGCCGTCGTTGTGGAAGGTGCTACTCGACAGGTGGGTGAACGCCTCGTTGGGCGCTCCACTGCCGGGGCGCTCGTCGTTGATGTAGCCGACCGAGCCGACGTGCGGCGAGTTGCCCACGAAGCCGCGAATGGTGAAGAAGGCCAGCATGTAGCGGTCCGGCACCGCTGGCACGGTCAGGTCGGGGAAGGTGGAGGCGTTGGTGCCGGTGACCGCCGCTCCCCAGTCGGTGACCACGGTTGCCGTGCCCGGGATGCCGCCCGCGTGGTGGTAGCACAGGTACCAGAGCTTGCCCGCGGTGTCGGCGCAGTCCTGGAGCATGTCGAAGACGTTGGACTGGATCGGGTAGGTCTTGGCCGGCATGGTGACGGTCGGGCTGGCGACGATGAAGTGCTCGAGCACGTAGGTCGACAGCCGCGGGTTGCCCTGCAGGAAGGTCTCGACGATGGCCTTCACGCGGGCGACGTCGGTCTCCGCGCCGCGCGGCCACGCCGCCGTCAGGGTCAGCAGGTTGGTGTCGGCGGCTGAGTCCTCGACGGTGACCTTGTAGCCGACCGCCACGCCGGTGAACAGCTGGTGACGGCCGTTCTCGGTCTGGACGATCCGCTCGCGGGCCAGCCAATACGGGCAGCCCGGCGCATCCTCGGTCCAGAGGACGACGTCGCCGCTGGGCAGGTTGTTGGACAGGTCCGCGGCCGGGATCAGGTTGGCGTCGTCGTCGATCCAGAACTCGCCTTGGCTGGCCTCCTTGGCGTTGCAGCGCTGGCCCAGGGTGATGATCGGCTGCGGGTTGCCGGTCTGGTCGAGGCCCCAGTACGGGACCTGGGCGGTGTAGTCCTTGATGGTGGCCGTCGGCTGGCCGCCGATGCGGACGGTGACCTGGCTGGTCATCCGAGGAGGCCGGCGTTCCAGCTCCCCGGCGACACCGACTGCTGGTAGCTGTTGACCTTGTAGACCACCTGCTGCGTGGAGAGATCAACTCGATTCGCCACGTTGACGAATACGTTGGTCTTCGGGTCGAGCACCCACTTCTTGGCGTTCAGCGCCGCGAGCTGGTGCTCGGCGCTACGGGTGGCCTCGCCGTTGGCGTCCAGGCCGCGCTTGGTGAGCTGGCCGCTGGCAGTGACCGCGGCCTTGAGGTTGGCCTGCGAGGTCGCGTTGGCGTGGTGGCCCGCCTCGGTCACGCCGATCAGACGGTCGATGGCCGAGATGTTCTTGGCCACGTCGGCGGCGAGGTTGGTGTCGCCGTGGGCGACGTAGTAGGCCTCCAGGTTGCGCAGCTCGGCGAGGTGACCGCGGATCTCGCCGAATACCGCGGGCGCCTTGGGGTTCTTGAGGTTGTCGAGCAGGGTCACGAAGATGGCCCCGGTCGGGTCGAAGCGCGCCTTCTCGGTGGAGGTCGTCTCGTACACGCTCTTGTAGCCCTTGGGACCCATGAACGGGCTGGTGCCCAGCGTCTTGAGGAACTGCGAGGCGTCGATCTTCGGCGCGACCCCGGTGGGGTGGCGGGCTCCGTAGTCGCTGACCGTGGCGGGGTTGATCGGCTTCAGCAGCCCGGGCGCGGTGACGTGGAGGGGGTCAGAGGCTGTGCCCTTGGGTCCGGTGATGAGCTGGCCCTTCGGACCGTAGCCGTGGGGGTCCAGCTTCCCTCCGGCACCGGCGCCATGCGTGTCGGTGATGGTGTTGTGCAACTTGTGGTCGGGACTGAGTTGCGCGAGCAGCCAGGCGCCACCCAGCAGCGTCACGACTCCCGCGGCGGCGGTGGCCAGGAGGGGCATCATCGCGGAGGTGCCCAACAGGCCAGCGCCGAACTCCAGCGCGCCAGCGCCTTCAGCCGCGGCAGCTCCTTCCCCAGCCGCGGCGCCCTCACCCGCTGCCGCCAGTGGGTTGCCGCCCCCTCCACCGCCCAGCCCGCCGACCCCGGGTGCCATGCCGGTCACGAAAACCGGGACGGCGCCCGCCATGGTCCCCGCGATCAGCTGCGGTATGGCCTTAGTGGCGGCGCTGCCGAACAGGCCGGCGGCGGCCCGACCGATACCGCCGATGACCGTGCCGAGCAGGGCCTTACCCATCTGCAGGCCGAAGCTGAGCGGCGAGATCCCGAACGCGAACTTGATGACGCTGTTGGCGATGAAGCCCTTGATCAGGACGTCCTTCACCCAGCCGGGCAGGGCATTGAACTTGTCGACGATGAAGCCAATGACCCCGACCGCCTGGCGGCCGAAGGTCACCGCGCCCTTGAAAAAGTTGGCGATGTCGTCCTGGTGGGCGTCGAGCCAGGTGCCCAGCCCATCCATGGCGTCGACGACCGCCGGCAGCAGCTGGTGGCCGATCTTGATCTGGAGTGCATCGAAGGTGGCGCCGAAGCGGTTGAACTTCTCCTGGGAGGTCTCGGCCGTCTTGGCCACCGCGTCGGCGAAATCGCCCTGGCCCTTGATGACCCGGTCCTGGGCGGACTTCAGGGCGTCGATGTTGCCGACCAGGGTCATGATCGCCGTGCTCGAGCGGCCGCCGCCGAACGCCTTGGAGATGAGCGCCGCCTGCTGGGTCGCCGACAGCCCGGACTTATCGAGATGGGTGCGCAGGTCCTCCATGGCGGCTAGGATCCCGCCCGAGCCGCGCATGTCGGTGGCCAGCTGGGTGCCCGAGATGCCGATACTCTTGAGCTCGGTGACCGCCTTACTGGTGGGCGCCCCGAGCAGCGACATGCTCATCCGCAGCCGGGTGGCCGCGTCCTGGGCGGGGATGCCCTGGCTGGTCATGTCGGCCAGGGCGGCGCCGACCGACTGAATCGAGATCCCGAACGTCTTGGCGCTCGACAGGATCCCGGTGCCCATCGCCGCCGCCAGGTCCCCCATGCGCATGTTGCCCGAGCCGACGATGGCGTTCAGGGTGCCCATCGCGGACTGCATGTTCTGCACGCCGCCGACTCCGGAGTTGACCGCGGCGATCAGCGCGTTGGTGACGCTCTCGAGGTCGGCCTGCCCGACGCGGGCGCCTTCGGCCGCCGCCTTCATGATGTCGAGCGCTTGCGCGCCGCGGTAGCCGGCCGACTCGATGTGGAACAGGGCCGCCGCCAGCTGCTCGGGCCCGGTGGCCAGGCTGCCGGACAGCTTCAGCACCGAGGCCGACAGGTTGTCCACTTCGGACTGACTGGCGCCGGCCTGGGTGTGCAGCAGCTCCATGGCGGCGTCGAAGTCGCGGGTCTTGTTGATGGCGCTGCTCAGGAAGCCGGCCAAGCCCAGGATCCCGGCGCCGCCGCCCAGGATGCCGATGCCGGTCACCACCTGGCCGATCCGCCCGCGCAGCGTGGTCATCGCGTTGCCGAAGCCGGCGGCCGCGGTGCGCGCCACGCCGAAGCCCCGGGACAGCAGCCCGCCGCCGACGTTGGCCGATGCGGCCGCGGTGCCCATCCCGCCGAGCTCGCCGCGCACCCGGTTGAGGGTGGCCGAGGCCATGTCGCGGGCGACCAGGCTGATGCCGACCTGCTCGTCCATCTACTCGGGGTCCGGACCGGGCGGCGGTCCCTGCAGGAGCTCGTCGAGCGAGGTGACCCCGTACAGGCGCATCTCGAGCAGCGGCTTGGCCCGCAGGTTGTCGGGGGTGAGGTGCTCCAGGACGGTCACCGTCTTGCGCGCGTCCACCAGCGCCAGCCAGCGCTTGCGGCGGGCAGGGTCAGCGCCAGCCAGGTCGGCCTCGCTGAGCCCCAGCTCCGCCAGCAGGATGTCATCGGCTAGCTCGGGGTCTTCGCCGTCGATCGACGGGAGCGTGACTTGGCCGGCGGCCCACTCTCCGAGGAGCCGCCTGACCCGTTTGGGGGTGTCGCCGCCGTCTCGGGCTCGGGCGCCAGCATGCGCTGGAACTGGGGTCGATCGAGGCGCGCCACGAGAATGTTGGCCTGCGCCGCGCGCAGCTTGTCGATCGCCGGGATGTTGACGAACAGTGGAGAACTTCGCCCATCGAGGAGGTTCCAGGCGGAGATGCTCTTCTGCAGCAGCCGCGCCTGGCCGAGCCCGGTGTCGTCGCCGGCGTAGGCGGAGCCGATGTAGCGCAGGGTGCCGTAGTCGGGTCGATCCCAGACGTCGGCCCAGTCGCCGGTGACGTCCTTGGGGCCGTCCCATCTCCACTCCACGCCCCCGGCCGGCGTCCGCTCGGGGACACCGACCAGGGCCTGGGTGTGCTCGGCATCGTGCGGGCTGCCGGGGCAGTCGCAGGCGCCGAGGCTGATTCGCTCGGTAGCAGGCTGGTCTTCACGGGACATGGCTGGTTCCTCCGGCGGTCGCCTAGCTGGCGATCGCGTTGTTGAGTGTCAGCTGCAGGTCGCTGCCGCCGAGCGCCGAGTCGCCGACGCACTCGGCGTCGATGGCCAGGATCGATGCGCCGTTGAACTCCTGGACCGGGACGGTCCGGAAGCGGATGCGGCTGTCGATGTAGGCGTTGTTGTTGCCCGAGCCGACCGCCTTGAGGCGCAGGCGGCGCTCGACCATCTGGCCGATGTTTCCCTGCCAGGCCGCGAACAGGTCGGTCTCGGAGCCTGAGCTGAGAAAGAAGCTGATCGTGAGCAGGGGCGTCCTCTTCAGGCGCCCGTGGGTGGACAGGGTGTCGGTGGTCTCGCCGTACTTGCGAGGGGTGACACCCGAGGGGATCGTGAAGTCCATGGCCAGCACGCCGACCTCTTCGGTGCCTGACCCGAACGCCACGCTGGTGGTGTCGATGTAGGCCCGGGTGAGGTGGCCCATCAGCGACTCGGCGCCGGTCACCGTCGCCGGCGTGCCGGTGAAGGCGGTCGGGACCTTGTCCTGACCCATCCAGGTCGTCTTGAGCTCCCAGGGCATGTTGCCCGGGGCGGTGAGCTGGTTGAAGCTCAGGTGACCATCGGTGATCATCCCGTAGGTCATCTCGTAGGCCTGGACGTTGTCGCCTTCCTGGATGGTCGCCGACTTCAGCGTGTCGGAGCTCGCGTCGAGCGGGAAGACCCACTTGTCGGCGCCCGCGGCGACGCTGCCCGCGGTGCCGGCGATGGTGACGTTGACCGGGATCGAGAAGGTCGTCGTGGTCAGCACCGTGACTGTCCAGGTGCCATCGATCAGCGGCGTGCTGTTGCTCCCCGAGATGAGGACCGTGTCGCCGGTGACCAGGCCGTGCGCCGCGGTCGTCGTCACCACCGTCGGGCTGGCGGCCGTGTTGCCGCTGATCGTCTTGGAGGTCGCGCCAGTCGGAGTGACGCCGCCCGCCCACCAGTGCTGGCAGTAGCGCATCAGGTCCTGGTAGCGGGCCACGCCGTCCATCTGCAGGCCGGCCAGGCGCACGCCGAAGGTGCCGCGCCCGGGCTGGTTCATGACCAGCGACTGGTAGTCCTCGTCAGGGTTGGCCGGGCTCTTGTCGAGGGTGATGATGGATGAGCTGGCCATGTTGAGGTTGAAGGTCGGATCGACCCGCGTGCCGTGTGTGCTCTCCACACCGAGGCTGACTCGATGGAACGCGCGGGAGCCGACGGTGATGGGAGCCATTGGCTATTCCTCCGCGGGCTTGACGCCCTGGTCGGGCGTGGACTCGGCTGGTGTCTCGGCCTTGGCTGGCTTCTTGGCCTTGGAGCGGGTTGGGCGGGAGGCGCCGCCAGCCTTGTCGACGCCCCCCACGAAGCGATACAGGCCGGAGGCGGCGAGCGACTCGGTCAGCTCCTTGGAGGCGGCCGTGAAGCCCTTGTCGGCAGGGACCAGGCCGGCCTGCTTGTCGGGCCGCGAGTCGACGGTGCGGACGTACACGGAGCGCGCGATGTCCGCCTCGTCGAGGTCGCGCGCCGGAATGCCGGGGATGTAGCGGTTGCCGTCCCCGGCGTAGGTAAGAACCAGCTGCGGGTCCTTGTCGTGGCTCATGACTGCGCCTCGACCTCGGCCTCAGCGGCCGGCTGGTCCCCAGCTGCCGTCTGCTCCTCCTCGAAGCCGGCGATGCGCTCGGCGATCTCCGCCTTGGTGCCCGAGGTGTCGAGGCCGCGCTCTTCGGCGAGCGCCACCAGCTCGTCCTTCTTGACCTTGTCGGGATCGGGAGGCATGGCCTCGACCTCGGCCTCAGATGCCGGCTGGTCCGACTCGTAGGTGGCCTCGTAGAGCCCGGAGGCGATCGCGGCCTGGACGACATCGGGCGGCAGGGTATGGATCTCGGCCTCGTCGACGTCGCGGGACGGGAAGCCGGCTCGGAAGGCGCCTTCGCCCACGTACTTCAGAAAGGTGATGCCACAGCTCACGGGGGTCTCCTTTAGCTATCCGGCCTGGTAGTCGAGGTTGAGGCGCTCCTTGGCCTCGAGGGTCATGCGCATCGCGAACCAGGTGCCCTGCTCGACCGTCCACGAGACGTCCTGCAGGAGCGCCGCGTTGACGACGCCCGAGTACTGGGTGAAGAGCAGCGAGTGAGCCGCGAAGGCGGCCAGGTACTTGGGGATGAACGGGAAGCCGACGCGGCGCGCGTTCTGCTGGTCGTTGGCGTCCAGGAACAGCGTCAACGGGATCCGCCAGGTGACGTCGGTCCAGGTCGCCGAGTGCGCGGTGAAGCTGCCTGACGGCATGTCCGACAGGTGGGTGTAGGGCTCGACGGGCTCGCCGGTGAAGGTCTTCACCACGCCGTCAAGCAGCACGGAGTTGACCGGGAAGGTGATCCCCGAGGTGCCGGCGCCCCACACCGTCTTCACGCCATCGATCAGGCTGGCGACGTAGGCCGAGGCGTCGACGATCTTCTCGATCTGGCTGGCGTCGGTCATGGCCGGCCTCGCAGGTAGTGCAGCAGCATCGGCCCGATCTGGCCGCGCACCTCGGCGAGCGCCTTGGTGAAGGTGTGCAGCGGCTCGAAGCTGTAGCCCGACTTGCCGATCTTGCGGGCGATCAGGAAGGCGATCGAGCGCACCGCCGCCTGGTCGCCGCTGCCGACGCGACTCGCCCGAGAGCCGGTGATGAAGCCGCCCGAGTTGCGCCGGACGCCGACGCCGCCCTGGGCGAGTAGCTGCGCGCCCTTCCCGGAGCCGGTCAGCCAGGCCATGATCGCGTCGGTGGGCGGCTGGCGGCCGCTGCCGCTCTTCCAGCCGAAGGTCAGCGGCCGCGCCTCAGGGACCATCGCCGAGCTGACGCCGACGTGGGCGGCCACGTTCAGCCCGGAGCCGGTCACGGTGGTGTGGATCTGCTGCTCGAAGCGGCCGTGCCAGTGGTGTGGCCTCACGATTCTCCGAGCCGCTGGCGCCACCAGCTGGTCGCCGACGGCTTGGAAGCCGGTGCGCAGCCCGACGGCCATGCGGGCCGGATCCAGGTCGCGCATGGCCTTGGGGATGCCGACAATGACGACCTCGACGTCGCTCATCGCGGGATCCCGCCGGCGCGGCTGTAGCGGCTGATCAGGCGCAGGGTGCGGTTGGTGAAGGCCTTGGAGGTCACCACCTGGCCGAACGGCGTGATTCCTAGCCGGTCGTCGTTGCCGGCCCGGTTGGCCAGGAAGACGCGGATTGATTCGGTGATCGTTGCCCGGTGCACGTCGCCCGGGCAGGTGATCGCGTAGCCCCACTTGGCCACGACCGTGATCGCGCCGGGCCCGAAGCTCCAGCTGCCGTTGAGCCGCACGAGGCCGACGATCGGCGTGCCCTGGATCGGATCCGTGATGTAGTCCACGCCCGCGACGAGGGCGATCCCGTTCTCCGTGACGCTGCTGATCGAGACGCAGTCGTCGATCGCCAACCAGCCTCGGTTGCCGCGCCGCCCGGTGAACTGACGAGCGGAGGCGGCGGAGTCGGCCACGAACGACCAGGCCGCGGTGATGCCACGGCCCTGGATCACCTCGTTGTCCAGCTCGGACTGGACGTCGGCGATGATCGAGGTCAGCGTCGTCGTCCAGTTGCCCGAGAAGTTCGGGGTGTCGCCGGTGAGGTTCGACTTGACGTCGTCGGGCGTCGCGTAGGGCGTGGTCAATCAGTCACCTGATGGGAGGTGCCCCGGGCCGGGAACGCGGGCGGCCCGGGGCGATGGCTAACGGGTCAGGGTCGACCTAACCGTTGGCGATGCCGCTCAGCACGGCACACCCGGCGGGGAAGTAGACCTTCAGCACTTCGCGGGCGTAGACCCCGAACTCGTACTTGCGCTGGACGCGGGCCCAGTCGTATTGCACGTACTCGCTCTGGACCTCGACCTCGAAGACGTTGGGGACGTTGTTGTTGGGGTAGGGGAGCCGCTCGGACAGCATCAGGATCAGCCCGGCGGGCAGGTTGGGGTGGGTCATCAGCGGGATGCGCTGCTGGGTGAACTTGTCGAGGTAGTCGCCCAGCATCAGCCCGCCGCTGACGGTGCCATCGGCTCCGACCGCCGCCGTCAGGCGCAGGGTCGTGGTCGAGCCGTTGGCCGCGATCTTGGCCAGCCCGTTCTTGGCCTCCTGGGAGTTGACCAGGATGATCGTCGGCCCGATGCGGCTGTTGTCCCACAGGGACTGCAGCGCGGTGTCGAACTCGACGATGCCGCCGGCGTTGTCGCCGGTCAGGGTGGCGTTGGCCAGGTCCTTGAAGTAGGCGCCCGAGCCCGAGACCTCGAGCTGGGGAATGACCCCGTCGAAGCTCAGCGCGTCCGCGGTCTGGTCGGCGGTGTTGGGCACGTTGCCCGAGCCGGGGATCGACAGGATGCGGATGTACGGCGTGGTCACCGTGGCCACGTAGTACTTGGTGCCGCCGGAGGTGCCGGCGAACACGTTGTAAGCCACCGCGCCGCGCACGGCGGGCCAGGTGATGTCGGTCGCCTTGGAGCCATTGCCCGAGGCCGCGGTGGTGTGGCTGCCGGTGCGCCCGTCGGTCTCATCGGCCGCGTCGGCAGCGGCGTGGCCCGTCGAGCCGTTGGCGAAGCCGTACAGGGTCAGCGCTGACACCGCGTAGTCGTAGGCGGTGGCCGCGGTCAGCGAGCCGATCGTGCTGGCCGCTGTGTCGGCGAAGGTCAGGGAAGCGGGCTTGCCGATGGCGGTCACGTTGCCGCCGAGCAGCAGAATCTCCTCCTGGATCATGACCGCGCTGAGCAGGTTGACGCCTGCCATGGCGCGCACGTCCTCGAAGGTGCGCCCGGCCCACACCGCCTCGTCGGTGACGAAGTCGTCGAGCCCGAAGCTCTTGAAGCTCGCGAGCTTGTCGGCCTCGGTCGTCGATACCACGCTGTTGCGGGCGCCCTCGGCCACGCCGGCCTTGACCTTGGAGGCGTTGATGGCGGTGATCGCCTTCCAGTTGACCGCCGTGCCACCCACGCCACGGTTCGGCCGCGGGAAGCGGTTCCTCAGCGGGCTGAGGACCGGAAAGAGCTTCTTGGATGGGGCCTCGAGGTTGTAGGCGACGAGGCCGGTGGTGGTGCTGATGCCCTGGGTGGTGGCCTTGGCCATCACCGTCGGGTCACCGGCTCCCACCGGGATGGGGCTCGCGAGCGCCTGACGAACGGCCTCGATCGTCTCGGCGCTGACGCCCCCCGGGTTCGTGGGGTCCATCGGTTACTCCTGTCCGCCGGGACGCCCGGCGAGCTGTGCCTTGTAGAGCTCCTGAGCCGCGAGTCGCCCGAGCTCCTCCTTGGTCTGCGGGCTGATGCCCGGGGCCAGCGACGCCTTCGACAGCGCCTCGGCCACGTCGCTGCTACCGGCCTGCCCCATGTGATCGGTCAGGAACCCGCGGCTGTCGGTCGCGTAGCGCAGCGGCCCTCCCGCAGCTGGCTGGGCAGCGATCTTCGCGAGCGTGTCCTGGAGGGGCTTGAGCGCCCCGACAAACTCGCCTCTTACCGCTTCCATGTCGGCCTTGGATGCCACCGCGCCGATGCGGTCAACCAGCCGGCTGGCCAGTCCTTCCACGAAGGCATCGGTATCGACTCCGCTCGCCACCTTGGCGAGCTCGGGAGCCGGCGGGGTCTCGCACTCCGCGCCGGCGTTGTGTGACATGTCGTGCAGGGCCTGGTTGCGCTGCTGCGCCGCCTGGTCCGGCGTGGATCCCTTCTTGAGCGCCATCGCCTGCTTGGCGAGGTCGCCGATGACGCTGGCGTAGGCCATGCCAACCACCACGACCGGGATCGGCTCCTCAGCCTCAGCGGCCGCCGTGTCCTCCGGGGTGCCGAGCTCATCCGCCTCGCTGGCGGAGAAGGCCTGCATAGCGGTGAGCGCGGTCTTCAGCTGCGTGACGCCCTCGCTGTCGCCCTCCTCGCCCTCGGTCTCGATTAGGCGGGCGATGGAGTCGATCACCCAGTGAGCGTCGCGGAGATCGTCGGCAGCGCTCTTGGCAAGCGGCTTCGATTGCGACGCCTTCTCGGTCGGCTCTGCAGCGGGCTCGGCCTCATGCTCTGCGGCGGCCTCTGCGGCGGCCTCTTCCTCCTCCTCGGGCTGCTCAGCCGCCGGCTCGGCGGGCACCCCCTGGGGTGTGGCGTCTTCGGTCGACGGGTGGGTCTCCGCGGCCGGCTCCTCTGGCGCCGCTGGGGTGGGCTCAGACGAGCCCTCGGTGCCGGCCTTGGCCAGCTCGTTCTCTGGGTCCATCTGTCCTCCTTCGATGGGTTCGGCGTGGCTGGCCTTCGCTGACTTGGTAGATCCCGGCCAGTCGGCCGGCAGCAGATCGGTGGCGCCCAGCGCCTTGGCTCGCTTGGTGATGTGCTTCTTGGCGGCCGGCTTGTCGCCGGCGCGGCCGAAGGCCTGGATGGCGTTCGACAGATCGGCGCGGTTGGCGATCGGGAAGCTGCCATCGGGCAGCGCCTGGCCCTTGTCGGCCATCGCCGAGCGCTGCTTGTCCGAGTAGTCCGCCTTGGCCAACGGCTCGAACGCCTCGACGTCGGCGTCGCTGACCTTGAGCAGCGTCAGCACCGCGCTCGGCCGGCTGGGACGGTCGACCAGGCTCTCCTCGCGAAGGTCGATGGCGGTCACCGTGCGATACGGCTTGTCGGCGACCTTGCGCATCGGGCCGAACTCGGTCTTGAAGCCGCCGTGGCTGATGCCCTTGTAGACGCCGGTCTGGACCTTCTTGACGGCCACTGGGTCGACGATGTGCAGGACGGCGGTGTGGGTGCGTGCCTCGGCGTTCTTGCGCAGCTCGACCACCGTGCCGGCGGCGCGGTCGGCCTGGTGCATCTCTCGCACGTTGGCCCAGCGCATGAACGGGCCAGACGCCTTCTCGAAGGCCTCGTAGGTGACGATCTCGCCCTGGTCGTCGGGGGTCTCGTCGTTGACGGCCGCCTCGATCAGGATGGTGCCGTCGCCCTGATCGGCGACCTTGCCGAAGGGGACGAACACGTTGAAGCGCTGCGGATCCATGGTCACTCCTCGTCCACGCCGGCGGCCAGCGCGTCCTCGCTGCTGATGGGGTTGGCCGACCGGCTGCAGTCGGGGTGCTCGAGCAGGTTGGCCTCGTAGTAGTCGAGGCTCCAGATCTGGCCATCGGCGACACGGCAGGGCTCATCGAAGTCGTCGCCGTCGGTGATCTCGACGTAGGTGGTGCCGCCGTCGCGGTAGCCGGCGACATTGCCGTGGCCGGCGGCATAGGCGGTCTCGGTGCGAGCGATCAGCTCCGCGCGGGCCGTGCTCATGTCGTCGAACATCGAGAGGATGGCGTCCGACAGGTCCGCCTCGCTCATCTCGGAGTCGTCGATCGCGTCGGCGATCAGCGCACGCAGGCGGTCGCGGCTGACGTCATCGACGCCGGCCACCAGGCTGGCGGCGCGATCGCGCGCGTAGCCGGCCGCGGCCGGGAAGGCCAGCGCCCAGTCATCGGTGACCTCGCCCGATCCGGCCTCAACGTAGCCGAGCGCCCACATGGTGCCCAGCAGGTCGGCCGTGGGATCCGTGAGCGCGGCGATCTCGTGACCCCAGGGGTACTGGTCGAGGACGGTCGAGGGAATGGCGACCTTGGCGAGGGTCATGCCGCCTCCTCCAGAAGAGCGACCAGCAGCCAGTCGTCATCGTCGAGGACCTCGGCAGAACCGTGGTCGACCTGCGCAGCCTGGACGTCTCGGGCCCGTGCGCGCAGGCGGAGCTGGAAAGTGACCACCAGCCCGGCACTGTCGGGGTTGCCGCCAACCACCGGCACCGGCACCACACCGCCGCCACCGGTTGCGACGCCGGTGCTCGTCTGGGCAGCCTGGCTGTCCGCGCCGGCGACCGTGAAGCGCTCAAGCGCGGCCGCCTGATCTGTCTGGCGCGCCTGCTGGCTGCCTACCATGGCAGCGAACTCGATCACGCCGCTGCCAACGTCGGTCTGGGTGCGCTGGCTGTCGGCGGCGCTAGCCATGAATCGCAACAGCGAGGCGCCCCCACTGGTCTGGGACTGCTGGGCCCCAGCCGCGGAGGCGAGGAAGCGCTCCAGTCCCGCGGCCGCATCGGCCTGACGGGCCTGTGAGTCGCCGACGCTGGCCAGGAAGCGCTCCACAGCGATCCCGCTGCTGGTCTGAGTCGCCTGAGCGCCGGCAGCCGTGCCCGTGAAGCGCAGCAATGCCGCGCCGGACCCCGCCTGGGCGCCCTGGCTATCGGCTCCGCTGGCCGCGAAGCGCAGCAGGGCGCTGGCAGCATCGCTCTGGGCAGCCTGAGCGTCGGCTCCCGAGCCGGCTGTCCGCCAGAGCCGTTCCCAGAGCAGCATCTACAGCGGCCAGTCGATCTCGACCCAGACCAGCCCGGCGTCGACGATGTGGGTCGTGCCGGCACCGGTGGCTGACAGCCCAAAGATCCCGCCCGGGGGCACGATGAACATGCCCGCTTCCTCGAAGTCGGCGTGGTAGACGCCTGCGCCGGCGGCGATGGCCGCTGGTCCGCCCGCCGGCAGCTGGAAGGAGCCGCCACCGGCGGCCACGTAGCCGGTGAGCGCCACGTTGTTGTAGGCCTTCATCGACGACGAGGCCCCCTGCAGCGACAGATCCAGGATCGAGCCTGCCGCCGCGGTGGTGATGGCGCCAGAGGTGATGCCGCCTACCGCGTACAGCGGACCGGCCGGCGTGCCGGATCGGGACTGATGGCGCGCCCGGATGATGACCGCGGCGCGCGAGTTGCCGATCGGGTTGACGATGCCGACGATGGGCTGCAGCGCTGCGGCGAGCGCGCCGGCGTTGGCCGCGACCAGCGTGAACCCGGCCGCGCCGAGGCCGAAGATGCGCTTGTTGAGCGCCGCCTCGAAGTAGCGGCCGAGGCCGACGTCATTGACGATGAGCTCCGAATACCGACCGGCGCGTGCGTCGGTCTGGACGTTGGAGGCGGCCCGCCGCTCCCCCTGGACCGCTTCTATGAGAGCCATGCTGTCTCCTCAAGTGGCGCTATCTCGGAGGTGTTGGGCTTCAGCCCGGCAATGCACACGCCGATGAGGCGGTCCAGCTGCTGGCTGATGATGTGGAGCGCATCGAGCGTGACGGTCGGGTCGAGGTTGAGGGGCTTGCCGGTAGCCGGGTCGGCGATGGTCAGCACCTGCATCTGAACGGTTGTCGGGGTGCCGTTGATCAAGGTGGTGACCGCCAGGACGCGGACGCCCTTGCCGGTGCTGTCGGGTGGGAGCTGGATCTGCCCTTCGTCGGCCATTACTTCGTCACCGTGTGGGTGAAGGAGGTGACCTCGACGTCGGCGTTGATCTGGATGGCGGTGCTGTCGATCTCGAGGTCCGACCCTGACCCGACGGTGCCGATCGCTCCGTCCCACAGCGGGGTGGATCCGTCGCTCTTGAGGACGCGATACCAGGCGGCGGTGCCGGTGGCGTTGGCGGCGGTGTCGCCGGTGATGGCGTTGGCGGTCATCACGCCGGCGACGGTGGCCCCGAAGGCCGTCGCGCCGAAGCGCAGCTCGGCGAGCAGGACCTGGGAGCCGACCGCGGTGTCGGCTGTGGCCGGCTGGCTGCCGTCGTAGATGCGCAGGTAGCCGCTGGCGGCCGCCACAGCGAGGGCATCGCCCTCGGCGTTGACGGCCGCGTTGGCCATCTTGACGTTGTGGGCCATCGCCTACTCCTCTCGCACCGTGACGCGCCGCGTGCGGCCGGGCTCCACGAGCTCGACGGTGCGGGTGCGCGGCCCGGGCTGTGCCATCTCGACGGTGATCGCCACCGGGGTCGGCGGGCCCTCGGGAGCGGCGACATTGACGATCGGCGCCGGCGCGGGCGGCACGTCGACGTGGATGACCGCCGGCGGCTGCTTGGGCACGTTGACGGTCACCTGCGGCGCGGGCATGGCGGCGGCGATCTTGGCCAGATCCGGCATCAGCTCAGCGCTCCGGGAGGCCCAGCCGGCGTACCACATCGCGCCCCTGCTCAGCGAAGAAGGCCGCGAAGAGCCGGCGAAGTCGAGCCTCAACCTCGCGTCGGCTGCGAGGGCGCCGAAAGGGCCGGCGGATGCACCGGCCTTCTCCAGCCGGAAGATGTCACGCACCCGCTCGGGTTCCGTGGCGCCGGTCAGCGCGATGCGCACCCGCTGGGCTCGTGCGGGGCTGATGGCCTCGCTCTCGAATGCGACGCCGGCGTTCTTGCCGAGGCGTAGCGCCTTCAGGCTCTTGCGCTGCCAGCGGTCCAAGTCCTCATCAATCGAGACCTTGGCGATCGGCTGGCCGGGGTTCGGGTTGGGCTGCTGGTTGGTCAGCTCGTCAGGGGCCGCCGAGGGCGTGGCCGGCTCCGGGCCGCCTGGCTCGGGTGGGGGAGCGGCGGCCTCGGCCAGCAGGGTGCTCACCAGGACCGGGCCCTGGGCGGTGGACACGTAGGCGCCCAGGCCGATCGGATCCTCGTCGTCGCGCTCGCGGAGCTCGTCGACGCTGATCTTGCCCATGCGCACGTAGAGGTCGTCGCTGGTCGCCTTCTGGACGGTGTCCTCTTCCTCCTCGAGGCCGTCGAGCAGGAACTCCAGCTCGGGCTGGTTCAGGTCGTCGGCGATGACCCGGTCGAGGATGCCCTTGATGTGCATCGCCATCGGCGCGGTGTCGTTGCGGTAGCTGGCGCTGACCTGGGTGTCGGCCACGCCCTTGCCGCCCAGGCCGCCAGAGTGCTGGGGCATGATCCCGAGGTCGGTCATGGCGTTCACGCCGAAGGCCGCGCAGGTGATGTGCAGCAGCCAGTCCTCGACCTCGCTCTTGGGCTCGGCCTGCCAGGGCTCGAGGCCGGTGTTGGCGCCGCCGGGCACGAAGCGGATCCGGGCGCGCTCGATGTCGTTGCCGGACAGGATCTCGTCGAAGACCTTCTGCAGCTCCTGGATCTGGCCGGTCGTCCAGTTCTCGGGCACCTTGTAGAAGCCGACCGGCATGGTGCCCTCGGAGAACTTCGACAGGTCGAGCGTCTGACGGCGCAGGGCCCGGTTGACGGCCAGCACCACCCACATCACCGGCGGGAAGCCGTAGGGGCTCCGGGTGCGCTGCCAGTACGGCGCGTAGACCATCTGGTCCGCGGTGTACATCTGCCAGGTGATGCCCTTGATCACCTGGCCGAAGGCAGGCTCCGGCGGGATTGGCTGTCGGCCGTAGGCGTCGATGATCGGGCGAATGGTGGCGCCGTCGATGACGTCCAGGCCGTACAGGCCGCCGTCGCGCCGCGGCCGCTTGAACAGGGTGCCGGCGTCGATGCTGATGATGTCGTCGAGCCACTGCGTCAGCCAGGCGCCGAAGTCGTCCTCGGAGTTGGGGGTCTCGAAGAAGCCGGTGACGTCCTGGATCTGCGACTCGAGCGACGTCGCCCGCGCCTTGGCCTCCGGCCGGCTCATGCCGGCGACCGCCTTAGGCTGGATGTGCCAGCCGAGGCCGCGGAACTCGCTCTTGCGCTTCTCGATGCACAGCCGGGCGACGTCGTAGTTGTCGCACAGCGCCCGGAGCATCGCGAAGCTGATCGGCTCGTAGGAGCGCGGGGTGACGGTGATGTTGAAGCCGGGCTGGTAGTCCCAGCGCCGCGGCTCCGGCTCGTCGGGATGCGCCGGCGACATCGGGATCCCGGGGCCCATGTCGGTGGTGGACTGCGACCCGGAGCCCAGCTGGCGGGCGAGCTCGCTCAGGCCGCGGGTTGAGACTGCCTGCGAGGCCAGGCTGGCCTTGGCCAGGCCCAGCTCCTCGCGCAGCCGAGCTGCCGTGGACGCGTCGCCTCTCACAGCAGCTGCGCGGTAACGGGCCCAGGCCTCGGTGCTCATGAGGCCTGGGCCTGCGTGGCTCGGCGCGCCTCTATCTGAGCGCGGTAGAAGCCCAGGATCCCCATCTCTGACCCGAGACCCATGACCGCGTAGCGCCAGGCGTCCATGGCGTCGTCGGCTTCCTTGACCGGCTGCTCGCGGGTCTGGCCGGTGCTGCGGTCGCGCGACCAGGCGTAGGACGGCAGCTCATCGAGCAGACCGGTACAGCGAGGGCTGACCGTCATGCCGCCGGCGATCGCCTCCTTGACCGCGCCGATGCCGGGCATCACATCATTGGTGGCCGGCACGATCTGCACGCCCTTGGTCTTGCAGGCGGCGATGTACTCGGGCTCCGACGGGTCGGCGTAGAAGGTCTCGATGTGGTAGCGCTCCTGGAGCTTGAGCAGCTGCGGGACGAGGTCCTCGATCAGCTGGCCACGGGCGTAGACCTCATCGATGGTCGCCCGCCGGCCGGTGCCTGACTCGGCGACCACCTCGCAGGCGAAGGCGTGCACAAAGCCCCAGTCCACGCCGGCCACCACGCGCTTCCAGGTCGTCTGCTCGGGCTCGCGCACCTGGTCATCGGGCAGGAGGTAGATCTGGCCCTCGTAGGCCACCCACTCGCCCAGGTAGTAGCGCTGGTGGTAGACGTCGTCGGTGTCGCTTGAGCGCGCCTGGTCGACGTAGTCCGCCGGCAGCGCGGGGTTGTCGAAGGTCGAGGCGTGCAGGTAGACCCGGTCGTTGGTGGGCGGCGTGAAGCGGCGCTTGAGCCAGTGCTTGGGGCCAGCGGGGTTGGTCGCGGCCGCCAGCTGGTGGTACGGGATCCCCGGCCACGAGAGGCGGCCCTTGACGAAGGCCCAGTCCGCCTCGCTGAGCTCGTAGGCCTCGTCGATGAACGCCCAGCCGAGCTCGACCGAGCCGACCTTGGAGGGAGCGCCGGTGATCGGGTTGGGCTCGAGGCCAAAGAAGCGAATGATCGAGCCGTTGGCTAGGTCGTAGCGGCGCAGGGTGTCGTTGCGCCGCACGATGGCCTCGGGCGGGATGACGTCGTGGAACAGTGTGAAGCGCGTCGAGGCCTCGAGGTCGGCAGCCACCTTGCGGAAGATGCCGATCGGGATCCCCGGATAGCGCTTCGCCAGCGAGTAGGCCTTCTCGCAGCCGATGCGGCTCTTGCCGGCGCGGAAGGCGCCCGAGTACAGCACCTCGGGCGCCTTCGAGTCGAAAAAGGTCCGCTGCTGCTCGTTGATGAAGGTCGGTTCCCGATCCGCCTCGATCCGCGCCCGATGCCCAGCGCGGATCCGTTGGGCGAGCAGGGTCTCGAAGCTCTGGGCGGCCATGGCCATCAGTTGAGCTCCGCCCCGACCGGTGGTGCTGGGTCCAGGATGTTCGCGGCGGCTGACTCGGCCTGCTTCCGCGTCTCGGGATCCAGGCCGGCCGCGTCGAGCGCTGCCTGCAGGGCACGGAACGCGAGCTCGACCTGGAACTCGGCGAGCTCGGTCATCCGCACGTCGATGCCCGCGTCGACGGCCATCTTGGCGATCTCGGCGCGGCGCTTGAGCGCCCGGTCGTGCATGGCCGACACGACGCTCTCGCGCTCGTCGCCGAGGTGGTCCTCGACGGTCAGGCTGGCCTGCGTGCGCAGCAGCCCGCGCAGCCCCGCCTCGCGCCAGGAGGCGACGCGCAGCGCCTCGAGCAGCGCCGCGATGGGATCCTCGGACTCGGGGATGTTCAGCTTGGTCAGGGCGTTCTCGGCAGCCTGGCGGGCCGCCTGGCGCTTGCCGGTCGGGGCGCGGCCGCCGTGCAGCCAGCAGTGGCCGAAGCCCGAATGGTCGGTGCGATGGCCGCGGTACTGCTTGCACGGCAGGCCGGTGCGCCGGCTCTTCACGCCGCAGTGGATCTTCGGGTCGAAGGGCACCGGCAGGCCTTCTTTGGTCAGCCGCTGGCCCAGGTGCGGCGATGCCGGGGAGGCAACTCGCTCCCCGGCGCTGGCCGCTTGCGCGGGCGTTCGGACTGTCACCGGCCGCTCCGCGTGGTCATTCAGCGCACCGCCTTGAGCGCTGGCTGCAGGGCTCCGCTGTCGATGGCGCGCACCACCCGGCGGGTGGCTCCCATCTCCGAGCCGCTGGCAGCCATCGCGTGGCGGGCGATGTGGCTGTCGATGTCGATCACCCGGGACAGGTCAGCGCGGCACGTCCCGCACAGACGTGGCGGGATGCTGCGCGCGTACTGGCGCCGGATGCGACGGGCCGCCGAGGAGCTCACGGCTGGCTGGCCTTCGCGATCTCGTCAGGGGTGGCCGGGCGCCCCTCTTCGACGCGCTCCGGCCAGTGCCAGTTGCCCTCGCCTTCACCCTGCGGGACGGAGGTCCGGGCGAACGGCTGGCCGTTCTGATCAAAGCCACCGACGTTGATGGTCTGGCCGGACCAGACGTGGGCCACCATGGCGCCCTTGCAGGAGCCGCCGATAGTGACGTGGACGATGCGGCCGATGGAGGGGGTCATGGCTCTCAACTCGTCTTCGTCGGCGATGCGTTGTTGACCAGCCCCGAGGCGACGAAGAAGGCCAGGCCCAGCGCGACCAGGTCGATGGTGGTGTGGATGTGGAAGAAGGCGGCGTCGAAGGCCGCCACGATGAAGCAGATCAGCGCCAGGACCTGCAGCACGAGCGGTGCGGTGAGCCTCATGGCTTCAGCCCACCACCGTGGTCTTCGTGCTGCCCTGCACCTTGACCACCGTCCCGGCTGGCAGCTGCGGAGCGGCCACCGGGGTCACGAAGTTGTGGATGATGAACCCTGAGATGACGGGGGCTAGGACGGTGATCAGGTTGGCGATGGTCTGCGCCGTGTTGCCGGCGACGATGATGCCCGGCCCCGAGACCGCGGTCAGGATGCCGATCACCAGGCTGACGATGAGGCCGATCCACACGGCCGGTAGGCGTCCGAAGATCATGGGGTTCTCCTATGCGTTGCGGACGGTGAACGGGCCAGACTTGCCGGCGACCAGGTACAGGCCGGCGAATGGCCCCTCGTGGACGAGGTAGTAGCCGGCGTAGCCCTGCGACACCGGGATCGGCGTGCCGGAGCGGGTGAAGGTCACGGTCTTGGAGCCGATGAGCGTCCTGGTGCCGCGCAGGACGTGGAAGGCGGTGACGGTGCCCGGACCGACAGCTGCGACCAGCGATGGCGTCGGCGGGTCGGGGAACAGGACGTAGCGGTCCTGCAGCCCATCGGCGAAGGCGCGGAGGTCGCCGATGACAGCGGTGGTGTCGCCCCAGGCCAACGGATCGCCAACGATGACCGGCGTGCTCAGCGGACCGATCGCGGCCTGGATCGCGGCCCAACCCTGACCGCGGCTGTCGGCGAGGCCGTAGCGCTTCTGGATCCCGGTGGCCAGCTGCGCCTCGTTGGCGCCGACGTCCTGGGTGCCCATTGCGTTCTGCAGGGCCTCGCGCTCGGTGTAGGTGCACGGCGCCTTGCGGCCGCGGGTCTGGTAGTTGACGCCGCGGACGCCAGAAGCGGGGACGCAGTCGGCGACGACGCCGGGCTCATGGTCGAACTCGCTGAGGAAGCCCGGCACGAACGCCACCGAGCGGCGCTGAACGTAGATGCAGTGCCCGCCGGCGAAGCCCGGCTGATTGCCGTGGTCGCGGATGGCCGCAGGAAGCCTCGGATAGAGCCCGAACAGGGCGACGGCGCTCATGCCGCCACCTCAGCCGCCAGCAGGAAGTCGCCCGACGCCGAGAGCAGCTTGTCAAGGTCCGCGTCGCGGATTAGGAAGTCGCCCGAGTCGTTGATGCCCCAGGCGCCCCACGAGTTGCGGCCAAGCGAGGCATTCTGGCTGCCGCGGTCCTGACGAAGAATCACGCAGTGGCCGCCAGCTACGCCTCCGGTGAGGTTGACGAACCCTGCGGCGTCGGTGCCTTCCATGCCGTAGTACCAGTCGACGCCGATGACGACTGGGCCGTGGTTGTGCAGCCACTCGCTGACTTCAGCGATGGAGTTGGCGAAGGCGTAGGCGCTGATCTTGCCGCGCTTCTGAAGGACCTTGGCCAGCGAGCGCACCGTCGCGCCGTTCTGATAGGTCGAGTCGCAAGCCCCGTCCTCGCAGGTCGTGTCGTAGTAGAGCTGCCGGGCATAAGACTCGTTGAGTCCCTTGTCCTCGACCGGCGCGCAGGCCAGCCAGCCGGTCCCGCCATTCCCCACGCACGTCCCGAACTGTCCCTGATCGAGGAGCAGCAGGTCTTCCCACAGCGGCCCGTCAACGTTCGTCGGGGTCGGGCTCGGAGGAGTCGGAACGAGGTGCTTTTTTATCCAGCGCCACAGGGCCAGGATCCCCGCCCAGGTCGTGAAGAAAGGGTTGTCCTCGGCGATCGCCTCCCGCACGGTCTTGTCGAGCAGCGAGTCGTCGGGCGGAGGGAGTGGCGTCTTGTGGTCGACGCCCAGCTTCTGGTGGAGCTTGTCGGCTGACCAGTCGCGGTCGTCGGGCGGGTTGGGGATGCGGCCGTAACTAGGCACTCGGGTTCTCCTTCACGAACTTGTGAGTGATGTAGCCCGGCCGCGTGCGTGAGTGATGGTTGCGAGGCTTGCCGCACACCGCGCAGTCCAGCCGCTTCGGTTCGAGCTTGAGGTCAACCATCGGCCACCGCCTGACCGGCAGCCAGCATCGCGGTGCCGAAGTCGCTGCCATCAGGGAGAGCGATGCTGCCGTCGAATCGGCCCCCGTACTTGTCCCAGCCGTGGCTCAGGACCGTGACGTGCGTTCCGGGCGGACATAGCTGCTCGGCGTACAGCAGCGCGGCCTTACCAGCGTCGGTGCTCAACTCTGGGGCGTTGATGCCGTAGATCCGGCAGGACAGGATCGGGTGCCCATCGAGGTCGTGGCCGTACTCGAAGGTGGCGAAGCCGAGGTCGATGTTCAGGTGGCAGGTGTCGCCGTCGTGCCAGTCGGTGACAACTGCGGGATACGGGCCGTAGACGGTCATCGCTCCACCCGACGCACGGCGTCCTCGATCTTGTGTATGCGGTCGTCCATACGTCTCACCAGGACCCTCCGCTCGCCGGGGTCGTAGGCGTGGAAGCCCACCTCTGGCGCCCAGTCGTGCAGCTCCGAGACATCGCCGCCGGCACCGTGCAGCGTGTCGCCCTGCGGTCGTCGGCAGATGAGGCACAGCCGCGGGTCCATCGGGTCATCGAGAGGTCTGGATCGTCTGACCGATGTTGTTGAACAGTCCCGACACGACGGGCCCCAGGAACAGCAGAGCGACGATGACCACGACCGCGATGAGCGCGATGAGCAGGCCGTACTCCACGAGCGTCTGCCCTCTCATAGCGATCCCAGCACGCGGCCTATCAGCCCGATGTAGGTCAGCGCCACGAAGGCGATGACGAACACCCAGCCGGCGAACCACAGCGGGCTCCAGTCGTCCATTCATCGGGTCTCCTTCGGCTTGTGCGGTACGTCATGGATCGGGTCGCTCCGGCGGGCGCCGCAGCGGTTGCTGCCGGAGCCATATCCGCAGGCATCCTTCGAACCCTTGCGGGACGGGACGAAGGCGTGCTTCTCATGGAACCCGCTCACCCGATCCGCCTCTGCATCTGCTTGAAGGCGTCGTTGGTCTCGTAGCAGATGTCTAGGGCGCGCTGCTTCATGGCGAGCTCGCGCTGGAGCTGCTGATTGCGCTTCGACTCGCGCGGGTAGTTCGACTGCGCGTGTCGCCACAGCTCGATCACCTTCAGCAGCCCCGTCACCCCCGCCGTCAGGGTGGCCAGCGCGCCGATCACGCCCGCTACGTCGCTCATGGGAGCGCCGCTCGCTCATCGACCGCGATCCGCCAGACACCGGGACCGAGCGGAACCAGAAGAGGGAGGTCCACGGCTGCGGTGACCTCGATCGAGGAGCCGGCTGTACAGGAATCGTTGTCGGGTACCCGGCCGTAGTCCGAAGCCAGGACAGCCAGCGCGGTATCGCAGCGCGTGAGCGGGTCGATGTCGCGGGCGCCGGCATCGGCGCCGTCGATGGCAGCGTGGACGAGCTCATAGCGCACCATCAGGGCGAGACCGACCTGCAAGCCGCCGAGCATCAGCATCAGAAAGATGGGCAGGATCAGGGCGAACTCGACGAGCGCCTGCCCCCAGCTGCGAGCCATTCACTTCGCACTCGGTGCTTCGGTGAGCTCGTCGATGGCGGTGGCCATGGCCACCACCAGCTTGCGGATGGAGACGATCTGGTCGCGCAGCCGGTCGACCAGCGGCTTGAGCCCTTCGGCCTCCAGGCGGGCGACCACGCCCTCGAGCTGGTCGACCTCGGTGAGCAGCGCGGCCCGGCGGACCTCGAGCTCGTCGATGTGGACGCGGTAGCCCTCGGAGGTGGCACGGGAGTCGTCGAGCTCCGACTGGAGCTGGTCTTTCTCGGACTTGTCGGCGCTCATGCGCCGGGCTGTATGACGCCGCCTAGCAGATTGCGCAAGCCCGTTTCCGCGCGATCAGGCCGTTTTCGTGCTCAAACGCGGCTCTGAAGTTCCCAAAGAATTCGGCAGCTCTGTCTCACGCAGGCAGCGCTCACAGAGGTGCATGCTGCCCACAGCACGGCCCTCACTGACGAGCTCGAAGCGGTGCACGGCGATCCCCGCCCTGTTGCCCCGGGCGATCAGGCAGCGCCAGCAGCGCACCTGGCGGTTAGGCGGTCGCCCCCGCGGCATGCTCAGCCGAGCGCCTCGACGAGCCACGGTGCTCGGGTGATCTCGAGGTAGGTCGCGAGCTTACGGGCCAGTTCGGGATCGTCCCGGAGTGAGCCGAGCGCACGATTGCAACGACGGCACAGCAGGCCTCGGACCCTACCTGTGCGATGGTCGTGGTCGACGTCGAGCAGGCGTTTCTCGGTTGGTGGCGCGGCACATGCTGCGCAGACGCCGCCTTGGGCGCGGAGGAGCTCGTCGTACTGCTCGATGGTGATCCCGTAGCTCTGCAGGGCCCGAGCTCTGCGGGAGCGCGCCCGGCCCGGAGCCGCGACGTCCACTTCGTAGCAGTCGATGCATCGAGAGGGATCCCGCCGCGACTTGCGTCGCTCTGGATGGCAGGTCGGTCGTGGGTGCCGATGAAGGGCGACCTGCCGCTCGTAGCATTCCGCGCACAGCCCTCGGCCTCGATGACGTCGGTCAGGATGACACTCGGGCGGCAGGCCCCGGAAGCGCAGCTGGCGCGGAATCCGGGCATCGCGGCGGTCCCGCTTGTAGCAGCTTTCGCATTGACCTCGCGCCTTGTTCGGCCGGCTAGGATGACAGAGGGACGGCGTCTTCATGCGAGCTCCGCCAGGGTGAGTGGGGTTCCGTTCATGGAAACCGAAACTTTGACTCCTTTCGCCCCGACATCAACCACCGCCTGAGCACCAGAGCGGAAGTTCCAGGTCGTCCGCCGCGCGCCGAGCGCCTCGACGCTGCTGAACAGCTCGATCGCCAGGCGTCGGCGATCGAGGTCGTCGGCGTCGCGGTCCGCCCACATCGCCGGGACGTCGCGGAGCAGCTGCAGGGCCTCGGACCAGTCGGGAGCGCTCACATCGTGAGCAGCTTTGGCAGCAGCCTCGCGCTCGTCGAGCCGGGCCATGTCGGCCTCCAGGCGGGCGGGATCCCGGTGCTCGCGGTAGCGGGCTAGGACGCGATCGCGATCGGCCTCTAGGCGGCGCAGCGCCAGCTCGTCGACCATCGGCGCCGGCGCCTGCCACAGCTCGGCCGCTCTGCTCAGGTCGACCGCGTCGAGCGACAGCGCCACCTTGCGCAGCACCAGCGGCACGAGGTCCTCGTAGACGCTGCGCCGGTAGCTGTGGCCTGGCACACGGTGCAGGCGGTTGCGGTACGCCGAGCGCGGCCGCGCCGCGGTGAAGGCGGCACACGGGTCGAGGTGGCGGTAGCGCCCAGAGTCGCCGACCAGACCGCGGCCGCAGGCGGCGCAGGCCAGCATCGGCAGCAGGTAGGTCCGGTTCACGGCCGGTCGGCCGCCGCGGCTGTTCCGCTCGGAACGCAGCTGCTGGACGCGGTTCCAGGTGGCGACGTCGACGAGGGGCTCGACTGACGCCGGGCTGCCATCCCTGAGCCGGCCGACGTAGATCGGGTTGGTCAGGATCCCGCGGACGGTGTGGATCGGTAGGGCAAGGTCACGCGCAACGTCACGGTCACCATCACCCCGTGCAGCTCGCTCGAAACAGCTCCGCACCTGCACCGATGCTGGCCCAGGAGCGAGTCGGGGCGGTCGTCCAGTCCGCACGAATCCATGTGGCGGACGGCCTCCTGGCTCACCAAGGCGACGGCGCTTGGCGGCATAGCCCTCTCGGATTCGCTTGCTGAGTCGGTGGCTGTAGCTCTCGGACTCGACGATCTCACGTGCCCAGGCCTCCCATGCATCGGGGTCGCTGCTCAGGATCCGCTCGTCGGCGAAGAGCAGCGTGGCGCCGGCAGCATGGAAGGCTCTTCTGGCGTCGACGTGTGCCTCGAGCGAGCGGGCGAAGCGGCTGGCGTAGCCGACGACCAGGACGTCGAAGTCGCGTAGACGGGTAGAACTGTGCCCGGTAGTGGCCGCGAACGATCCAGCGCTGCTTCCAGCGCGGCCCTTCACCGGCCTCGATCCGAACCGCCTCTCGGACTTCTGCGCGGAGCGTCACTACATTCAGCGCCACTGGATCGCCGATGCGAGGCCCCAGCCGGCGTCGGTGGCTATGCGTCATCTGGAATCTCTGAGACCGGACGTCCACGAATGGGGAGTTCAGGAAGGCCGCCATCTTGAGAAGGTCCTCAGCCACCCCGCCGTGGATGTCCTGCGGGTAGCGTGAGCCAAAGGGAAGGACCTCGACAGACAAGGCTGTCCGCTGCGGGGTCCCATTCAGCGAGCCGACAGCGATCTGCCCGAACACGTATTCGCTGGTGCCGCGAACTACTGTCCAGGCTTGAATGCGCACGTCCGTCCAGGCAGGCTCTGGGTTGACGACCAGCAGCTCGCGATCCATCGTCCAATACATGGCGTCATGGGGGAAGAGATCTGCTCCGAGCACGTGACGTGGCAGCGGCATAGACCGCGCCAGCAGTACAAGGTCCCGACGCCAGAGGTAAGGCACACCTCCCGACACAGCCTGAGCGAACATCAGTGCGCTGCGCTCATGGCCGAGCCCATTCAGCAGCGAGATGGCAGATGCGTTGGTGGTGGTGAAAGCCGTGAGCTTCATGGCGAGCAGCAGCGCTTGAACAAGCTGCTCTTCTCGGACCCGACCAGGCGTGAGGGGAGCCTTGGTGAGGTCACGGCGCTGAGCCCGGCGAGCCACCTCTCTAAGGGCTGGCTCGGCACGAAGTTCCTGGATGAGGTCCTCCAGGTCGCTCACGCCGCGTCGTCCTTGGCCACGACCCGCAGTCTACGGCGCCGCTGGGCTCGCTCGGCAGCCTCACGGGCATGGCGCCGCTCCAGGATGCGGCGGGCCATGGCCAGCAGCGCGGCCAGCAGCTCGTCGCTCATCGGATCAGCTCCTCGAGGGCGACCACGTCGGGGCTGGCGTACACGGTGGCGGCGCGCACCTCGCGGACGCCGGCCAGGTCCCGCAGCCAGTGGCGCTGCTCGTCGGTCGGCCGCCCGTCGCGGCTCTTGAGCTCGAGCGCCACCGCCACGCGACCCTTGACCGCGAAGATGTCCGGCCAGCCCGAGTCGGCCGCCCAGTGCTCGGTGCGGCTGTCGTGGACGACGTGGATCCGGTAGCCGGCGGCCTTGAGCCTGGGGATGACGATGCGGTCCTGGAACGGGCCTTCCTCGGTCGCCTCGGGCAGCGTCCAGCCCACCGCCAGCGCCTCGCGGCTGACCGCGACCGGGTCCCTGCGCTCGCCGCGGCGGAAGTGGCTCATGGCGCCGTCGCCGTGTTCGGCAGCGTCGAGATCGGACCGATGATCTGCACCGAGACCTCGAACAGCCCGTCGGCGGGATCCAGTCCGAGCGCTCGGACCATGGCGGGATCCAGGTCGATCAGCCGGTCGGGATGGGCGGCGCCGGCGACATGGCAGTCGCACCACATGGTCGGGGTGACGATGATGACCAGGCCGGTCCGCAGGCTCTGCACCGAGCGTGGCGCGCAGTCCCTCCAGGGCCAGACGCAGTCGTGGGTCGCTGCTCCCGGTCCCTGCCATTCGCTGGCCCAGCCGTCGACGGGGACGGCGGCGCGGACCGGGACGGCAGCAGCTGCCAGCAGGAACGCGGTGACCAGGACGAGCCGCCGCAGCAGCCTCATGGCGCCTCCCGGTGGCCGACGTGCCAGTCGCCGCAGCGCCGGCAGCGGAACACCACCAGCAGCTCGCGATCGGGGTCGTCGGGGCGATGCAGCAGCTCGGCGAGGACCTCACGGGCCGCCTGCTGAGTGGGGTGGCGAACCTTGCCCGTGGCGTCGCAGCGCTGCCCTGAGGCGGCCTCGATCAGGATCCCCAGGCGCCGGCGGTTCGGCTTGCGAATGGAGGTCACAGCAGCTTCCTCCCGTCAGCCGAGACCAGGCGGGCCGGCGGCTGCTGCTCGGGCGGCAGCGGGATCAGCTGCCACGCCGACCCCGGCGGCAGGAACACCGGGCGCCAGGCGCCGAGCTTGGGCTCGAGCACCATCAGCTGGGCGCCGACATCGGCGTAGGCCAGGAAGCGCATGCGGCCCTGCTCGCCGAGCTGCACCGCATCGGGCAGGATCGGCAGCACCTTGGGGAAGGCGCCCAGCGGCTGGCGAGCCGCCTCGACGGCCTGCTCGACCGGGCTCGGCTTCGCCGGCACAACCGGTCCCCGGCGACTGGTCTTAGCCATCGGCGCTGCCCTCCGGCCGGCTGAAGTCGACGTCCTCGTCGGACTCGACCAGGCGGTCGTAGCTCTGCCTGGGTCGGCCCCACTTGTCGGCGTCAGCGCCGTTCGCCTTGCGCTGGTCGCCGCGACGGTCGCCGCGACGAGAGGGGGAAGAGGGGGAGAGAGAACCAGCGCTAGCTGGTGTCTTCTGTCTTACGCCTCGCCCCGCCGGGGGCGTCGTAGCCTCAGGCGCCGGCGCCTCAGACGGCGCGGCACGGTTGTGTAACGGAGGAGTAACGGACCGATCGTTACGTGGCCGTGACGGCGGCGTGACTCCGTTACGCGAGCGAGGGCGTCCCCGGATGCGCCGCTGGCGCTCTCCGACGGTGATGTCGCCCTCCTGCCACTGGTCCCAGCCATCGAGGTACAGCATCTCCGGCTCGGCGTCCGCGCCGCCGTCGCAACTGTCAAGCGGGCAGTCTTCCGGATCGTGCTCGCGCAGCGTGATGACGTCATGACGATTCATCGCGCGCCTGGCCTTCGACGGGCCCAGCACGCGGCGCAGGACGGTGACGTTCTTGAAGCGGCCGCGCCTCGGCTGGCGGTTGGCCTCGCAGATCAGCAGCAGCATCTCCGAGGGCGCCTCGTGGGTGCGATCGATGTTCGGATCGAGGCGCAGGTACGCCTTCGGCAGCTGGCCCTTGGCGTCGCTCACGACTCGCTCCTCCGGTGGTCGTCGGCGCTGAGCAGGACGAGCTTGCCCCCCTCGGTGAGGCGGCTGATGATCGCGTCGTGCCCCGCCGCTGACAGCTCGTCGGGGCTCAGGTTGGAAGTCACGATCGTCGGGCGCAGGCCCTCGTAGCGCTCGTTGACCAGCACGTACAGGCGCTCGAGCGCCCAGTCGGTCTGCTTCTCGCGGCCGAGGTCGTCGAGCACCAGCAGGTCGGCGGTGGCCCAGCCCGGCAGCGGGTCCGGGTCGTCGCGGCCGATGCGGTAGCGCAGCGTGTCGAGCAGCTTAGGCACGCCCAGGAAGCCGACGCGCAGCGACGGGCGTACCGCCAGGCTGCCATCGTCGAGGGTGCGCGTCTCGACCGGGTAGGAGCTCAGCCACTCGGCCAGGCGTCCCGCCAGGATCCCTACCGCGAGGTGGGTCTTGCCGGTGCCCGGCGGACCGACCAGGACCAGGCTGTGAGCCATCACCCGCCGCGCCGCGGCAGTCGCCAACTGAAGCGCGCGATTGGTGCCCGGCCTGGGCGTGAAGGTGGCCAGGCGCCGGTCCTGGAAGCGCATCGGCACGCCGGCGCCGGCCAGGCGTCGCGTCACCTCCGTCTCGAGCCGTGCGCCGTCGATCGCGGCCAGCAGGCTGGGCATCAGTGCTTGCCTCCGGTCGTGAGCTGCAGCGGCCGCGCGTGGTAGTCGTCGCGGATCTGATCGACGCTCGGGCGCTCGACCGTGAACCTGTACGGCAGCCCGTCGAGGATGAACTGGATCGCCGATCGCCCCGGCTCCTCGGCGGTCGCGAAGTGCTGGCAGCCGTGCCGGGCCAGCAGCGTGCGGATCTCGGCCTGGCTGGCCTCGACAGACACGGTGGTGCCCTCCGCGTACCGGCTCATGCGGCCTCACTCACTACGAAGCCCCCCCCCGGCGTTGTCGACCGGCTTCGGCTTCCAGGGGTTCTCAGGTGGCCGCCGCTTGGTGGTGTCGTGCTCGCGCAGCACGGGCACCGGCGCTGGTTCGTCGTGGCCGGTCAGCTTCAGGTGGGCCCGCAGCTCCTCGCGGCTCTTGCCCCGGAACGAGCAGCCAGGGCGGCACATCCACTCCTCGCGGGCGTGGATGTTCACCGGCGGCGGGATGGTGCCCGGCACGATCGGCGTGGGCCGCCATGGCTCGGTGGTGGAGCGGAGGGGAGGGGTCGAACCCCCATCTGCTGGCTGGTCGGCCAGCCGCTCTGCTGGTTGAGCTACCTCCGCCTGGCGGTGGGCGGCCTTGCGATGCAGGCCGAGGCCACCCGGCATCGGGAATACGCGATCGCAGTCCGGGCACGGGTACGGGCCCTTCGCGCGCTGAGTGGCCGCGGAGCCAGCCTTGCCGCGGCGGCCAGGCGACGGCGGAGCAGGAGTGCCCTCGGGCCGTGACAACCCGCCCTCCTCCGCCTGCGACACCGGGGCAGGGAGCGGTGCCACCGCTCCGTCGCTCGCGGGCTGGAGATCGGCACCCAGCGTCGCTCTCGACTCGGCCAGCCCCGGCTGATCTGATGGCTCGTGCTCCTCGGCTGCCGCCCAGCTGACGTCCAGCGCCGCGACCGCAGCCGATGCGATGCCAGCCAGCGTGTCCACGTCGTAGCGGCGATCGCGCATGTGGACGGTGATCGAGCCGTCGTCGAAGAGCTCGAAGGTGGCCAGCAGCTCGGTCATGTGGCCGGCTCCCAGGCACTGACCTGAACCGGGCGGTCGCCTTGGCCGATGACGAACCAGGCCTGCCAGTTTTCGACGTGAACACGGAACGGCGGCGTCGCTGAGAGGTATCGGACGATCGTGCGCGTCGAGACGCCGTAGGCCCGCGCCAGATGCTCGATCCGCCACCCCTCGCGGCGGCGCTGGCGAAGCTCCTCGGTCTCGCTGGGATCGAGTGCACGGGTGTTGCCGAAGTTGGCGATTGAGCGGTGATCCACTCGTCGCAGATGAGCCTTGTGGCGCTTCACCTGCTCCTCGACCAGCCGGCGTAGGGTCGCTCGGCAGCCTGGTCCGCAGTACATCCGCGGCCGGCCACAACCTCGGAGTGCCGGCAAGTCCGAGCCGCAAGCGAGGCAGGTCCTCACGTCTCGCCCCCGTTCCTGCCCACGCACGCCGAGCACTTGCCCTCGCCGCCCCAGCCCAGGTCGAGCAGCATGTGGCCGTGCAACGGCTTGCCGCAGGCGGTGGTGGAACGGCTCAGCACCGACGCCGGCACGAGGTGCGCGACGCCATGGGCGGAGAGGTGCCTCCACCGAAACCCCAAGGATGTGAGGCGGCCGGTCGCGCTGGTCATGACGCGACCTCCTCGGCCGGCGCCAGGTCCCAGCCCTCTTCCCGAATCAGCGCGCGCAGCACCGGCCCGTCGTCGAAGATCGAGGAGGTGCTGCCTCCGGAGAACAGGACCCCGCCACCGTGCCCGTACAGGCCGGCGGCACTATCGGCCTCGGCGACCTGGTTGATGCGGCGGGTGAGGGCGTGCAGCAGGGCATGATCTCGATCGTCGAGGCCCTGATGCTGGCAATGCTGCGCGAAGAGCTCGCAGCTCTCGATGCGGAACCTCACGACGCCACCGCCAGGTCCCACAGCTGGGGTTCGGGGAGGTTCAGCAGGTAGGCCTGCAGCCCGTCGAGTCGCGCGCGCTGGTGGCCGATACGGGCCCCGAGCTGGGCCACGTAGGCGCGCACCTCGGCCTCGCTGCCCAGCCACACGCCGGCCGGCTTCGACGTCGCCGCGCACAGCGGGACCTGGCCACGCATGGCGATCGCCTGTAACGCTTCTTCGACGTCGCGCTTTGGCAGGGCGAGCTGGCGCGCCAGGTCTGCGATGGTCACCGCGTTACGCCGGCCGCGCGGTAGCGCGCAACAGACGACGTCGACGAGCTCGGGGTTCGCGATCATCGGACCGCGACCTGGAGTGCCTCAGCGGCCTTCTCCCTAGTCAGGAATGAGCAGACTTGGCCGGTCTCGTCCTGAACGGCGCCGCCTTCTGGAAGCCACGCCTCCCACACCGGGTTGACGCTGCGGCGACCAGGCCGGAGGTGCGAGGGCTCGTGAACGGCGCGGACGATGCCGATGCGGACCAGCGAGTCATAGACCGCGTAACGACGTCCCCAGCTGCTGTCGGGCAGCTCGCTGAAGCGGAAGCGACTCGTCCTCATGCGTCGCGGTCCATGACGGCGAGCGATACAGGTGGGATCGGCTCACCGACGATGCCGAGCAGGAGGTCAGCGCCAGCGGCGAGAGCCTCGCGGTCCTCGGCCGAAGGTCGCCACACCGAGTAGATCGTCGTACCGCCGTACTCGTTCTGGACCCGCCAGTAGGGCAGCCCGCCGATGCTGTCCTCGAGGCCAGGCGGAGCGCCGTAGATCCCCTGGGTGTGGGGCGTCTTCACAGGCTGCATGCCGCTACTCGTCCTCGCCGATCAGCGCGATCCGCACGCGGCTGGTGGCCTTGGCGTCGAAGGTGACGTGGCGCGCCGCGACCGGGTTGCGGGTGATGCGGAAGCGACCTACCCGGACGGCCCCCCCCTCGGGCAGCTCCAGCTTGGCGATCTCGGCGGTGGCGACCTCATTGGCCTCGTCGTAGACCTTCTGCACCGCGCTCAGCGACTCGCGCCGCCGCTGGCGGTCCTCCAGGGCGTTCTCCAGGGCGGTGTCTTCGACCAGCTGCTCGTCGAAGGCGAGCTGGTTGCGGACCAGGACAGGACGCG
>Ga0193751_1000289_pt1 | contig 42221 bp, 37 predicted proteins | sample L1c2metaG_FD_143050 | JGI IMG/M metagenome (GOLD analysis project Ga0193751, IMG submission 143050) | Soil microbial communities from a riparian zone of the East river system, Colorado, United States - L1c2 | ecosystem: Environmental > Terrestrial > Soil > Riparian zone | place: USA: East River...
CACCGCGCGCTCACCGGCGCTGGGCGCCGGATGATCGGCGTCGAACGGCACGGGGGTGCCGACGCGCGCCTTGGGATCGGCCGGCGCCGTCTTTGTTTCGGCGGGCATCGCCTTGGGTTCGCCCTTGGCGCCGGAGGGCGGCGCCGCCGCGGCGGCGGCGCCCTTGTCGGCGGGCTTGGCCTCGACCGTGCCGGTATATTCCGGATAGTCGAACATCTCCTGCATCCAGGACTTGCGCGTGGCGGGCGCCGTCGCGTCGGTCGGCCGGTCCCGGGCCAAGCCCTGGCGGTCGCCCTTGCCGCGCGGCGACGGCGTGATCGCACCGCCGGCGGTCTGGGCAAACGCCGGCCGCATGCCGCCGAGCGAATAATTGCCGGTCGTGATCAGTCCGAACGTCTTGAAAACAAAAAGGCTCGCGGCCGCGGCGACGACCACCGGCACCAAACGGAGGCTGCGCCCGCTCCGGCTCATGCGGCGGCGCCGGACGCGCGCAGGCGTGAGCGCGCCGCGAAGGCCTGGGCGGCGTTGGCAATGGCCTGGACGTCGGGCGCGATCGCCACCACCGGCGCCGGCGCCGGCGCCTCCGGCGGACGCGCGGCGAGGGCGATCCGGGTCAGCCGCTCCAGCACGACCTTGCCGTCGTCGAGCTGGCCGGCGATCTCGGCGGAGAGCCGCTCGGCGGTGCGCAGCCGCTCGCCCAGGCTCACGTCGCAGTCGCGCACGGTCAGCTTGAGGCCGGCAATCGCCCGCTCGGCGATCTCGGTTGCGGTGATCAGCTCGGAGATCGTCGCCTTGAGCGTCTGCTCGTCGGCCTTGAGCGTCTTCAGCCGGCGGTTGAGCACGATGCAATATCCGATCGTGAGCACGAGCAGAATCGCCACCATGCTTTCGATCGCGAGTCCGATGGCGGTGCTCACGGAGTCTCCATCCGGTTAGAGGACGCGTCCGCCATCTCGAACATGGCGAACGTGGTCTTGGGCCGGCGCAACGGCCTCGTCACCCGCACCGCCACGCGGTCGCCCACCCGGCCCATGCGGCCCTCGGTCAGCGCGACGTCCCCGCACCGCACGGTGACGCAGGCGTCGGCCTTGAGATCGAGCGTGAGCGTGTCGCCGACCTCGAGCGCCATCATCCGGCGCAGGGGCAATTCGGCCTCGTAGAGCACGGCCTCGACCGCGATCTCCGCCTGGCCGATTTCGGTGGCGAGATGGCCTTCCCAGATCGGGTCGCGGCCGAACTTCTCGCCCATGAACATCTGCAGCAGCACTTCGCGGATCGGCTCGATCGTCGCGTAGGGCAGCATCAGCTCGATGGTGCCGCCGCGGTCCTCCATGTCGATGCGCAGCCGCACCAGGATCGCCGCATTGGCCGGCCGCGTGATGGCGGCAAACCGGGGGTTGGTCTCCAGCCGGTCGATGCCGAACCTGACCGGGGAAAGCGGACGGAACGCCTGCTCGGCGTCGGCCAGCACGACCTCGATCATGCGCTTGACGAGGCCGATCTCGATGGTGGTGTAGGGGCGCCCTTCGATGCGGATCGCGGTCTGGCCGCGGCGTCCGCCCAGCAGCACGTCGATGATCGAGTAGATCAGGCCGGAGTCGACGGTGAACAGCCCGAAATTGTCCCATTCCTCCGCGCGGAACACGGCGAGGATCGCCGGCAGCGGGATCGAGTTGAGATAATCGCCGAACCGCACCGAGGTGATGCGATCGAGCGAGACCTCGACGTTGTCGGAGGTGAAATTGCGCAGCGAGGTCGTCATCAGCCGGACCAGCCGGTCGAAGACGATTTCGAGCATCGGCAGCCGCTCGTAGGAGACCATCGCCGAGTCGATGATCGCCCGGATGCCGGAATTCTCGTTGAGCGATATTTCCGCGATGTTGAAGCCGAGGAGGCTGTCGATTTCCTCCTGGTTGAGAATGCGTTCGGCGCCGCCCTTCGCGGTCTGCGCGAACTGGCTGCCGTCGTCGATCATGGCCGCCCATTGCGCGGCCATCTCGTCGCTGCCGCCGCCCTCGCCCGCGGCTTGGCCAGCCGGCGCGGCGGGGCCCTCGGCCTCAAGCGCGAGGCCCCAATCGGCGGCGAGGGCGTCCTGATCGATGTCCGGCGGCGGCATGCGCTAACCCGTCACTGAATGACGACTTCCTTGAACAGCACCGCGTTGATGTGATTGGGCGCGAGCATCGTGTTGACGCGCCGGGTCAGCTCGTCGCGCAGGCGGTAAAGTCCGGCGGAGCCGTCGAGGTCGGCGGGGCGCAGCTCGCGCAGATAAGTCTGAAACGCGTCCATCACCCGCGGCATGATCGGCTGGATCTGCGCGCCGAGCGTCTGATCGGGCAGTTCGAGCACGACCTTGAGCTTGAGGTATTGAACCCGCTCGCCGGCGGCGCCGGACAAGTTGACCATCACGTCCGGCAGGTCGAAGAACGCGACCGGCTTGACGACGGGCACGGCGGCTTTTTCCTCTTTCTTGCCGTGCAGCATGAGGTAGGCGCCGAAGCCGCCTCCCCCGAGCACGAGAAGGCCGCCGGCCGCGATGATGACGAGCTTGAGCGGAAGCTTGCGCTTGGGCTGAGCGCCCTCGCCTTCGGCCTCCGCGGCGTCATCCTTCGCCTCGGCTTCGGCGTCCTTGCTTGCCTTCGCAGCCATGGTTCCTGCCCCGCGGCACGCTTGCGCGTGCGACCCGACCCCAGCGGCCGACGCTATGGCCCGAATGGTTAACGATTGCTTTCAACCGCCACGCAGGTCGGAAAATTTTGCCGGGTAGACCGGGCAAACGGGCGTTTGTTGCCGCCCGGCGGGCATCCCCGGCGCGCGTTAAGGGGTTGTTATCCCTAACAATTCGTTTCTGGCACGGCGCCTGCACAGCGGAGTCCGGTCGCGCCGCTTGGGAGAGCGGTTCGAGCAACCGATGCGGGCCCGCCTGGGAGGGCTTCGGCCGGCATCCTCATGGGGAGCAATACCGATGGAGAACACCCTTCTCGTCGGCCTGTCGCGGCAGATGGTGCTGCAGCGCGAGATGGACGTGGTCGCGAACAACATCGCGAACATCGACACCAACGGCTTCAAGGCGGACTTCTCGCTGTTCGAGGAATATCTGATGCCGGGCGCGCGCGACGGCAACTTCCGGGTCGCCGACAGCCCGGTCAGCTTCGTGCGCAACCGCGGGACCCTGATCGACCTCAACCAGGGCGCCCTGCAGCGGACCGGTGGACCGACCGACATCGCCATCAGTGGCGACGGCTTTCTGGTGATCCAGACCCCGCAGGGCGAACGCTACACCCGCAACGGCGCGCTGCAGGTCAATTCCCAGGGCGAGCTCGTGACCTCCGAGGGCTACCGGGTCCTCGGCGACGGCGGAGCGATCGCGTTCCAGCCGCAGGACACCGGCATCACCATCAACCCGGAAGGAACGGTCTCGGTCAAGGATGGCGCCAACGCCACCATTGAGATCATTCGCGGGCGATTGCGGCTCGTGAACTTCACCCAGCCGCAGCGCCTGCAGAAGGAAGGCGGCAGCACCTTCAGCACGCCGGCCGACATGCCGGCGGCGCCGAGCACGACCGCGCGCGTGGTGCAGGGCGCGCTGGAGAAGTCCAACGTGCGCCCGATCGTCGAGATGTCGCACATGATCGAGGTGAGCCGCAGCTACACGATGATCGCGAACCTCATCCAGAGCCAGGGCGACCTGCACAAGACCGCGATCCAGCAGCTCTCCGACGTCCCGACGTCGTGAAGCAAAACCCGAGGACATAGCCATGCTCGCTCTTTACACCGCGGCGTCCGGAATGGCCGCCCAGGAGCTCGCCGTGCAGGTGATCTCCAACAACATCGCCAACCTCGGCACCACCGGATACAAACGCCAGCGCGCCGAGTTCCAGGACCTGCTGTACGATCACGTGCGGCAGGTCGGCACCCAGACGTCGAACCAGGGCAACATCCTTCCGGTCGGCATCGAGCTGGGAACCGGGGTCAAGACCGTCGGCACCCCGCGCCTGATGACCCAGGGCAACCTGTCGTCGACCAGCAACTCGCTCGACCTCGCGATCCGCGGCGACGGCTTCTTCAAGATCCTGATGCCGGACGGCACCTTCGCCTACAGCCGCGACGGCTCCTTCAACATGGATTCCACCGGCCGCATGGTCACCGCCAACGGCAACCTGGTGCAGCCGGGCATCACCATTCCGGCGACCGCCAGCTCGATCACCATCAACCAGCAGGGCCAGGTGTCGGTGACGGTGCCGGGATCGAGCACGCCCAGCATCGTCGGCCAGCTCACCCTGACCCGCTTCATCAACGAGGCGGGCCTGCAGGCGATCGGCGACAACCTTCTGGTCGAGACGCCCGCGTCCGGCCCGCCGCAGGACGGCAATCCCAACGAAAACGGCTTCGGCAACCTGCAGCAGGGCAACCTCGAGCAGTCGAACGTCGATGCGGTGGTCGAGATGACCAACCTGATCACCGCGCAACGCTCCTACGAAATGAACTCGAAGGTGATCACCGCGACCGACCAGATGCTGCAGACGAACAACAACATGCACACGTGAGGACGATCATGCTGCGCGTTGCAGTCATCGCCGGGTGCCTCGCGCTCGCCCAGGGCGCGGCGGCGGCCGAGGGCACGGACCGGGCGGCCTCGCCCGCCCCGAAGCTCAAGCGCGAGGCGATCGTCGCGAGCGAGGTCGTGCGCATCGGCGACCTCATCGACGGGGCCGGCGCCGCGGCCGGCATTGCGATCTTCCGCGCACCCGACATCGGCGAGACCGGCAGCGTCCCGGCCTACCGGGTGCTCGACGCCGCGCGCAGCCACGGCCTCGCCGGCGTCGACACCCAGGGCAACGCCGAGGTCGCCGTCACCCGGGCGGGCCGCGTGCTCGCCGCAGCCGACATCGAAGCCGCGATCGCCCGCGCGCTCGCCGGCCGCGGCGGGGCCGCGGACGCGCGCAACCTCACGGTCACCTTCGACCGCGACCCGCAGCCGCTGCATCTGGAATCGGCGGCGGATCTGCGCGCCGCGTACGTCTCCTACAGCGCGCGCTCCGGCCGCTTCGACGTCGTGCTCGAGTTGCCGGGCGGCGCCGCGCCGGCCGCACCCCAGCGCTACAGCGGCTACGCGATCGAGACCGTGCCGGTCGCCGTGCCGCTGCGCGCGCTCGCCCGCGGCGAGGTCGTCAGGGCGGCGGACCTGACGATCGAGCGCAAGCCCAAGGCGGACTTCCGCGACAGCGCTCCACCCGCGACCGAGGCGATCGGCCTCGCGATGCGCCATCCGGTGCGCGCCGGCCAGCCGCTGCGCGTCTCCGACCTGATGCGGCCGGAAGTCGTCCAGCGCAACGAGGCGGTCACGCTGGTCTACGAGGCGCCCGGCCTCGTGCTGACGATCCGCGGCAAGGCGCTCGACGCCGGCGCCGAAGGCGACCTCGTCAGCGTCCTCAACGTCCAATCGAAACGCACGGTGCAGGGCACCGTCGCCGGGCCCGCACGCGTCGTCGTGCGCACGACCGCCGCACGGCTCGCGGCAAGCGAAACCGCTCTCGTGTCCACCAATCCGGCGGAGCCATGAAGGTCATGTCGAGGAAGTACCGGTCGCCGCCGCGTCATCTGTTGATCATGGCCGTGCTGGGGCTCGCCGCGTTGTCGGGCGGCTGCTCCGCTATCGATCGCCTGAAGAACATCGGAGAGCAGCCCAAGCTGTCGGCGGTCGACAACCCGACCACCCAGCCGGGCTACAAGCCGGTGCAGATGCCGATGCCGACGCCGCAGCCGGCGACCTACAATCCGAACTCGCTGTGGCGCAACGGATCGCGCGCCTTCTTCAAGGACCAGCGCGCCCAGCAGGTCGGCGACATCCTTACCGTCACGGTCAACATCACCGACAGCGCGCAGATCGCCAACGAAACCCAGCTCAACCGCACCGGCAGCATCAACTCCGAGGTCAACAATTTCTTCGGCAAGAACGCACTCCCCATTACGCACACACCGGTACCGGGCACCCTGCTCAATGCCGACGGGACCAACGCGAACGACGGCAAGGGCTCGATCAACCGCCAGGAAACGTTGCAGACGCACATCGCGGCCGTGGTCACGCAGGTGCTGCCGAACGGCAACCTGGTGGTGGAAGGCAAGCAGGAAATCCGCGTCAATCTCGAAATCCGCGAGCTGATCGTCGCCGGCATCGTGCGCCCCGAGGACATCCAGAGCGACAACACCATCGATTCGAGCAAGATCGCTCAGGCGCGCATCGCCTATGGCGGCCGCGGCCAGATCACCGATCTGCAGCAGCCGCGTTACGGCCAGCAGGTGTTCGACGTGCTGCTGCCGTTCTGAGTGGTCAGTAATCAGTGATCAGTGATCAGAGAGAATGTTCTGAATACTGATCCCTGATCACTGATTACTGATCACGGGTGACTGATCTCCCCGCCGTCGCGCATCCCGGGTGCGCAACGGCGCAACGACGCGGCCTCCGGCAGCTCCCCGCCGGGGGCCGCGTGCGTTGAGAGGCGGAGGTCGCCCGCGCGCCTTGCGCCTCCTCCGGCGAACGCGGAATCATGGGCCTGCATTCGTTGCGGGAGGCTGACGTGGCAAGCTCGGTCATCGACTCGATGCTGTTTCGCAACATGTTCGGCACTGCCGACATGCGCGCGATCTTTTCCGACGAGGCGCTGGTCGGGCGTTACCTCGAGGCCGAGGTCGCGCTTGCCAAGGCCGAGGCCGGGCTCGGCGTTATCCCGGCGGAGGCGGCGGGCGCGATCGAGCGTGCCGCCCAAGCCATGACGATCGACTTCGATCGCCTGCGCGTGGAGACGGAGAACGTCGGCTATCCGATATTGCCCCTCGTCCATCAGCTTGCGGAAGCGGCCGGCGCCGCCGGGCGTTTCGTTCACTGGGGCGCCACCACCCAGGACATCATGGACACGGCCACCGTCCTTCAGACCCGGCAGGCGCTCGACCTGGTCGAGCGCGACCTCGGCGCGCTCAAGCACATTCTCGCCGGCCTCGCGAGGCGGTTTCGCGACACCCCGATGGCGGGCCGCACCCACCTGCAGCAGGCCTTGCCGATAACCTTCGGCTACAAGGCGGCGATCTGGGCCTCGATGATCGACCGCCATCGCGAGCGCCTCGCCCAGGCGCGCCCACGTATCGAGTTGGGCCAGTTCGCCGGCGCCGCCGGCACGCTCGCGTCGGTGGGCGAAAAGGGCCTCGACATCCAGGCTGCGTTCTGCCGCGAGCTCGGCCTCGCCCAGCCACCCATCACCTGGCACGTCGCCCGCGACGGCATCGCCGAGGCGGTCGCGCTGCTCGGCCTCGTCACCGGCACCCTCGGCAAGATCGCCACCGACGTCATGCTGATGATGGCGACGGAATTCGCCGAAGTCGCCGAGCCGTTCGTCAAGGGCCGCGGCGCCTCGAGCACGATGCCGCAGAAGCGCAATCCGATTTCCTGCGAGTTGATCCTGGCCGCCGGCAAGACCGTGCGCCAGCACGTCGCCCTCATCCTCGACGCCATGGTGCAGGATTTCGAGCGGGCGACCGGCCCCTGGCACCTGGAATGGATCGCCGTGCCGGAAAGCTTCATCCTCACCGCCGGCGCGCTCGCCAACGCCAGATTCATGCTGGCCGGCATCGTGGTCGACGCCGACCGCATGCGCGCCAACCTCGATCTCACCCACGGGCTGATCGTGGCTGAAGCCGTGATGATGGCGGCGGCTCCGGCGCTGGGTCGGCAGCGCGCCCACGACGTGGTGTACGACGCCTGCCGGGACGCGATCGACAGCGGGCGGCGGCTCGCCGACGTGCTGGCTGGAATCCCCGAGATCGTGACGGCGCTGGGCGGGCCCGACGCCATCGCCCGCCGCTGCGACCCGGCCAATTATCTCGGGCTCGCCGGCGCCATGGTCGATCGCGCGCTCGGCCGCGCTCCGGCCTAGCTAGCGCCCCGCGCGACCTTTCGAAGCGATCGTCAAGCGGCGTGATGGACTTCGGCCGCGACCGCATCCGGCCGGAATGCGCCGCGCGACACCGGCAGGTCGCGGTCGAACAGCATGCGGCGCTCGAAGAACGTCGAGCGGAAGAACGGGTAGCGCTGATGCACCTGGTCGGCGACGGCCGGATAACAGACCGTCATCAGGCTGATCGGCTTCGCCAGCAGCGGATAGGGCCGCGGCTCGCAGATCGGGTGGTGGCTGAACGTGCGCCGGTAGAACGCCTGGTGCTCGGCTCGCACCGCCACGAGAAAATGCTCGGCGCCGAAATGTTCGGCCGCCAGCCACGCCAGCCGCAGCGTGACATGCGGCAGGCCGGGATTGAGGCGCGAATGACGCCGGTCGGTGACGAACCGGGTCGGATCGACGATCACCCGGCCGGCGTCGAGCTCCGGTTCAAGCAGGTCGGCGAAGACCTTGCGGCTGGGGAAATCGCGGTGCGCGCGCGAGGCGACGTGCAGGCGGATCGAGCTTGCCAGGTCGCCGTCGATATAGAGGCCGAACAGCATGGCGTTGTCGGTCTCGTCGTAGGGATCGGCGAACGTCTCGGAAAAATTCGGGCCGATCGCGCCTTCGCGCAGATAGGCTTCATAGCGCAGACGGAAGATGGCCTCGCGCTCGCGCGCGGATTCGGCGGGCCGGCAGTCGATCCGGTCCAGAAGGTGCGCGACGCGATCGGAAAAGGTGCAGTGCGGCTGAAACGCGAGCGACGCTACCGACGCCATCCTTGGCCTCCCCCGCTGGCTCCAGTCCCCTCGCGGAAGAGGTTAACAGTTTGTTAACGCCGACACAACTTTTACGATGAATTAACCTTAATTAGTGCTTCCGCAACGTCACCCAGTGCTCGGATAACGCGAGGCTTTCTCGCGTATACAAGCGTAGGTGCTGGATGCGGGTTTGGTACGGTACGGTTGCACCGCGGGCGCCGATGACGCCCGATCAGGCGACCTTGTCCACCGGCACCGCACCGGCGTCGAAGGCATAGAGCAGCTTGCGGATCTCGGCGGCCGGCAGCGGTCGGCCCAGCAGGAACCCCTGCACCTCGTCGACGCTGTCCTCGGCGGCGACCAGGGCCAACTGCTCGTCGGTCTCCACCCCTTCGACCGCCACGCGCAAGCCGAGCTCCGCGCTCAGCCGCGCCATGCCGCGCAGCAGCGTCAGGCGCCGCTCGTTGTTGCCGACGTCCTGCAGGAACGACTGGTCGATCTTCACCTTGTGCAGCGGAAAGCTGTGCAGATAGCTCAAGCTCGAATAGCCGGTGCCGAAATCGTCGAGCGAAATGCTCACGCCCAGCGCTTCCAGCTGGCGCAGCTCGGCGCGGGTCCGGCGGGTGTCCTGCAGCAGGGTCGTTTCGGTGATCTCGATCTCCAGCCGGGGCGCCGGAAGGTTGGTCGCCGCAAGCGTCTCGCGCACCAGGGCGGGAATATTGGAGCGGCCGAACTGGATCGACGAGAGATTGACCGCGACGCGAATGTCTTCGGGCCAGCGGCCGCACTCGAGGCAGGCCTTGCGCAGCACCTGGTTGCCGATCTCGACGATGAGGCCCATTTCCTCGGCGACCGGGATGAACTCCGCCGGGGACACCATGCCGCGCTCCCGATGCGGCCAGCGCAACAGGGCCTCGCAGGCAACGATGCGCCGCGTGCGCAGGTCGAACAGCGGCTGATAGTAGAGATCGAACGCCTCGGCTTCCGTGGCGGTGCGCAGGTCGAGCTCGAGGTTTCGGCGTGCCTGGGCGTCCGCTTCCATTTCCGGCTCGAACCAGCACCACGTCCCGCGCCGCTCGGCTTTCGCCCGATAGAGCGCCATGTCGGCGTTGCGCAGCAACTGGTCGGCATCGGTGCCGTTCTTGGGCGCGATGGAAATCCCGCTGCTGGCGCTCACCATCACCACGTGGCCGTCCAGCTCGTAGGTGCCGCGCACGGCGCGCAGGATGCGGGTGGCGAGCGCCGCCCCCTCCTCGGCCGATTTGACCGGCGATTGCAGCACCACGAACTCGTCGCCGCCGAACCGCGCAATGACGTCGGTGTCGCTGACCGCGGCGCGCAGGCGCTCGGCGACCGCCACCAGCAGCAGATCGCCCCGCGTGTGCCCGAGGGTGTCGTTGACCTGCTTGAACTGATCGAGGTCGATGAAATGAATGGCGCACATGCTGTCCGGCCGGCAGGCGGCGAGCGCCTCGTCCATGCGGTTGCGCAGGATGGTTCGATTGGGCAGCCCGGTCAGCGCATCGAAGCGCGCGAGATGATTGATCCTCGCTTCCGCCGCCTTGCGTTCGGTGATGTCCTCGATCAGCAGGACCATGCCGCCGCTTTCCATCGGCTGCACCGTCAGCTCGAGCGTCCGCCCGTTCTGCAGCTCGACGATGATGTCCTCGTTGCCGCCGCCCGCCAGCCGCGCGTCCAGGTCGTCGACCGCCCGCTCGGCACTGGCGCCCGAGATCAGGCCGGCGTCGGCCGCGCTGGCGATCAGCTGGCGCGGGCTCGATCCCTTCAGCTCGCGGTCCGGCGGCAGGCCCAACAGCTCGTTGAGCTTCTGGTTGGCGACGACGATGCGGCGCTCGGCATCGAACATGCACAGGCCGTGCGGCATGTTGTTGAGCGCGGTGTCGAAGCGATTGGCCAGCAGCGACATGTCGCGCGACGCCACCACGGTGTCGAGCAGGGTACGGCGCAGCCGCTCGGCGATGAACTTCACCGCCAGGAAGAACGGAATGAGCAGCGCCGCGAAGATCCATTCGTACGGCGTGCCATGCAGCAGCAGCGCCGCGGTCATCGGCACCCACGCGCACAGGATCTGCACGATCACGAAGCGGGCATTGCCGAAGTTGCGGCCGAAGATGCCGACCACGTAGGCGATCGTCATCGAGAAGCTGACGAGCTGGGCGAACGCGTCGGTGGTCGCCGCGAAGGCGATGTAGCACCAGATGCCGAGCAGGCCGACCGAGGTGGCGGCGCCGGCGACATAGCGGCGTTCCCACCGCCGGGCGACCTCGTTGTCCCTGATGTCCGCGCGCCCGCGCGCGTAGGCGCGCATCACCAGTCCGCGCGCGGCGGCGACGAGCACGATGGCAACGGCGCAGCCCAGCAGCAGGACTTGCCCGGTCTTCCAGAAGGTGACGAGGACGGAGCCGGCGACGAAGATCGTCCCCATCAGCAGGGTGCGGCCGTCCTTGTAGAGCGAGTCGACCAGCGGAATGTAGATTTCCGGCGGAAGCGACTCCGGCCGCTGGGCGCTTGGGGAGGACAGGGACGCCAAAGTCATCATGCGCACCATGGGCGGCTTCAAGGCGCGTCGCCGCTTTGACCACCGCTCCCATAAGCTTGGCGTAATAATCTATCCACGCGGTAAATGGGCAAAGCCCCTCACGGACGTTGTATCGCCGGCGGCGCGGCGTTTGCGCCCAACCCGCGCTGCGTTAGCAAACCCTTATCCATATCGGTGGCGTTTGATGCAGTTTTTGGCCCGACTGCGCCACAACCCGGCAACGCGCGCGCGGGTCTTTTTGCCGTTTGCACGCGGACGTCCTTTGGCTATTTGCTAACTCATGGTGTAGGAAAGGTATGTTTTCGAGTCGTTGGAGCGCTTTCGGTCGGGATGAAGGGGAAAGCCCGCGCCGGATTCTTGTTCTGGTCGTGCATTCGACGGCAGCCTGATACCAAGTCGCGTGACGTCTGGGCGGCCGTGCCGAGAATATTCTGGGGACGGATTCATGCTCGAGAGCCGCTGGTTCATCTTGGCGGTGCTTTTCATCGCCCGCTTCGCCTTGGGTTATCAGTTCCAGTCGGCCGGCTCGGTGGCGCCGTACCTGATCCACGATCTCGGTGTCGATTACGCGCAAATCGGTATCCTGATCGGCGCGTTCATTCTTCCGGGCGTGGCGATATCGGTCCCCAGCGGATTCCTGGTCAGTCGCTTCGGCGACAAGAATATCGTCCTGGCCGGCATGGCCTTGATGGTCGCCGGCGGCGCGCTGGCGGGCGGCGCCCGCGCCTATGACGTGCTCGTTGTCAGCCGCGTGCTCAGCGGCACCGGCGGCGCGATCCTCGTCGTGGTCATGCTGAAGATGATCATCGACTGGTTTGCCGACAAGGAACTGTTTCTCGGCATGGCGGTCTTCATCATCGGCTGGCCGATCGGCATCGCGGCCGCCCAGGCGACCCAGAGCCGCCTGGCGGAGCTGCAGTCCTGGCAAATGGTGTTTCTTGCCACCGCCGCCCTCGTCGCCGTGGCGCTTTTGCTGATGCTGCTGTTCTACCGGTTGCCGCCCGGCCACCGTCCGCCGGAGGCCACGGCGCGGCGCCGCCTCACCCGTTCGGACGTCGGGATGGCATGCCTGACCGGGGCGATCTGGATGTTCCTCAACGGCGCCTATTTGGCGATGCTGAGCTTCGGCCCGGTGCAGCTGATCGAGCGCGGCATGCCGATCGCGGCAGCGGATGCGGTCGTGAGCTTGATGTCCTTTGTGTTCATCGTTGCGCTGCCGTTGGGCGGCTACGTGGCCAGCCGCTACAACCTGCCGGACGCGGTGATGGTGGGCGGCCTCGTCGCCAGCATCCTGTTGGGCGCCACCATTCCGTTCTCGCCCTCGCCGTTGGTGACGTTCGCCCTGTTCGGATTCGCGTTGGCGCTGGCGACCCCGGTGGTCGCCGCCCTGCCCGCTCAGGTGCTGGAAGCGAACATGCGCGGGCCCGGGTTCGGCATCTATTATCTTTGGTACTTCGGCGGCATGCCGGTGCTGATCGCGCTCGCCGGCCTGCTGCGCGACCGCACCGGATCGGCGACCGCCTCGCTCGTTCTCGCCACCGTGATGCTTGCGTGCTGCCTGGCCCTGCTGGGCGTGTTCAGGTTTGCGCAGGGACGGCGGCGCGCGCGACTGCGCGCCTAACCTCGACACCCCTTGCGAATCATTATCTATATGGCGCCGGCCGACTGCGGCGGGACGCCTGATAAATGAGCGATACCAGAGGATTGCGGGCGTTTCAGAATGCCAGGCTGAAGAAGCAGCAAAAGAAAGCCTATGACGTCGGCGAGGCGCTCAACCAGGCTCTGCGGCTGCATCAGCAGGGACGCGTCGCCGACGCGCAGACGACATGCCGCGAGATTCTGCAACGGGCACCCCGGCACTTCGACGCGCTGCACCTCCTCGGCGTCACCGAGTATCAAGCCGGCCGCCACGAAGAAGCCGACCGGCTGCTGCAGCAGGCGCTTGCGGTCGAGCCGCGATCGGCGGCGGCCTGCTCCAATCACGGCATCGTCCTGCATGAGCTCAAGCGCTACGAGGAAGCGCTCGCCCGCTACGACAAGGCGATTGCGCTGAAGGCCAATTACCCCGAGGCGTTCAGCAACCGCGCCATGACGTTGACGGAGCTCGGGCGGTTCGACGACGCGGCGGCGAGCTGCGACCAGGCGATCGCGCTCAAGCCGGACTACGCCGAGGCGTTCAGCAACCGCGGCAACGCGCTCTGTCATGGCCGGCGGTTCGACGCGGCGCTGGCGAGCTGCGACAAGGCGATTGCGCTGCGGCCCAGTTACGCCGACGCGCTGAGCAACCGCGGCAATGCGCTCACCGAGCTCGGCCGGTTCGACGCGGCGCTGGCAAGCTACGACAAGGCGCTCGCCCTCAAGCCCGGCCTCGCCGCCGCCTGGGTCGGCCGCGGCAACGTCTTCCTCAACCTCAACCGCTACGGCGAAGCCTTTGCGGCGTTTCAGAAAGCGCTCGCCCTCAAGCCGGACTCGCTCAAGGCGCTTGCGCAACTTGCCCATTACTACGAGCGGCACGGCCGCATGGAAGAGGCGATCGCCTGCTACGACCGCGTGCTCGCCATCAAGCCGGATTTCCCCGAGGTGATCTCGAACAAGATATTCGCGCTCGATCTCGTGCCGCGCGCCGGGTTCGCCGAGCACCAGGAGGCGCGCAAGGATTGGTGGCGGCAGGTCGGCGCCAAGATCGCGGCAACGCCGGGCCCGGCTCACACGAACAGCCGCGACCCGGCGCGGCGCGTCGTGCTGGGCTACGTGTCGTCCGATTTCCGCCGCCATTCCGCCGCCACGACCATCTGGCCGGTGCTGAAGAACCACGACAAGGCACAGTTCGAAGTGATCTGTTATTCGTGCTCGACCAAGCAGGACGAGGTGACGAAGGACTTTCAGGGTGTCGCCGACCGGTGGATCGACGCGGCACAAATGTCCGACCAGGACCTGACCGATCGCGTCCGCGCCGACAAGGTCGACATCCTGATCGATCTCTCCGGGCACTCGGGGGGAAACCGGCTCGGCACCTTCGCGCGCAAGCCGGCGCCGGTGCAGGTAACCGCGTGGGGACACGGGACCGGCACCGGCCTTCCGACCATCGACTATTTGTTCTCCGATCCCGTGACCATTCCCGATCCGATGCGCCATTTGTACGCGGAGAAGATCTACGATCTTCCCTGCGTGATCACGTCGGCGCTGCCGGCGATCGCGTTGCCGCGTGGCGAGCCGCCCGCGCGCGCCAACGGCTACATCACGTTCGGGGTGTTCAACCGGATCACCAAGATTTCCGACGATGCCGTCGCCGTATGGGCGCGGGTGCTGCACGGCGTGCCCGACGCAAAGCTCCTGATGAAGGACGGCGCCTTCGACGAATCGTCGCTGCGCGATCTGCTGCGGCAGCGACTTGCCGCGCACGGCATCGCGGCGGAGCGCATCGATTTCCTCGGCTCGAGCCCGCGCGAAGAACATCTCGCCGCCTTCGGCCGCACCGACATCGGCCTCGACCCGTTTCCGCAGAACGGCGGCGTGAGCACCTGGGAGGCCCTGCACATGGGCGTGCCGATCGTCGCCAAGCTCGGCCACACCGCCCCAAGCCGCCTGTCGGGGGCGATCCTCACGTCGATCGGCATGGGCGAATGGGTGGCGGAGAACGCCGACGATTACGTCGCCCGCGCGGTGAAATTCGCCGCCCTGCCGGATCGTCTCACGACCCTGCGCCACGAGCTCCCGGCGAGGATTGCGTCTGCACCGTCCGGCAACGGCGTTCTTTATACCCAAGCGGTCGAACGGGCCTACCGGATGATGTGGGAAGACTATTGCCGGACGCAGGCGTAGGAGCGGTCAAGGATTTTGCCGCAGCAAATTTTTGTCTTGAGCGTTCTTGCCCTCACCGGCTCGCGCCGCAAGCTCTTGCTTTTAACCGGCGCGCGGAGCCCTCAATCGTCGCGATACACCCGCTCGCGCCGCTCGTGGCGCTCCTGGGCTTCGATCGACAGGGTGGCGATGGGGCGGGCTTCCAGGCGCCGCAGCGAGATCGGCTCGCCGGTCTCCTCGCAATAGCCGTAGGTGCCGTCCTCGAGGCGGGCGAGCGCCGCGTCGATCTTGGCGATCAGCTTGCGCTGGCGGTCGCGCGCGCGCAGCTCGATCGCCCGGTCGGTTTCCGAGGAGGCGCGGTCGGCGAGGTCCGGATGGTTCTGGTTCTCGTCCTGCAGGTGCTGCAGGGTATCGCGCGCCTCTTTGAGGATTTCCTCGCGCCAGACGAACAGGCGCTGGCGGAAGTAATCCCGCTGGCGTTCGTTCATGAAAGGCTCTTTGTCGGACGGCCGGTAGGCTTTTCCGTTTTCCCGCGGCATGCACTGCGGCTCCATGCACTGAACTCTTTGGGCCGAATCTTGGGCCGAAACCTCGGCCGAATCTCCCTCTCGCGGCGCGCTTATATAGGGGGAGCCGGCGCCGTACAACTGCGGATGATGAGCGGTCACCGCCGGCTGCGGCCGCGCGGAAAGCCCAAGGGAACCCGCGCCTTACGCGGGCTTTCCGCTCGAAGCGATGAGCATGGTCGCGCCGGCCGGCGCGCTATGCGGCGCGCCCGCCCGCCGGCGGCATGCCGATCTTGGCGAGCTCGACCCCGACCCGCAGCTCGATCTCGGCCAGCACCGTGTCGAGCTCCGGCTCGCCGGTGCGGTCGGCCAGCTCCGCCGCGACCGACTTGAGGGCCGCGAGCGCGCCGGTCTCCAGGGTGCCGCTGAGCAGGCCGAGCTTGAGCGCGTCGAGTGCATCGAGGGCCGTGCGGCCGCGCTTGACCGCGCGCCGGCGCCGCTCGAGCGGATCGTCGAAACCTTGCAGCGCCAGCAGCGCGTCGATGCCGCCGATCACCCGCGGCGCCCCGGCCGCGCTGGCCGCACGCGTCGCCGTCTCGCCCCCCACGCTGAAGGTGCCGGACGACGCGCGGCGCACCGGCACCGACACCGCCGCGCCCGTTCCGTTCAGTCCGTAAACCCGCATGGCGCTCGGCCCTGCTCCCGGGGCCCCGTCCGAATCCCCGATTTACCCTCGCCGGCGCATGGTTAACGCGCGGTAAACGCCCGGGCAGAATTTGCCGGCCCGGCAATCGCTACCGCGGCGCGGGCTATGCCGCATAGAAAATAGCGCATTAATTCAACGAGTTAATGATGGCACGAACCTCGCATAGCTCAGTCCGCTGCGACGGGACCGAGCGGGAGCACAGGAACCGAAGCAGCGGGGAGCAAGCGATGACCGGGATGTCCAAGCGCGGCCTTGCCGCGATCGCGGCGGCATCGATCCTGGCGGCAGCCTGTCTGCCGGCGGGCGCGGCCTCGCGCATCAAGGACCTCGCCAACATCGAAGGCGTGCGTCAGAACCAGCTGATCGGCTACGGCCTGGTGGTCGGCCTCAACAAGACCGGCGACTTCCTCAACAACATCCCGTTCACCAAGCAATCGCTGCAGGCGATGCTCGAGCGCATGGGCGTCAACATCCGCGGCCTCACGGTCAATACCGGCAACGTCGCGGCCGTGATGGTGACCGCCAACCTGCCGCCGTTCGGCACCCAGGGCACGCCGATCGACGTGACGGTCTCGGCGCTGGGCGACGCCAAGAGCCTGCAGGGCGGCACCCTGCTGGTCACGCCCCTGCTCGGCGCCGACGGCAACGTCTACGCGGTCGCCCAGGGCTCGATCGCCATCGCCGGATTCCAGTTCGAAGGCGACGCCGCCAAGATCGTGCGCGGCGTGCCGACGGTCGGCCGCATCGCCAACGGCGGCATCATCGAGCGCGAGATCGAGTTCGCGCTCAACCGGCTGCCGAGCGTGCGCCTGGCCCTGCGCAACCCCGACCTCACCACGGCAACCCGCATCGCCGCCGCGGTCAACGACTTCATCGGCGGGCCGACCGCCGAGCCGCTCGATCCGTCCACGGTGCAGATCGGCGTGCCGACCCAGTACAAGGGCAACGTGGTGCAGCTCCTCACCGAGATCGAGCAGTTGCAGATCGAGCCCGACATCGGCGCCAAGATCGTCATCGACGAGCGCTCCGGCGTCATCGTCATGGGCCGCGATGTGCGGGTGTCGACCGTTGCGGTGGCGCAGGGCAACCTCACCGTCACCATCAGCGAAAGCCCGCAAGTGAGCCAGCCGGCGCCGCTTTCGCGCGGCCAGACCCGGGTGGTGCCGCGCACGCGCATCGGCGTCCAGGAAGAAGGCCGCAAGCTCGCCCTGGTGCGCGAAGGCGTGTCGCTGCAGCAGCTCGTCGACGGCCTCAATGCGCTCGGCATCGGGCCGCGCGACATGATCGCCATCCTGCAGGCGATCAAGGCCGCCGGCGCCATCCAGGCCGACATCGAGATGATGTGACATGACCTTGCCCGCGACCCTCGTGGCCGAGACGGCCGTCCGCAACGCCGATCCGGCCGCCATGCTGCGCGGCGCCGGCCGGAGCGGAACCGCCAAGGCGAAGAGCGCCGCCCAGGACTTCGAGGCGGTGTTCCTCGGACAGATGTTCCAGCACATGTTCACCGGCATCGGCGGCGAGGGTCCGTTCGGCGGCGGGGTCGGGGTCGGCATCTGGCGCTCGTTCCTCACCGACCAGTACGCCAAGTCCTTTGCCAAGGCCGGCGGCGTCGGCCTTGCCCACCAGGTCTATCGCTCGCTGCTCGCGCACCAGGAGGCGAGCGCCACGCCCGCCCCGCACTGACCCGGATCGACCATGGCCCCATCGCGCCCCAGCCCGGCAAATCCGGCCGCCCCGCCGCCGATCGCAACTGTCGCCGAGGCGGCGCGGCTCATCGGCCATCTCGCCGAGGTCATGGCTTCGCTGCTGGAGGTGCTCGAGGAGGAGACGCAGCTCGTGCGCAGCGGCCGCATCAGCGAGGTGGGGCGGATCGAGCCCCGCAAGTCGGAGCTGGCGCGCCTCTACATCGCCGACGCCGGGCTGGTCAAAGCCAACGGCCACTACCTCGCTCGCGCGCTGCCGCGCGAGTTCGACGAGTTGCGCCGCGGGCACGAGAATTTCCACGCGCTGCTGCAGATCAACCTCGCGGTCCTGGCCACGGCGCACGCGGTCTCCGAAGGAATCATCCGCGGCGCCGCGGGCGAAATGGCGCGCAAGGCGGCGCCGCAGACCTACGGGCTGACCGGACGCGCCAGCGCCCCGGCGGCAAGCGCCTGCCCGCCGGTCGCGGTCAGCCGCCGGCTCTGACCGCCGTGCGCGCGCCGGCTCGACCGGAGAGACCGGCGAGCGCCGGGCCGGCGACGACGTAGGTCGCACAATCGACCTGCTGGAAGCCAATTCGTCGGTATAGCCGGCGCGCCGGGTTGTCGGCCCGCACGGTCAGCTCGACCACAGGGCTGCCGCGTTCGAATGCGAGCGCGGCGACGCACCCCAACAGCGCCGCGCCGATGCCGCGGCCGCGCCAGGGCGGATCCACGTAGATGTCTTGGACATAAAGCGTGCAGCCCACCCAACTGGTGTAGTAGCGCTCGCTCGCTCGCCGTCGCCATGCCGACGACCGCGCCCGCCTGCTCGGCCACGAAGGCGGTGAACTGCGCCTGCGGGCCGAAGCCGTCGCGCAGCCAGTCGCCCTCGGTCGCGCGCAGGGCAGCCTCGGCTTTCTCCAGGATCGCCAATTGCCGCTTCAGCCACAGCAGCGCCGGCACATCGGCCGGCGTGGCGGGGCGCACAGGATGGGCCGTGTGCGGCACCCCCCTCTCCTTCGCTGACGCGCCGCCCCCAAATAGTTAACGCGCATGGTCGCCGGACCCTGCCCTGCGCCGGCGCGATTTTCCTTACCGCAGCGATACATAGCCCCTGCGTGGCCGAAACTTATGGTTAATGAATTCGTGCAACTTTGCGGCCAATGGATGAGCAAGCACACCCGCGCCTCGATCCGGCCGGTTGGGACGGCGTCCGCGCCCAGGGGCACCGGATGCTCGACGATATTTTCGACTATCTGGAGCACCTGCGCGAACGCCCGGTATGGCAGCCGCTTCCCGATGGCGTCCGCGCGCGTTTCCACGCGGAGCTGCCGGCGGCGCCCACCGACCTCGCCGCGGTGCATGCGGACTTCATGCGCGACGTCCTGCCGTTTGCGACCGGCAACGCCCACCCGGGCTTCATGGGTTGGGTGCATGGCGGCGGCAATGTCGCGGGCATGCTTGCGGAAATGCTCGCCGCCGGGCTCAACGCCAATCTCGGTGGGCGCGATCACGCGCCGATCGAGGTGGAGCGCCAGATCGTCCGCTGGGCGGCGCAATTGTTCGGCTTCCCGGCGACCGCGACCGGCCTGTTCGTCACCGGGACCTCGATGGCGAATATGCTCGGCGTGCTGGTCGCCCGCGCCGATGCGTTTGGGCTCGGGGTACGCCGCAAGGGCGTGGGCGCCTACAAGAAGCGCCTGACCGCCTATGCGTCGGCCGCCGCCCACGGCTGCATCGCCCAGGCGATGGACCTTTCCGGCCTCGGCAGCGATGCGCTGCGGCTCGTCCCCACCAATGAACGCCAGCAAATCGATCCCGCTGCGCTTACCGCCGCCATCGCGGCGGACCGCGCGGCGGGCCTCACGCCGTTTCTCGTGGTCGGCACCGCCGGCACCGTCGATATCGGCGCCATCGACGACCTCGCACGGCTTGCCGACATCGCGCAGCGCGAGGCGCTGTGGTTCCACGTCGACGGCGCGTTCGGCGCGCTTGCGATCCTGGCGCCGGATCTGGCGCCGCGGTTGGCCGGCATCGAGCGCGCCGACTCCATCGCGCTCGACTTCCACAAATGGGCGCAAGTGCCTTACGACGCCGGCTTTATCCTGGTGCGCGACGGTGCCCGCCATCGCCGCGCGTTCGCCACCCAAGCCGCCTATCTGCGGCGCGAGACGCGCGGCCTCGCCGCCGGCTCGCCGTGGCCGTGCGACTTCGGCCCCGACCTGTCGCGTGGCTTCCGTGCGCTCAAGACCTGGTTCACCCTCAGGGTCTACGGCACCGAGGCGCTCGGCGCCGTCATCGCGCACACCTGCGCGTTGGCGCGCCATCTCGAGCGCCGCATCCTGGCGACGCCGCAACTCGAGCTGCTCGCCCCGGTCCAGCTCAATATCGTGTGCTTCCGCCACCGCGGCGACGACCCCGACGCGCTCAATGCGCGCATCGTCGCCGACCTGCAGGAATCCGGGATCGCCGCGCCCTCCACCACCATGATCGGCAACCGGCTCGCGATCCGCGCCGCCATCGTCAACCACCGCACCGAGCAACTCGACGTCGATGCGCTGCTCGACGCCATCATGGCGTTCGGCGCCGCCGGCGCCGCAAGCCGCGCCGCATGAGCCTGAGGACACACATGACAAGCGAGAGCAGACCAGACGACCGCGCCGTCGCCGCCGAACCCCCGGCACCGATCGGGCTTGCCCGCCTCGCCAAGATGGCCTTCGACGGCATGGATCTGGGGCCGCTGTGGGACGCGTTGAGCGCGCGCGCGGCTGCGCCCGACGCGGCCGCCCTCATGGATCTTTCGACCATCGCCATGCTCAGGAGTTGCCGCGACGATCGCCTGGCGCTGCAGGCGCGGGCGCTCAGCCTGCACCGCCTCTATCGCCAGCCGGCGGCCGGCACGGACGCCATCCGGCTCCTCGCCTTCATGGCGCCCGGCGACTTTCTCGCCAACACCCCGGTCGAGTTCATGCTGCAGGGCGCCAACGTCACGCTCGACATGCTTTATATCGTGCCGGGATGGCCGCTGCCCCCCCTGCCCGCCCACGACGTGGCGCTGGTGGCTGCGACGGAACTGGCGGAAAACCGCACCGTGCTTGCCGTGATCGCCGCGCTCGTCCCGGCTTGGCCGCGGCCGGTGCTCAATGCTCCCGACCGGGTCGCCCGCCTGACCCGCGATGGCGCCTGGGCGCTGCTCCGCTCCGTGCCGGGCGTCGTCTTCCCGATGAATGCCCGCGTCAGCCGCGAACGATTGGCCGCGGTCGCCGGCGGTGAAGCCGACATCGTCGATATCCTGGACGCGTCTTTTCCGATCATCGCGCGGCCGGTCGATTCCCACGCCGGTCAGGGGCTGGCAAAGCTTGCCGGCACAGCCGATGTCGCCGCCTATCTCGACGATCAGCCGGCGTCCGCGTTCTTCGTCGCGCCGTTCGTCGACTACCGTGGCGCCGACGGCCTCTATCGCAAATACCGCGTCGCGCTGATCGCCGGACGCCCCTATGCCTGCCACATGGCGATCTCCGGCCATTGGATGATCCACTACCTCAACGCCGGCATGCTGGAGAGCGCCGACAAGCGCGCCGAGGAGGCGCGGTTCATGGCCGGGTTCGACCGCGACTTCGCGACCAGGCATCAAGCCGCCCTCGCCGCCATCGCCGACCGGATCGGCCTCGACTACGTCACCATGGACTGCGCCGAGACGCCGGACGGCAGGCTCCTGGTGTTCGAGGCCGGCAACGGCATGATCGTCCACGCCATGGATCCGCCGGAGCTGTTTCCCTACAAGCACCCGCAGATGCGCAAGGTGTTCGGCGCCTTCGAAGCCATGCTGCGCAACGCGCGCCTCACACACCGCCCCGCCGCCGCCGCGTAACGCGGTTTAGGAAAAATTAACCGTATCGGTTCGAAGGTTTCGCCCAGAGGGTGGCGCACGGGAGTGCGAACCTCCGAGTCGGGATCGTACGCCCATGACCGATCGCATTCGCCTGGCAATAGCAACGCCCTGCTTCGGCGGGCAGGTATCCAGCCTCTATGCCACTTCGATCTTCAAGCTGCAGCGGGCGTTGCGCTCGACCCCCGAGGTCGAGCTCGTCATCCATATGCGCGAGGGCGACGCCCTCATCACCCGCGCGCGGGCGGACCTGGTCGCGCTGTTCCTCGACGATCCTGCGGCGACGCACCTGTTGTTCATCGACGCCGACATCGGTTTCGAGCCGGACCAGGTCATGCGCCTGGTCGCGTCCGGCGGCGACATGGTGGGTGGGGCCTATCCGATCAAACGGGTGAACTGGGACAAGGCCCGCAAGGTCATCGAGGAGCAGCGGCCGAACACCCGCTCCGCGGTGCTCGACTACGTCCTCGAGGTGGAGGACCCGGAGCGGATCGCGGTCGTCAGCGGCTTTGCCCGCGTGCGCTACGCCGGGACCGGGTTTCTGATGATCCGGCGGCAGGCCTTGGAGCGCATGTGCCGGCACTACGCCTCGCTGCAGTTCCGCCGCGAGCATTCGATCGCGGATTCGCTCGCCGCCAGCCCCAACCGGTTTGCCCTGTTCGAGTGCATGATCGAGCCGTTAACCGGCATTTATCTCAGCGAGGATTTCAGCTTCTGCAAGCGCTGGACCGACATGGGCGGCGAGATCTGGGCCGACCTCGAAAGCCGCCTCAACCATGTCGGGCCGACGACCTTCTACGGCGACGTGGCGACCCAGTTCCTTGCGCCCGCCCAGGTGAATGACGCGGCCTGAGCGCCGCGCTTCTCAGCCTTCGCAAAGCGGAAATTAGCCCTGCTCGCGTCCGCGTTGAGGATCTATTCACCTTAACGGGCATTAACCATATTTTTTTAGCCTTAATTACTGCGGTTCTACGACCTTGACGGGCCCGATCTGGAGCGATCGGAACAACTTTTTGTAAACCAGAAAGGTGACTAACATGTCTGATATCGTCCTCTCGGCGGGTATCCGGTCGAACCTGCTGGCCTTGCAGGATACGGCCAGCAACATCCAGTCGACGCAGTCGCGTCTGGCGACCGGCCTGAAGGTCAACTCGGCCCTCGACAATCCGATCGCCTATTTCACGGCGTCGTCCCTCAATGCGCTTGCCGGCAACCTCGGCAACCTGCTCGACTCGGTGTCGAACGCGGTGCAGACCGTGCAGGCCGCCAACAACGGCATCACCTCGATCACCAAGCTGGTCCAGAGCGCCCAGGCGATCGCCCAGCAGGCGCTGCAGAGCGCCTCGACCACCGCCACCGACGTCGGCACGGTCTCCGGCCTGACCGGCGCCTCGTCGTTCGCGGTCACGAGCGGCAGCACCATCACGATCAGTGACGGCACCTCGACGGCGACGATCACCTCGACCGGCAACGTGACCGTCAATCAGATCCTCAATGCGGTGAACGGCGCCGCCGGCCTCAAGATCCAGGCCGAGCTGTCCGCCAACGGCAGCATCTCGCTGGAAGCCACCGGCGCCAACGCCATCACGATCGGCGGCACCGCAACGGCGCCCGAGCTGGCGCAATTCGGCCTCGCCTCCGGCACCACCGCCGCCGGCAGCGTCAACTCCACGCGCAGCTCGCTGGCGACGCAATATAATGCGGTGCTCAAGCAGATCGATCAGCTTTCCAGTGACTCGGGCTTCAACGGCGTGAACCTGCTTGCCGGCAACAGCTTGCAAGTCACCTTCAACGCGACGGGCACCTCCTCGCTGGCGCTCTCCGGCGTCACCTTCAACTCGACCGGCCTCGGCATCACGCAGTCCGCCAACAACTTCCAGACCAACACGTCGATCGGCAGCGCCCAGACGCAGCTGACCGCGTCGCTCACCACCTTGCAGAACCAGGCGGCGTCGTTCGGCACCAACCTGTCGGTCATCCAGATCCGGCAGAGCTTCACGACGGCGACGATCAACACCCTGCAGACCGGCGCCAACAACCTGACTGTCGCCGACAGCAACCTGGAAGGCGCCAACCTTCTGGCCTTGCAGACCCGGCAGTCGCTGGCAACGACGGCCCTGTCGCTCGCCGCCCAGTCCCAGAACAGCGTGTTGCGCCTGTTCGGCTGATACGCCTGCACCGCGCTTTTTTCGACGGCGGGGCCACGGCCCCGCCGTTTATTTTTTGTAAACGATTCATATTTCACGCATTAACCGGCCATTAGGGTTAATCGACCATATTCGCTGAGAACCGCTCGGAGGGAGCGGCCGGTCAACCCTACCCGTGGAGTAAGCCATGAGCGGCGATATCGTCCTTTCAGCAGGTATCCGGTCGAACCTGCTGGCCTTGCAGGATACGGCCAGCAACATCCAGACGACGCAGACCCGTCTGGCGACCGGCCTGAAGGTCAACTCGGCCCTCGACAATCCGATCGCCTATTTCACGGCGTCGTCCCTCAACGCGCTTGCCGGCAACCTCGGCAACCTGCTCGACTCGGTGTCGAACGCGGTGCAGACCGTGCAGGCCGCCAACAACGGCATCACCTCGATCACCAAGCTGGTCCAGAGCGCCCAGGCGATCGCCCAGCAGGCGCTGCAGAGCGCGGCAACCACCGCCAACACCGTCGGCACGGTCTCCGCCCTGACTGGCACCTCGTCGTTCGCGGTCACCAGCGGCAGCACCATCACGATCAGCGACGGCACCTCGACCGCGACGATCACCTCGACCGGCAACGTGACCGTCAATCAGATCCTTACCGCGGTGAACGGCGCCGCCGGCCTCAAGGTCCAGGCCGAGCTGACCGCCAACGGCAGCATTTCGCTGGAAGCCACCGGCGCCAACGCCATCACGATCGGCGGCACGGCAACGGCGCCCGAGCTGGCGCAATTCGGCCTCGCCTCCGGCACCACTGCCGCCGGCAGCGTCAACGCCACGCGCAGCTCGCTGGCAACCCAATACACTGCCCTGCTCAAGCAGATCGATCAGCTTGCCAGCGACGCGGGCTTCAACGGCGTGAACCTGCTCGCCGGCAACAGCCTGCAAGTCACCTTCAACGCAGCAGGCACTTCCTCGCTGGTCCTCCAGGGCGTCACCTTCAACTCCGCCGGCCTCGGCATTTCGGCGTCACAGAGCTCGTTCCAGACCAACACGTCGATCGCAACCGCCCAGGGCCAGCTGACCGCGGCGCTCGGCACCCTGCAGAACCAGGCGGCGTCGTTCGGCACCAACCTGTCGGTCATCCAGATCCGGCAGAGCTTCACGACGGCGACGATCAACACCCTGCAGACCGGCGCCAACAACCTGACCGTTGCCGACAGCAACCTGGAAGGCGCCAACCTCCTCGCCTTGCAGACCCGGCAATCGCTGGCGACGACGGCCCTGTCGCTTGCCGCCCAGTCCCAGAACGCCGTCCTGCGCCTGTTCGGCTGACGATCCGGCGCCGCGCGTAATCGAAGAGCGGAGCCGCGGCTCCGCTCTTTTTTTACCTGATGCTAACGGCCTTGCGAAACCATCGGCTGCGGTCCCGCCCCGACAGTAAAGACGACATGGCCCTGAAGATCGAGCTCAAGCCCGGCGAGCGCATCATCCTCGGTGAATGCGTCGTCACCAACGTCGACCAGCGTACCCGGTTGCTGGTCGAGGGCCATGCGCCGATCCTGCGCGAAAAGGACATCATGACCGCCGAGCGGGCCGACACCGCGGCCAAGCGCGTCTATCTCGCCGTGCAGTTGATGTACACGGCGAAAAACCCGCAAATCCACCACGAGCTTTACTTCGGACTGGTGCGAGACATCGTCCAGGCTGCGCCAAGCATGTGGCCGCACATCGAAAATATCAATAATCAAATCTTAATGGGTCAAATGTACAAAGCTCTCAAGGATGCCAAGAAATTAATCACCTACGAGAAGGGACTCCTCGACAATGCAGCGCGAGGCACAGGCGTACGGCAAGGTCGCCAACCAAACGACAAACCAGCGTGAGCTGGAGGCGAGCCTGCTGCTCAAGGCGGCATCGCGCCTGCAGGCCGTCCATGATGGCTGGGATCGCAAGAAGGGGGACCTCGCCGAGGCGCTGCTCTTTAATCGCCGGCTATGGACGATTTTCGTCACCTCGGTAGCGCAGGACGACAATCCGCTGCCGCAGCAAGTCCGCCAGGACGTCGCCAACCTCGGCCTGTTCGTCTTCAATCACTCGCTGTCGGTGATCGCCGATCCGCGTCCGGAATATCTCGGCTGCCTCGTCAACATCAACCGCCAGCTCGCCGCCGGCCTGCAAGGCCGCGTCTAGAGCTTTTTCCGGAAAAAGCTTGCCCCGGACGCGATCCGGGGTGGGCACCGGTTTTCCGCAGGCCGCCTCACGTCGCGCGCGCGGCCTAGCCGGGCGGCAGGAAGTTGACCAGGCTGAGCTTCGCCAGCATTCCGGTGACCTGCATCGACGCCTGCAGGTTGGTCTGCAAGGTCAAGATCTGCGCCCCGACCTCGTTGGCCGACACCCCCTCGATCTGCTGCAGCATATCGGTCAGCGTGTTCTGGGTCTGCTGATTGACGCTCTTGGCGTCGTTCATCGTCGTCTGCGCATTGGCGAGAGCAGACTGGATAGCGGACAGCGTCTGCGTGCCCGGCGGGCCGTTGAGATTGGCGGTCACGCTCTGGGTGAGCGCCGCATAGCTCGCGGCCGCGTTGGGGTTGCTCGGCAAATAGCTCGTCGCCGCCAGCACTGCGACGCTGGCGACGATGTTGCTCAACGCCGGTTCGTTCGCGCGCATCCCATAGGCGACGGTGGTCGATGGCCCGACCTGGGCAAGCGCGGTCGAGCGCGCCGGCACGGCGCCGGTTTCTCCCGTGTACCACATGACCGTGTTGGCGGACGTGCCGTTGGTCAGCGCGGTCGCGCCGGTGAACGGCGACGAGCCGGCGACCCGTTGCGGCGGATCGGCGAAGAAGTTGTTCGCTGCCGCGATCGCCGAAGCGGCGGGCAACGCGGTCTGCGCCAGGTTGCCGACCGCCGTCGCGAGCGCCCCCTGCAGGTTGCCGGCGGTCAGCGTGGGGTTGGCGCCGATGGTGAACTGGTTGGCGCCCGGCGGCGCGGCGGTCGTCGCCTGCAGAATTATCGTCTGGCTCGATCCGTCCGGCAGCGTCAGGCCGAACTGGATCTTGTCGCCGTTATTGGGGTTGGACCCGAGCGTGACCGACATGCCGGGGGGAGCGCCGGCGACCGTCGCGCCGGTGAGGCTCGAGGCGATGCCGGCGAGCTTGAAGCCGAACGGCGAAGCCGCCACGTCGTCGCTGATCGAAACGGTAGAACCGGCCGCCGGCGGAATGAGCAGCCGGCCGAGGCCGGTCCCGATATCGGCCTGGGCGCGCTCGGCGATGACCTGCTTGAGGCCGGCCTGGGCGCCGTTGCCGTTGAGGATCGCGTCCGTCGACGCGACCGCCGGCTGATTGACCCCGCTGCCGGAGAACAGATAGCCGGTGCCGCCCTGGGAATTGAGCGCCGACAGGATGCCGTCGAGTTCGGACACGGCGCCCGCCTGGGCCGTCGTCTGCCCGTTGTTATCAAGGGTGAACGCCGAAGGCTCGTTGACCGACTGCACGACGCGGTTGCTGAGGGAGCCGATTTGCGTGAGCGCGTTCTGCCCGACGCTGATGTTGGTACCGGCGAGCGCGATCGCGTTGCCGTAGCCGGTGAGCGCGGAGAGCTGGGCATCGAGCCCCACGGTCAGGCCGGCCTGCGGGCCGAGCCCGGCGTAGGTCTGCGATTTGTGGCCGGTGCTGAGCTGCTGGGTCAGCTGATCGAGCTGATTCTGCATGTTGATCAGGGACTGCGCGTTCTGCGCCGCCAACGTGCCGCCCATGCCGACGCCCGCGATCGCCATCACTGCACCATCTGCATCAAGGTGTTCATCATCTGCTGGACCGTCGTCATCACCCGCGCGTTGGCGCCGTAGGAGGTCTGCAGGCTGATCAGGTTCGACATTTCCTGGTCGATGTTGACGCCCGAATCGCTGTTCAGCCGCTGCTGCAGCGCGCTGACGACGATGTCCTGGCCCTGCTGCAGATTGGTCGCGGCGCTTGCGGCCTGGCTCTGCTGGCCGACCACCTGGCTCATGTAGTTGGCGAGCGTGCCGGTGAACGGCGCCGATTGCCCGCCGCTTCCGCCCGACGGCGCGAACGTGAGCTGGGAGTTGGTAAGCTGCCCGACGATGAAACTCGGACGCGTCGGATCGCCGACCGACGTGGAGGGCGAATAGGCGACGAGGCCCGACGGATTGGCGAGCAGCGCCGGGTTGACGGCGATGCGCGCCGCGAGCCCGGTGTTCTGCGATCCCGCGCCGGTAATGGCGCCGGTGATCGGCGCGGTGCCGTCGAGGAACAGCGGCAGTTGCGGGCTGCCGGCGGCGAGCCCGGTCGCCGTCGCAGTGGCGGACAGGGCATTGACCGTCGTGCCGGCCGTGGCGTTGAGCACCTGCAGGGTCGTTCCGGCGGGATTGGCGAACTGCAGCTGGGTCCCGAGCGCGGCGTTGAGCTGCGACACGACCGACGCCATGCCGCCGGTGAAGTTCACGCCGATGGTTTGAGCGTTCGCAGTGGCCGGATTGCTGGGCAACGGCAGGGCCGAAGGATCGTCGACCCGCACGATGGTGACCGTGTGCTGGACGTTCGACGCGTCCGTGTAGGTAACCTGCGCCGCGTTGCCAGGCAGCAGGCCGCCCACGTCCACATTGAAGCCTGTCTGGGCGCCCACGGTCACGGCGGTGCCGCCGGTCGTCTGGTCCGAGAGCGCCCGCGACATTTGCGCGGCCAGTTGATCGATCTGGCCTTGCGCCTGCGGCAGGATCTGGTCGCGCATTTCGAGATAGGCGCCGATCTGGCCGGACTGGATCGATTTGTTGGCGATGAGGTCGGTGGTGTCGCCGCTCGGTGACGTAAGCGTGATCGTGCCGACGCCGCGCTGGCTCTGATCGGCGCTCCACACCGCGCTGGGCGAGAGCGCGCCGCGCGCATCGAAGCTCAAGGTCGCGGCCTGCGTCCCCACCAGCTGCGTGCCCGAGGCGGTGAAGACCGAGACCTGATTGTTGCCGGTCTGCACCACCTTGATGTTCATCAGTTGCGAGAGCTGGGTGATGTCCTGGTCGCGCTGGTCCTCGAGCGTGGCGGTCGCGGAATCCTGCGTGGCGCCCCCCGTCCCCAGCTGCTGGTTGATCTGGGCGATCTGCTGCATCGCCGCGTTGGCCTGCTGCACGTCGACGCTGATGCCCTGCTCGGCCTGGGTGCGCAATCCCTGGATCGCCGACGACATGCCGTTGAGATTCTGCGCCAACGCCTGGGCGGTGCTGAGCGCGCCGCTCTGCGCCGAGGCGGCAGCCGGGCTCGCTACCAGGGCCTGCATCGCCGCGGTGAAGTTGTTGAAGGCGGTGTCGAACGCGCTCGGCGATCCCGGCGTCCCGTAGGCGCCCTGGAGCTGCTGGTAGAGTTGCGCCTTGGCGTCCGCGTAGGCGCCGCCCGACGTCTCGGTCCACAGCTGGTTCTGCACCAATTGGTCGAGCGTGCGGTTCACGCCCGCGACGTCGATGCCGGTGCCGGCGCCCCCCGCCGACGTCGCCACCAGGTCGGCGCTTTCGCGCACGTAGCCCGGCGTATTGGCGTTGGCGACGTTGCCGGCGGTGACCGCGAGGCCGGCTTGCGCGGCCTTGAGCCCGGACATGGCGGTCGAGAGCGCTTGGATCAGGCTCATGGCTGGCGTCCGCCGGACCTCTTATCCGCGTGCCGGGCGATCACCCGGCCGTCACTGGATCACCGTCAGCAGGCTTTGGATCATCTGATCGGACGTGGTCATCACCTTGGCGTTTGCCGAATAGGCCTGCTGCGCCACGATCAGGTGACTGAACTGGGTCGCGATGTCGACGTTAGAGCCCTCGAGCGCGCTGCCGACGACCTTTCCCGAGGCGGAAAATATCGGCGGCCCGGAGTCGACCGTGGCCGCGAAGGCGCCGCCGTCGAGGCCCTGCAGGTTGTTCGGCCCGTTGAAGGTCGCGAGCGACACCTCCGCGAGCGGCACGGTCTGGCCGTTGGAGAAGGTGCCGATGATGCGGTTTTGGTTGTCGATCGAGATCGACGTCAGCTGGCCCGCCGCGGAGCCGTTCTGCTGCAACGCGTTGATCTTCACCGTTCCGCTCGTGTCGGCGAACTGGGTGATGCCGTTCGATCCGAACGCGAGCTGAACGTTGCCGATGGTGTCGCCGTTGATCGTCAGGTTGTTGAGCGTCAGGTTGGCGACCGGCGGGCTCATCTGCCCGGTCGAATCGAACAGAAACCGCGTGCCCGCGTTCTGCCAGGCCGGCTGCGTGCCGGTCGCGTTGGGGTTGGTCTGGTAGAACAGCTCCCAGGTGTCGGTGCCGCCTTCCGCCACGCCCGCCACCTTGGCCCAGCGCATTTGCACGTTCGCCGGATTGCCGAGCGAATCGTAGGCGGTGATCGAGCCGCCGGAAATCGATTCATTGAGGAACGTCGAGACGTCGTTGCCGACCACCGGCCCGACGGCCGGGGCGGTTGCGGTCTGGTTGATCGTGCCGAACGCGGCGCTGGTGTTGCCTCCGATCGTGACCTGATCGGTCAGGTTGGCGGCCGCCACCGTGATGTCGCCGTTCGCCGTGCTGACCGAGGCGGTGCCGCCGACGAGCCCGGCGAGCGCGGTGTTGAGCTGGGCAAGCGTCTGCACCTGGCCGGCGAGGTTGCCGAAGGTGACGGTCAGCATCGGATTGGCGCCGATCGTGATGGTGAGGTTTTGGCCCGTGGTAACCGCCCCCTGGCTGAGAAGGTTGGTCGCGTTCGCGCCGGCGCCCACGCCGAGCTCGGTCAGCACGGAAGCGGTACTGCCGGCGGTGCTGATATCGGTGACCGCGTCCTTGCTGGTCAGAACGAGGTGGCTCGACGCATTCAGCGCCGCCGACACGCCGGTCGTGACGCTCTGGGCGTTGATTTTCTGCAGGATGGTGGTGGCGGAGTCGGTATTGAGGATGCTGATGGTCGTGCCGTTGAGGACCAGCGAGCCGGTATTGCCGCCGGTCGGCAGGCCGGCAATGTTCGTGGTGCCCGTATCGACCGCCGCCGCATCCGGCAACACGGTCGCGCCGGCCCCGGTGACGGTGGCCGGCAGCAGCAGCGGATTGGAGGTGAAGTCCGCCGATTTGATCAGCTCCGAGCCCGGCACGCTCGCATTGGCGTTCGGCGTTTGCGGGAAGCTCGCCAGATTTGCCTGGTACTGGATCTGGGTCGTCGCCTGCGCCGGAATCTCATTGTTGCTGAACTGCAGCACCTGCGGAACGCTGCCCACCGGATTGCCGGTGCTGCGGTCGAGCGGAATGCCGGACAGATAATACCCGGCGCCATTGACCAGATAGCCGTTGGCGTTCTCCTGGAAGTCGCCGCGGCGGCTGTAGAGATCGACGCCGTTGAACACCGGCTGATTGCCGGAGAACGAGGCCGGCTTTGAGACGACGAAGTAGCCGTTCCCGTTGATCGCCATGTTGGTGCTGACGGATTCGCTTTGGATCGCGCCCTGCACCGTGTTGGTGGCGACCGAGTTCGCCAGCACGCTGCCGGAAGTCTGCTGGCTCGGCAGCGAGGCGGTGACCAGGTCCTGAAAGCTGGTGTCGGTTTCCTTGAAGCCGGTGGTCTGCGAGTTGGCGATGTTGCCGGATATGTTTTGCAGCGCGAACGACTGCGCCTGCAGACCCGTTACTGCCGTGGTCAAAGCGTCAAAAATGCCCATACGAGGCCTCCATCCCGATCGCAGCAGCGGGCGCCGTCGGGAGCGACGCGCCGGCCGCATGGCCGCGTTCGCCGTCGCAAGCCTCGTGCCAAGGGAAAAACACCGGAAAAACATGATGTTGCGCGCAGCACCGGCGCCGCCGGATGGGCAGGATGCGCCGGGTCCGGCAATTCCTGCCGGGCCGCCGCCGCGGCTTGCCGAGCGCGCGCACGCTCCGTATGGTCCGCGGCGCCGAAGCCAAACAACGGGGCTTGCATGCGGTTCGAAGGCACCAGCGGCTACGTCGCGACCGAGGATCTCAAGGTCGCGGTCAACGCCGCCATCACGCTCGAGCGCCCGCTGCTGGTCAAAGGCGAGCCCGGCACCGGCAAGACCGTGCTGGCGCTGGAAGTCGCCAAGGCGCTCAACGCGCCGCTGATCGAGTGGCACGTCAAGTCCACCACCAAGGCGCTGCAGGGGCTCTACGAATACGACGCGGTGTCGCGCCTGCGCGACAGCCAGCTCGGCGACGCGCGGGTGCACGACATCCGCAACTACATCAAGCGCGGCAAGCTGTGGGACGCCTTCGTGGCGGACGAGCGCCCGGTCCTGCTGATCGACGAGATCGACAAGGCCGATATCGAGTTCCCCAACGACCTGTTGCAGGAGCTCGATCGCATGGAGTTCTTCGTCTACGAGACCAGCGAGACGGTGAAGGCGCGGCGCCGGCCGATCGTGATGATCACCTCGAACAACGAGAAGGAATTGCCGGACGCGTTCCTGCGCCGCTGCTTCTTCCACTACATCCGGTTCCCCGACACCGAGACCATGCGGGCGATCATCGACGTGCACTTTCCCGGCATCAAGCAGCGCCTGGTCGCCGAGGCGCTGCGCCTATTCTACGAGATCCGCGACGTGCCGGGGTTGAAGAAGAAGCCGTCGACCTCCGAACTGCTCGATTGGCTCAAATTGCTGATGGCCGAGGACATCGGCCCGGAGATCCTGCGCGAGCGCGATCCCAAGAAGCTGATCCCGCCGCTGCATGGCGCCCTGCTCAAGAACGAGCAGGACGTGCACCTGTTCGAGCGCCTGGCGTTCATGGCCCGGCGCGAGAGCCGCTGACCGATTCCCGTCAGGCGCGGCCCTGCTCGTCGAACAGGCGGCTGCGCACCGAGGTGGCCGAGATCGCCTCGAGCGACGTATCGAGCTCGATCCGCTCCACCTTGTAGCCGACGTCGCGGCCGTAGAAGACGTGGCTGACGTTGGGCAGCGGCACCACCGCGAACTTCCCTTCGAATTCGCGCAACGCATGCTCGATGCGCACGCGCACGTGCTCGAAGCCGAACGGGTTCTTCTCGTCGAGCCCGCCGGTGTCGCGCACGCCGATGCACACCTGGCCGACCCGGCGCAGGCCTTCGACGATCAGGGCGCGGTGGCCGTCGTGGAACGGCTGGTAGCGGCCGATGAACAGGGCGGTCGGCTTCTTCGGATCGAACACCGGCCGCACCCGCTGCGCGATCTGCTCGATCCAGTATTCCGCCGTGCCCTCGGACGGAATCCGCAGGTCGCAATGCTCGGGCGGCACGAACAACCGGTTGGTATCCTCGAAGCGGCCCTTGCGGATGCGGTCGACCCACACGACGTAGGCCGGTCCGCCCTGCATGAAGGCCTCGCGCGTCTGCGGCGTCGGGCAGATGAAATCGGCCACCGCGAACCCGCCGACCTTGACCACCTGGTCGCACAGCCAGCCCATGCGGCCGGCATGCTCGACCCGGTCGGCCTCGGAAAATCCCAGGTCCTTGTTGACGTTCCGGCGAACCTCGTCGGCGTTGAAATGAACCGCATTGAGCCGCGGGGCGAGACCGGCCGCGAGCGTCGTCTTTCCGGCGCCCGGCAATCCCATGATGAGAATTTTTCGATACACGGTTTGTCCTCGTGAGAACGTTGTCTCGGGTCATATAGAGCATTTTCCGGAAAAGTGGGTACCGGTTTTCCGCAAGAAAATGCGACAAACTAACAGGCTAGAGTGCTTTCCGATTCAGCTGAATCGGAAAGCACTCTAGTACGCGGATTGCGCGGCACCATTCGTCAGTCCTCGGCGCGCGGACGCCGGCGGCGCCGCGGCGGCGCGGCATCGACGTCCGCGGCGGTCATCGGTTCGGCGGCGGATGCCGTGGCCTCGGCCGGCGCGATGTATTGCGGGCTGAAGGCGCCGATCTTCATGGATGCCGCGTCGGGCGGCAGCTCATGCGGCGGCGAGGCGGCGGCAACCCGCTCGCCTGACGGTTCGGCCTCGCCCTGCCGCGCCCAGGCCGCTTCCGCGCGCGCGCGCGCTTCGGCGAACTCCTGCGCGATCGTCCGCGCCGCCCGCGCCGCGGCGTCGAAGGCACGGCCGGCATCGTCCGCGCTCGCGTGTTCCGGTGCGGCCGCCTCGCCGTGCGCGGCTTGCTCGTCGGCGACGAAATAGTCCGCCTCGGCGGCGTCGAGGCGCGGCGGCGCGTCCGCGAACTGTTGCGCTGCCTCTTCGTCGGTCGGCTGCGCCGTGAACGCGGGCCGTTCCGCCGTCACCGGCAGGTTGCGGCGAACCGCCGCCGCCGCGGCGCGCAGGCGCGCGGCCTCGCGGCGGTGCGACAGCCGCTCTTCGACCGTGTCGCGCACCTGCATCGACCAGTAGAGAATCTGCGCGGCCGGCGGCCCGACCTTTCCGCCGGCCCAGACCAGCTCGTAGGCGGAGAACAGCCGCCAGCGGTCGTCGCGCTCGACGATGGCGCGCGCGATCAGGTCGCCCGCCATGGCAGTGGTGTTGAGGCCGTGGCCGCCGAAAGCGCCGGCGAGCCAGACACCGGGCGACAGCTCGCCGATCTGCGGCATCTTGTGCACCGCGTAGCTCATCACGCCGGACCAGGCGTATTCGATTCCGACCTCGCCGAGTTGCGGATAGACCCGGCCGATGTCGCGGCGCATCAGCGGACCGAGCCATCGCGGCAACGACAGCCGCGTGGTGAGGCGTCCGCCCCACATCAACCGATCGCCGCCGATGACGCGGTAGTAATCCCCGGCCCGCCGCGTGTCGGCGACCGCGCCGGGATATTGAATGGCTTCGGACAGGCGCTCGCCGAGCGGCGCCGTAGTGACGACGTAGCTCGCGACCGGCACCACGGTGCCGGCGATCGCAGGAAACAGCGCGCCGAGATGGGCGCCGCCGGCGAGCACGATGTGGTTGGCGCGCACGCGGCCGTTCGGCGTGTCGATGCGCTTGCGCACGCCCAGCGCGTCGAGCGCGACCGCCGGGGAGTCCTCGTAGATGCGCGCGCCGGCGCGTTCGGCCGCGGTGGCAAGGCCGAGCGCATAGTTGAGCGCATGGACGTGAAAGGCGTCCGGCATGTGCACGGCCTGATAATAAAGCGGCGTGCGCAGCACCGCGCGCACCTGCTCGGTCGGCCAGGCCTCGGCGGCGACGCCGAAGTCGACGCGCATCATCGCCACCAGGCGCAGCACCGCCTCCTCGTCGTCGGTGCGCTGCACGATCAGGCGTCCGTGCACCGGATCGACGCCGGGCATCTCGGTGTCGCGGATGGTCGCGCGCACGTAGTCGACGCCGGCGGCCGAGAGCGCCCACAATTCCTTGGCCCGCCGCAGCCCGACCCGCTCGACGATCGCCTCGAGCCGCTCGGCGAACCCCGGCGCCACGAAACCGGCGTTGCGGCCGGACGCGTTCCAGGCGACGCGCTGCGCTTCCAGCACGGCGACCGACCAGCCGCGCCGCGCCAGCTCGCGCGCGGCCGTGAGGCCGGCGAGCCCGCCGCCGATCACGCACACGTCGACGTCGATGTCCTGGGCGAGCACGGCACGCTGCGGCGCCTCCACCATGGTGGCGCCGTACCAGGTCGATCCCCAGGGGGTCGCGTCGGTCGTCATCGCTATTCCCGGCGTCGCGGCAGCCCGCCCAAATGTCCCACCACCGCTGTGCTAACGTGGTGCCAACAGGGCGTGCGAAAAGCAAGCTGCCAGGCACGGCGGCCCTCGTGCCAAGGGGCCCGACGCCATGCGACGCTTGATGCTGCTGCGCCACGCGAAATCGGACTGGACCAGGCCCGGCACCCGCGATCACGAACGCGCGCTGGCGTTGCGCGGCCGCGAGTCCGCGCCGCGCATCGGCGCCTACATGGTGCACCACGGGCTCACGCCCGACCGCGTCGTCTGCTCGACCGCGACCCGCGCGCGCGAGGCCTGGGAGCTCGTTGCCGCGGCCTTTGCCGAGGCGCCGCCGGCGGTCTACGAGAGCCGCGTTTACGAGGCGAGCGCGCAAGCGCTCTTCGACGTCGTCAAGGAGACCAAGGCCGATACCCACGTGCTGCTGCTGACCGGCCATAATCCCGGCCTGCACGACTTCGCGCAGCGTCTGATCGCCTCCGGCGACACCGACGCCCGCCAGCGGCTGACCGAGAAATTTCCCACCGGGGCGCTGGCGGTGATCGACTTCGCCATCGACGACTGGCGCAAGCTGCACCCGCGCTCCGGCCGCCTCGACCGCTTCGTCGTCCCCCGCGCGCTCGGAACGGCGACCGATTGACCGGTGGTCGACTCGGCGTGACTCGTGATATAAATTATCCTATATCTATTGACGAAATCGATGTTTTATATCAATTTCCCTCCATGCCCACGGCCCTCCCGCGCCAGCAAGACCAAGCCATTGCGCTGCTCAAGGAGCGTGGCATGGCCCGCCTGTCCGAATTTATCGCGCAAGGCATCACTGCCGCGACGATCGGGCGCCTGGAGAGGAAAGGCTTGGTCAGCCAGCTCGGCCGCGGCCTGTATCAACTTCCCGACGCACCGCTTGATGCCAACCACTCGCTCGCGGAAGCGGCAAAACTCGTGCCGAGGGGCGTGATCTGCCTGGACTCTGCGCTCGCCTTCCACGATCTGGTCGATCGCATTCCGTCCCGTGTATGGGTAGCGATCGGTCCCAGGGATTGGCGGCCGCGCATGACCAGTCCGCCCATCGCGATCATGCGCTTCGGCCCCAGGATCTTCGACGCCGGTATCGATATCCATGAGATCGAGCGCGTGCCCGTCCGCATCTACGGGCCGGCAAAGACAATAGCCGATCTATTTTTCCACGCCTTTCGCCAGCAACGCCGGTATGGATCGAAGACTGCCGTCATCCAGGCCGTGCTGGGCATGAAGGAGGCGCTACGTTTGCATAAGGCGACGCCGGCTGAAATTGCGCGCTATGCGGATCAAGCCGGCATTTGGAAGAAGATGCAGCCATATCTCGAGGCGCTGACGGTGGATGCGTAAGCCCATTCGCAACATCGGCGCGTCCGTTCGGGCGCGCCTTCTCAATCTTGCCAGGGAACGCAACCAGCCGTTTGATTTGCTTCTGACGCGCTACGCCCTTGAGCGCCTGCTCTATCGTCTCAGCACCAGCAAGCATCGCGATCGTTTCGTCCTCAAGGGCGCGATGCTCATGGCGGCGTGGCTGAACGACCCCTACGCGAAGTTCCGGCGCCGATTTGAAAGGGCCCAGTAGCGCTCCCGCCCGCGACATCCTATGTGAGCGCCGTGGCAGCCCGGCCGACCCTTTCCCTCGCAATGCCCGCAAACCTGGCGACGATCGCCGAGGAGGCGCGCTTGGCGGTGCGCGCGCTCGCGGATTTCGCCGACCATGTGGTCAACCCGACCGTCCGGCTCGGCGTCACCGGCCTGTCCGGCGCCGGCAAGACCGTGTTCATCACCGCGCTGGTGCATGCGCTTCTCAACGGCGGCCGGCTTCCCGTGTTCGAGGCGCTCACGACCGGGCGCATCGCCCGTGCCAGCCTCAGGCCGCAGCCCGACGACGCGGTGCCGCGCTTCGACTATGAGAGCCATGCGCGGGCCTTGATCGAGGAACGGGCCTGGCCGCAATCGACCCGCCGCATCAGCGAGCTGCGGCTCGCGATCGAATATCAATCGGCGCGCGGCGCCGCGCGCGAGCGCACGCTGACCCTCGACATCGTCGACTATCCGGGCGAATGGCTGCTCGACCTGCCGCTGCTCACCACGAGCTATGCCCAGTGGTCGCGCCAGACCCTCGACCTCGCGCGCGTCGAGCCGCGCCGGGCGCTGGCCGCTCCCTGGCATGCGCACCTGACGACCCTGCGGCCGCTCGGCCCCGAGGACGAGCCGGCCGCCCGCACGGCGGCGCGCTTGTTCGCCGACTATCTGCGCGCCTGCCGGGACGAGCGCTACGCGCTGAGCCTGCTGCCGCCCGGCCGCTTCCTCATGCCGGGCGAGCTCGAAGGCTCGCCGGCGCTGACCTTCGCGCCGCTCGACCTTGCGGGCGACGGCCCCGCCCCGCCCGGCACCCTGTGCGCCATGATGGAGCGGCGCTTCGAAGCCTATAAGAGCGCGGTGGTGCGTCCATTCTTCCGCGAGCATTTCGCGCGGCTCGACCGGCAGATCGTGCTGATCGATACGCTCTCCGCCTTCAACGCCGGCCCTGCCGCGCTGCGCGACCTGGAAGATTCGTTCGCGGCGATTCTCGCCTGCTTCCGGGCCGGCCGGAACAGCTGGGCGAGCACATTGGTGCGCCCGCGCATCGACCGCATCCTGTTCGCCGCCACCAAGGCCGACCACCTGCATCACACGAGCCATGACCGGCTCGAGCGCATCCTCGCGCACATGACCAAGCGTGCCGCCGAGCGCGCCGCGCTTGCCGGCGCGCACATCGACGTGGTGGCGCTGGCGGCGGTGCGCGCGACGCGCGAAGCCGTGGTCGAGCGCGGACGCGAGCGGCTGCCCTCGATCCTCGGCACCCCGGCGCCGGGCGAGCACGCCGGCAGCGACACCTTCGACGGCGCCAGCGAGGTTGCGGTGTTTCCCGGCGATCTGCCCGACGCCACGGAAGGGCTCTTCGATGCGGACGGGACGGCGTTCCGCGGATTGACCGCCGGCGAGGCCCATGCGGCCGACTACCGCTTCCTGCGCTTTCGTCCGCCGGCGGCGACGGTGCGGGCGCCGGGCGAGCCCACCCTGCCCCACATCCGCCTCGACCGCGCCCTTCAATTCCTGCTCGCGGACCGCCTGGCATGAGCACCGAGCAGCGCAGACCCGCCGCGTTCCGGCTCGACGACCCGCAGGTCGTCGTCACCGCGCGCGAAACGGTGGACGAGGCGACGCGGCCCTCCCTGCGCGGCAAGGTGCTGGTGACCCCGGCGCCCGACACGCCGGCGCTGCCCGCGGTGATCCCGCCGCCACCGCCGCGGCGCCGCTTTGCCTGGGCCACCGTGTTCTGGTCGGCGCTGGGCGCGCTCACCGTGCTCGGGCTCGGCCTCGCGGTGACCCGGCTGATCGAGGATCTCGCGGCGCGCTCGACCGCGCTCGGCGGCCTCGGGCTGGCGCTGGCAATCGCTGCCGCACTCGCGCTTGTCGGCATCCTCACGCGCGAGGCCATCGGGCTCGCGCGGCTCGCTGCCGTCGAGAAATTGCACGCGCGCGCCGAACGGGTGATCGCCGCCGACGACCGCGACGGCGCCCGCATCCTGGTGCGCGAGCTCCTGGCCGTCATTGCCGCCGAGCCGCGGCTTGCCCGCAGCCGCGCGGCGATCGCCGGCCATCTCGACGACATCATCGATGGCGCCGACCTCGTGCGCCTCGCCGAGCGCGAGCTGATGGGACCGCTCGATCTGGAGGCGCGCCGGCTCGTCGCCGCCGCCGCGCGGCGCGTCTCGGTGCTCACCGCGGTCAGCCCGCGCGCGGCCGTCGACATGCTGTTCGTGCTGATCAACGCCCTCATGCTGATGCGGCGCCTGGCCGATCTCTACGGCGGGCGGCCCGGCACGCTCGGGCTGATCCGTCTGGTCCGCCACGTGGTCGCCCACCTCGCCCTGACCGGCGGCATGGCGGTGGGCGACGGGCTGATCCAACAGGTGCTCGGCCACGGGGTGGCCGCCAAGCTGTCGGCGCGGCTGGGCGAGGGCGTGCTCAACGGCCTGCTCACGGCGCGGCTCGGCCTCGCCGCGATCGAAGTCGCGCGCCCGCTGCCGTTCGTCGCCCTCGGGCGGCCGGCGCTTGCCGATCTCGTCCCCGATCTGATCGCCCGGCGCAACGCCGCGGAGGACGCCGACGCGTCAAACAACTGACGGTCAACGATTAGGAAAACCGATGTTCAGACAAATCCTCGTTCCCATCGATCTTGCCCATCCGGATCTCGGCACGCCGTCGATCGAAACCGCCGTCACCCTGGCGCGCGCCTCGGGCGGATCGGTGCGGCTCCTCAACGTGCTGGCGCTCACGCCGGCGATGCTGGCCGCCTATGTGCCGAAAGATTTCGACGACCAGCAGCGGCAGACCGCCATGGAGGCGCTCGAGATCGTGGCCAAGGAATGCGGGCTCGACGCGCGCCACGTGTCGGTGACGGCACGCCAGGGCGGCGTCTATCACGAGATCATCGAGGAGGCGACGGCGATCGCCGCCGACCTCATCGTCATGAGCTCGCACCGCCCGGGCAAGCGCACCTATTTCCTCGGCTCGAACGCCGCCCACGTGGTGCGTTTCGCTACCTGCTCGGTCCTGGTGGTCCGGCGCTAGATCGCTTTCCGATTCGATTGAATCGAAAAGCGATCCAGGTTTTTGATCTTGTCGCATTTTCTGCGGAAAAACCGGTGCCCACCCCGGATCGCGTCCGGGGCAGGCTTTTTCCGGAAAATGCTCTTAACGCGCGGCCGGCAGCACCTCGCGCGGCAGGTCGTCCGGCCGGTACGTGCCGGGCCGGTTGCGCCGGAAGAAGCCGCCCATCTGCCACAGGAACAACGCGAGGAACGCGGCAACGAACAGCGCCCCGGCCAGCACGCCGGTGCGCAACGCCTCGATCGTCAGCCCACCCATGGCCACGGCGGCCGCTGCGCTCATGGCGAGCGCGGGCCAATAGAGCAGCGGCGGCGCGCCGCGCTCGAACGAGGCCCGGCTTGCCGCAGCGGCCAAGCGCCGGTGCAGCTCGGCCACGAAGGCTGCGTAGCCGGCATCGAGCCGCTCCCGCTCGGCGATCCCTTTCCACGATGACGACACGATCGTGAGCTTGGAGCCGGACGCCGGCCAGATTTCCGCGACGTAGCGCCGGCCCTGCATGCCGGCCGGCCGGAACGACAGCCGCAGCCGGCGGATGCGCCCATAGGCGACGCTGTCGGCGCGCGCGCCCATGCGCCACGCGAGCGCCTCCGGCGTGAGCCGGAATTGCCACGGCACACCCGCAAGCGACGGCTTGTAAGAATAAAGCGGCTCGCCGGTCTCTGCGTCGGTCGCGTAGCCGAAGAGCGTCGCGGGGGGCGAGGCCATGCGCTTTCTCTATTTCACAAACGCGACGCGATAAAGCGAAGCCCCGGGCAATTTCTGCCGCCGTCGGCCCGGCCGTGCAATTCCTGCCCGCTCGCGCGGCCGCGCAAACATCGGATTCGCCGCGAAAATCAGCTCTTTCTCCCATGGCATGCGATTTGCTGCGTGCTGGGCGGGCGACCTTCGGCCGACTCACGGAGCACGGCATGTTCGTTCTCGGCAGCGCGGCAAGCAGCGCGTGGGATCTTCTGTCTTCGCTCCAGGCCCAGGCGAATGTGGGCGCTGCGGCCGCGAGCATAGGCGCGGGCCAGTTCGCGCCCGAGGGCGCGAGCGCACCGGTTGCGCCCGCGGGACCGGCGCCGCTTACGGCGGCGCCGGCCGGCACGGTCGGACAATCCTCGCTCAGCCCCGAGGTCCTCGGATTCCTGATCTGGAACCAGAGCCAGCAGCCCAGCGCCGCGGGGACGACTGGGACAGCGGACGCCACGGCGGCAAGCGGCACCGCGCTGACGCCGTTCCAGTCGGCACTATTCTCTAAGCTCGACGCCAACGGCGACGGATCGATCAGCAAGTCCGAATTCGAAACGGCCTTCGGTGCCAACGGCAACACCAGTGCGGCCGACACGCTGTTCAGCCAGGTCGACGCCAACGGCGACGGCACGATCGATCCGGGCGAGCTTGCCGCCGCCACCCAGAGCAGCGGCCCCCACGGGCACCACCATCATCACGCCGGCTTCGCGGGGCAAGCGCAGCCGGGTCAATCGGACCCGCTCACAAGTCTCTTCGGCACCTCGGCCGACGGCGCCTCGACCGCGAGCGCCACCAACGCGGACGGCTCGACCACCACCACGATCACCTACGCGGACGGCTCCGCGGTCACGCTCACCACGCCGAGCCAGGCACCGAGCGGCGGTGCCGCGGCCGTCACCCCTGCGATGGCCGCCACCCAGCCGCCGCCCAATGCGGTCAATGTCCTGGAGACCCTCATCCAGTTGCAGGCGCAGCTGCTCGCGCCCACCGCGGCCGCGTGAGGCCGGGCGGCTAAGGCGGCTCAATGGTGTTTTGTTTCGAAGGCCGCCGCTCTACGCGGCGCCGCGCCAAACCGGCTCTGGCCGCGGCCTTAGTTAGATTGGGACCCTACCGCACCAATTCCCGCATCGCGCGGTCGAGGCCGTCGAGGGTGAGCGGATACATGCGTCCGCCCACCAGCTGGCGGATCATGCGCACCGAATAGGTCATCTCCCACTGGTTCTCGGGAACGGGATTGAGCCAGACGCAAGCCGG
>Ga0193751_1000290_pt1 | contig 42200 bp, 61 predicted proteins | sample L1c2metaG_FD_143050 | JGI IMG/M metagenome (GOLD analysis project Ga0193751, IMG submission 143050) | Soil microbial communities from a riparian zone of the East river system, Colorado, United States - L1c2 | ecosystem: Environmental > Terrestrial > Soil > Riparian zone | place: USA: East River...
TCAATGACCCCTCGGCGACGCCTTCGTAGGTCTTCGCCTGGTGGCTTCGCCCAGCGTGACGCGGTCGCTTCGTGGATGCCGAGTCGCTCCCCGATCTGCGCGAACGTCTCGCCCTGTTCGTTTAGCTCAGCGAGTGCTTGGGCGAGGGTCTGCCGGGCGTTGATCAGCGCGGCGGAGAGGTCGTACAGCTCATCTTTCGTGCGTCCGGCGAGGTCGTAATCGCCGTTCACGAGACGGACCAGCGCATCCAGCACCTCTGGGGTCAGGTCCGCCACGTGACGGATCTTAGTTCACTACATGCAGGTTGCGGGGTGGCAACCCGTGGGGACAGACTAGGGCTGCTTCTTGCGAGTTAGCAAGATGCATGAGAGAGTTGTGCCGTCACCACAGGAGGACGCACCATGAGCACCACGACCGCGACGCGCCAATCCGGCGCCGACGTCCTGAGCCTCACGTACCTGGTCGCCGGTCACGCCTGGCCCGCCACCGTCACGGTCACCATCCACGACGCGGACCCGGACGCGCCCGCCGACGGCCGACTGGTCTCGATCGACGGCCTGCACTTCGACAACCCGATGACCAGCGACGACACCACCCGACTGGCCGGACTCCTGCTGCGCGCCGTCGAGCTCACTCACACAAGGGACGTGGCGGCATGACCAGCCCGCGCCGTAGGCCGAGCGACTTCCCGAACCTGCGCAACCCGCTGCTCGCCCACACCTTCGTCGCCGAGGCGCTGGTGCGCGCCGAGCAGCTGGACACCGAGGCCGGGCGCCGCGACGAGTACGGCAACGCCATGCACGGTGCCGACGCCGGGGTGATGACCTCACGCGCCCGGCTGATCCGGGACCTGTGCACGGAGATCGCGACCGAGGCGGGGTCGTGACCGCTATGTCGCTCGTCCTGTGCGATGGGTCCGGACTGATCGAGGTCTACATCTCCGGTGAGCGGGAGCTGTTCGCCTGCTGGGGATGCTCGCAGTGTCGACCGAGCAAGTGAGGCACGCCGTGATGTGGTTGGCGTTCGGGCTGTTCTATGTCGACATCGCGGCCATGATCCTGCTCCTGGTCAACCGCGCGTCACTGCCCGCCATCATTGCTACCGTGCTGGCCGCGCCGGCCCTCATCGTGGGCGCGCATTTCGCGCGTGAGGTATGGCTCGACTCGCGGCTGCCGAATCTGGACGAGTGGAAACGGGCTCCCCGGTTCGTGCGACCGAACGACTAATGACCTTGGACGGAGAGTGGTGGACCCATGGCAGCGAATACCGGCAACCTCCCTCACGCCGCGGCCAACCAGGCTAAGATCATTGGGCAGCAGGAACGCTGCTTTGACCTGCGCGAACAGGGCCACTCGATCCGCGAGATCGCGCGCCTGACTGAACTGTCCCGAGGCACGGTGCAGAACCGCCTCGACGACGAATGGATCAGGCGCATCGGTCCGCGCTCTGAACGACACCGGGAAACGCAGCTCGCGCAGATCGCTCAGGCCCAGGAACGGTTGATGGCCGAGAAGGACGCGATCGACATCGGTGAGAACGTGGACGCGATCGTGAAGCTGACCAACTCCCAGGCCAACCTTTGGGACAAGGAAGCGAAGCTGCTGGGTACTTACGCGCCCGAGAAGATGACCGTGTCCGGTTCCATGGCGGTGCGAATTCCCGAGCATCTAAGGGAAGCGGTCCTCGCGGCGGAGGAGAGGGCCCGTGCTGAAGCGGCTGTTCGGGAAGCCGCGGTCCGTGCCAGCGGCGGTTGAGTCCCCACCCGCGATCCGGTTCCCGCGCGGGTTCGACTCTGACTATTACTTTGGCAAGCTGAACTCGGCCGCGCTCGAATACTCGGACGCCTACCGTCGTGATATTTGCCGCACTGACCCAATGATGTTTGGAATTTGTTATATGTCCCGGCACCTGATCTCCCCGGAGACCGGGCCGGATATCAACATCAGTCAGTTCCATCTCGACATAGCCGAGGCGGCGGTGCGCTGGATGCGTAATGACCTCGGACCCAGTGAGCTGCGGGAAGCCTGGATCGTTGCAAGAGGCGGGGCGAAGTCCACGTGGACTTTCACCATCCTGGCGTGCTGGGCCCTGGCGTTCGGGCACCGCCGGTTCATCGCCAGCTTCGGCGCGAACAACAACGCGGTGACCCGCCACTTCGCCACGCTGCGCGAAGAGTTCGCCACCAACGAGCTGCTGCGCGCCGACTTCCCCGATCTCTGCGAGCCGGCCAAGGTCGGCGGCAAGGCGCGCTCGGACAACGCCAATGCCTACATAGCCCGCTCCGGCGCGGTAATGATGGCGCACGGTATCGACTCGACCCAGCTCGGCGCGAAGGTCGGGAACATCCGGCCAGATTTGATCCTGTTCGACGACTGTGAATCTGACGAGGGCAACTACAGCCCGTATCAGAAGGACCGTCGGCTATCCACGATGACCAACGGCGTGCTAGCCATGAATCCCAACGCCGTGGTGCAACTGTGCGGGACGGTCACCATGTACGGCTCGATCACCCACGACCTGGTGCGCTGGGCGCTCAACGAACGCGACACCGCCAACCAGTGGGTCGGAGAACAGAACATCCGGCCGCGCTACTACGCGCCGATCGTGACCGACGACGCGGGCAACGAGTCTTCGTTCTGGGAGGCCCGATACTCGCTGGAGTACCTGCGATCGATACGGGGCACCACCTACTACGAGCTGAACTTCCTCAATCTGCCCCGCTCGACCAAGGACGGTCTGTGGCAGCCCTCCGACATCGTGGTGAACGAGCGGATGACGACTACCGACCGGGTCATGCGGATCGACCCCAGCGTGTCCACCAAAGACACCAGCGACCAAACCGGCATCGGCGTGGCCGGTCTGGGGCCGATGGGCAACGTGCTGATCGAGTACGCGATCGGTGTTCGCCCGGAACCTGATGAGCTGCGCGACCTGGTCGGACGCATCACCTGGAACAACCGGAACATCCACGAGGTGCACCTAGAGACCAACCAGGGAGGCAACGTCATGGTAGCGACAATCCGGCCGGTACTGCCGCCCGGGGTGAAGCTGGTCGAGGTGTGGACGGGGGAGTCCAAGGACGCGCGGTTCTGGCGGTTCTTCGATTTTCACAAGCTCGGATGGGTCTACTACGCCGAGACATTCCCCGAGCTTCGCAAGCAGATGCTCGGCTATCCGAAGACGCGTCTCGATGACATCTTGGACGCGGTCTCTGGCGCGGCGGACCACTTCCTGAAGGGTCGGCCGCGGCCGATGATGCGTTGATGCCCACCGCCGAACGAGATCAGCTCGCCGAGGAACTGGCCCGCCTGGTCGGCCACCTGGCGCTGGCACGGGACCGGGGCCGGAAGGAAGGCAAGTCGTTGCTTGAGCAGAAGGCTTACCGGGAGGGGATCAGCACGGCGATGCGGCTGATGGCCTCGAGCGCACTGCTCATGACGATCGGGCCGGAGTCCGCCAGCCTTATCGAGTAGCAACTAGGACTACTCGCCCTTCTCTGAAACGAACTCTTCCCATGGCGTCATCCATGCCGTGCGTGTGGCGACTTTCCAGCCAGGGCGAACAGGATCGAACCGCTGCTCTGAAGCCAACGGCAGGGGATTGTCCCAAGTTGCGCCGTCGGACTCGTCAGGGCTGACCAGGCCGTAGCTGATGTGGCCCTCGGAGGGTTCCAGTTCGCGGCGCAACGGCCAGTTGTACGCCACGATGAACGCGCGCTCACCGGGTAGCCGGAAAACTAGGGTGGAGTTGCCGTACTCGTCGCCACCGCGATAGACCAGAGGCCCCGACCAGGAACCCTTGCCGTACATCCAGAAGCGGCACGCTGACATCACGATCAGCTCACCGCCTTCTGCTCGAGAATCTGGGCGACGCGCTGGGGCGTGAGCCCGGCCAGGAGCGCGATCTCGCTGGGCTTGTGTGTCTCCCGGGCCGCGCGTATCAGCTCGCGCCGCTCGAGCGAGAGGTTAGCGATCTCCGTTGCGCACTGCTCCATTTTCGCCGTCAGCGCACGCACCCGGGCGGCCCACTGGGGCACCTGCAAGCTGTTCATGCTCAACACTCTACGGGTTTAAAGGCCCCTTCACCAGCCTTGACGCGCGGACAAGGGGGGTTTAAAGTAGAGCCTGCACCACTTGCAACTCCCCGACCAGGAAGACAGGCCAATGACCGCCACAGTCACCGCCATCACCACATCCCTGCCCTGCGATAGCGACCCTGCAGCCTCCACGAGCCCCGGCTGGGGCCACGCCGTGATCGTCGGAGTGTTCGTGGACGACGCCACGCACATCGAGGTAGCGCGCCACGAGTCCGTGAGCGGCGTCCGCTACACCACCGTGGCGCTGCGCGCCCTCAACCACAACGGCGCCGACGTGGACCTGCGTATCGCCGACGGCCAGCTCAAAGAGCTGCTGCGCAAGCTCACGGCCGTGTTCGCGGCCGAGGCCAAGGGCGTTTGACGTGAAGACCCCGATGGCAGCGAGCCCAGAACTGCAGCGGCTGTTGTGGTTCATGGTCGCTAGTGGGTGCGACGCTATAGAGATCGCCCGTGTAGCGGAGAAGCCGTGGTGCTACCCCGAGGAGTACGCCCTCGTCGTGATGGCCGATCGGGGCGGGCTCGTTGACGGCGACCTGACGTGAACCGCCACCAGTGCGCCCATCACATCGTGTTCAGCGCCCTCACCCAAGCGCTCGCGCAGGCGTACCCGGACATCCCGGCGGCCGAGCGGCACCGGTTAGCCGAGCTGGTGTGCGTTGAGGCGGAGGTAGCGACCGCCGCCCGCCGGCCAGCACGGAACGCTGAGGCCATGCACGCCCAGAGGAGAGATTGTGCCTGAACCAACGCCCGAAGAGCTGGCCGAGATCGAGCATTACCGCCGGCTGTATGTCACTCCCAACATGCCCGCTGGGGAGTTCGCGGAACTGCTCCCGGAGCACCTTCGCCGCCCTTACTGGGCGTTGAAGCTCGACGAGATATTGGGCCCTCCAGACTCGCCCCGCTCCCATCGAGAGTCCAACAGTACCGACACCTGACCCACTCCACACATCCCCCCTGAGAGAAGGCCACCGCGATGCGCGGTAAGCACCACCTGCCCCGACGTCCGGGCTCGATCCAGCGCCTCTGGCTGCGCCGGCACTACCGGGCACGCGCGGTGCGTCAGCCCAAGCCGGCCAGGATAAAGCCCCGTGGGCGCGACGGGCTCGTCGTCAGCGGCGCCATGGCCGCCACGCTCACCGCCGTGGGAGTGGCCGCCGTGCTTACCCCCGGCGGCGCTCGCCTAGCCCCGATACTGGCCGAACCCGTTCCGCCCGCGATCGAGCCGGCCCCCGAAGCGGCGCCCTTAGTGTTCACCCCGCCAGCTGAGTATGAGTTCCCGATCGCGGTGGAGGAGACCCCGATCCCGACCCCAACGCCCACCGTGCGGTGGGTCGTCGAGAAGGAGGAGATGCACGTGCCACCCATCGAGGTAGTCGAACGCGAGCCCCGAGGCCGCCACTGGGCCCCGGACGTGGACCACTCCGATGACCGTCGCGACTCACGGCATGACGCGTGGCGCACGGACAGGCCGCGTCCTACCCCGTACCCCCGTGACCGTGACGAACGGGACCACGGCGAGCGAGGGGGCCGGGAACGTAACGGCAGCGGCCACGACGGGCACGGGGGTCAGGGTGGCCATGACCGTGGCGAGCGCGGGGACAGTGGGGGACGCAAGGGTTCTGACGGCGGCAAGTCTCACGACCGTGGCGGCTCGGACCATGGCGGAAAGGGCAGGGGTCGGTGATGAGGAACGATCTCTATCAGGACGAAGTCTGGATCACCAAGGACGGGCACACGCTCCGATTGGTCGACATGACTCCGGAGCATCGACAGAACCTGCTGGCCTGGATACGGCGCAACTCTATCCGACTAAAGCTCTCGGCCGAACTGTCGCTGTGCTACGGGCCGGAGCTGTCTGGGGACGCGGCGAACGACTGCTTTGACGCGATGTTTGACGAAGTGCTCCGGACCCCGGCGGCGCAGTGGATCGAAGAACAGCCTCTAGTCGTCCGGCTCCGCGAGCTTGTTGCGGCGGACGCACCATCTCGACGTCGCCGTGCCTTGGCCATGCCGGTCCCGGCGGGTGCGCTCGGCGACTCGGAGGGATGCGGCCGGTGACGAACTGTCAGCCCGTGGTGAAAGGAGATGGTGATGGATAACATGACAGCCCTGCTGATCGTTACGGTGCTCTTCTCCATCACGGAGATGATCCAACTAAGGTGGCTAACGCTATTGAACCGAGAGGTTAAGGAATTGCACATACGGGTCAGGTCGACGTTGAACCTCAGCGAGGAGAAGCGATGATCGCCCCCGGCCACCGCTACCCGGACAAGTTACGTGGCCACCCGCTAGCCGACCACTGGCGTCCGGCGGAACCCGAGCCGACCGCCCCAGACCCCCTCCGCGCCGTCCTACGCAAGTGCATCGACGCCCTGCGCGCCGCCCAGCCGCTGCTGGCCCTGCCCCGAGACCGCGAGGTGCTCGAGGACGTGGCCCGGCGGGCGGAACAAGAGTTGAGGAAGGCCCGCGATGCTTGACCCCATGCCTGACGTACTGGCTAACCTGCGGCGAAGCTGGAGAAGGGGCGGCACCGCGAGGTCGGCGCGCTGCTGGACCTCCTAAACGAGGCCAACGCCGAAATTGCCCGTCTGTACCGGATCGAGGCCGCCGCGACCGCGCTGGTGGAGCACCGGCTCCACGGCGTCCACGACTACACCACGGGCGTGGACGAGGTAGAGGCGGACCTGTTCGACGCTCTGGCCGTCGAAGTGCGAGGTGAGCAGCGGTGAAGACTGGCGCCGCGATACTGATCACCTTAGGCGTGTTGCTGCTCGGCGGGTCGGTCGTCGGCCTGGCCTACTCGGTCATCGGCCTCGTCACGCACAGCGGCGACTGGCGCATGACGTTGCTTAACTCCGCGATAGCCTTGGCCGCTGGCCTGTTCCTGTCTATGGGCTCGTCGATGTTGGGTACCGCGTCCAGGGGGCGCCGCACATCGAAGCCTCGCCGCAGTGGGCGGTGAGCAGCGATGACCACCGAACACGACCTGGGTGGCCGAACCCACTGAGGAGGACCAGCCGTGAACATCCCCGACGAGGCGAACAAAGCGGCCTACGAACAGTTCGAGCTCGGCATGGCGGCATATGGGCCCCGCACGGCAGTAGGCATGGCGGTTAAAGCCGCTGCCCCGCATATCGACCGGGCCGCCCGCATCGACGAGCTCCTTGAGACCGCTGATCAAATCGCGGCGGGCAAGTTCCACTCGGCTGGCCCATCAGAGCATCTAGAGGTGGCGCAAGGAGTTGCACAGGTGATCGCGCAGCTCATGCGCTCGAAGGCAGCCCAACTTGAGTCCCTCCGTGATGACCGTTGAGGCGAGCGATGACTGAGCAAATGCCTCCGCCGGTAGAAGACCGCTACCGGTACTGGTCCGAGCCGCCGCCCGCCCTCTCTCCCCGCTGCCTGTGGTGGCTGGGCCAGCTGAACGATAGACGGTGGACCGTCGCGGAACTGAACGCTGAGCTACCCGAAACGATCCATGGCTACGACACCACCGCCGAGCTGTACGGCGTGTACATCTGGGAGTGGTGCAACATCCTGTGGCACGTCGTGGCCCACACGCGGTACTGGACGTGGCGCAATGTGGGGAGCCCGCCACTGGACGACTTGGTAGGCAAGTTGCCGGAGGACGCCGGCAGTAGCGGGTTCAGCGATCCGCTGAACTTGCCCGGCATCAAGCGGGGCACGATCACGATCAAGGGCCGGGCCCCAGAGGCCCGAGACGACCTGACGGACAAACTCCGACGTGAAGGCGAAGATCAGGCTGCCTTCTACGCATTCATGGGTGCTCCACCAGAGCCAGGACAGTGCGGCGCTGGAATGTGGGACATGTACTCCGGCGCCGACCTTGTCTGTGTTGAACCCGCCGGGCATGAAGACGACCACGCCAGCCGAATCACCCCCACCATGGGGAACAGTCCGATTACGTGGCCGCGCGGGAAACACGATGACGACTGACCCGGTGGAGTTCTTGCGCCGAACGTTGGCCGAGGTCAAGGCCCGCGCGGAAGCGGCCGCGAAGTACCCCGGTCGTCGGTGGATAGCCGCGAATGGGACCGTGTTCGATGACGACGGCGCTGAGCCGTTGATGTCGTTCTACAACGAGGCCAGCGAAGCTGCATTAGCCGAGCATGTGCAGTTCTGGGACCCGGCCGCCGCTCTGCGGATGGTTGCCGGGGCGGAGAAGCTGCTGAAGCTGCACTCCGAGAGACACGAGTGTGCGTTCCAATGGCCAGATGGAACCGTTGACAGCGGCTACTACGGTGGAGAATGGAAGCCCTGCCCGACGCTGGAGATCGAGGCCGAACGGTGGGGCTGGACCGATGAGTGATGACCACGTTGTGTACGCGCATCACACCTTCGTTCGGCGTATCGAGCAGATCGCCGGCATAGAGATCGACCCACCGCATTGGGAAGCATGCTGCGTCGCCTGCGGCCACGTCTACGTCACAGGTAGCAGCGAGGAAGACGCCAACCGGTGGGCCGCCGAGCACGACGCTGGGGCGCCGAGAAATGAACTGTTCGCCGGGCTTAAGCCCGGACAGACGCGGCATTTCGTTGTGGACGATGAGACCGAGAGATGGGGATGGTCCGGTGAGTGAGACCACCTGTGCCCGTTGCGGTCATCAATCCGGCGGCTGCCCGAAATGTGGCCGCAACGATGAATGCATCGGATATGAAGTTGAGGGCAGGATGTACTGCAATCTGCTAGTCAAAGGAGATCGGCGGTACCAAAAACCGACCTGCGAAGCGTGGCCGATGTGTTACTGGGCCAGGCTGAAGGACACCTCCGGCGGGCTGGGATCGATCATCGCCAACGACAACTTCAAGGGTCCCACCACCCTGTCGATCAAGCCCGGAGACAAGGCCGTGCAGTTCTCCAACGGCTGCACCTGGACGCGGAAGTAGCCCAAACACAGAAAACGGCCCCGCTGCGCTCAACCCTGGGGTCGGGGGACCAGGGGAGGCAGCGGGGCCGTTTCGTGTCCGGGACTGTATCCCGGGACTGGGGAGCGGACGGGTCTAGCGGCGGAACATCTCGGGGCAGGTGCGTTCGTGTGCTCGCATCGCCGCGCGGGCCCGCTCGAGGTCTCGGGGCCCGCAGGTGGCGGTGTGCCCGCAGCCGTGGCGGCAGATCACATACTGGCTGCCGGTGTCCTCCACACCCGTCTTGCGGGTCGACATGAAACAAGCTCCTCGGTGCAAATCGCGGGCGATGGTCGCTCCGCGTCGGGTCCACGCATAGCCGATCGTGCCGCAACCGGACTCGCACGTGATCGCGTGGCTGAACATGCTGAGCGGCCACCGGCGGGCGGTCACCGGGCGACCTCCCTGATCGTCCGCCACCGCTGCAACGCGTCCGCTTCAGCCACCCGCCACTGCCGCAGCCGCTCGGCGCAGACGGCCATGTGGGTCTCCCGGGCGGCCTCGCAGGCGCGCTCGTCGGACCCGCACGTCCGCCACCCGCACGGGGCGTACGGGCAGCAGCGGTGGGAGCCCCTCACGCGAAGAACGGCATGAACGCCGACGTATTCGACGCGGGCGGTGGCGCTCCGGTCTCCCGGATGCGAATAATGATTCCCGGCCCGCGCGCGTTAGTGGTAGTGCCGCCCGTGGTTGCGGTGAGGACCGGTGCCGCGCTGGAGGTTCCCGAGCTGACGGGCGCCTGGACAATGAACCCACCGGAGTGGTTACCCGTGGTGACCTTCGGCTCGCTGACTTCGGTCACCGTTCCGAAGGTGACGCCGGTGGCGCTGAGGGCCTCGAGCGTGAATGTCGCCAGGTTTGACGAGGCGCACATAGCGGCGATGACGTAGTCACCGGCCGCCATTCCCGGGTCAGAACCAAAAGTGATTGACACATCACCAGCGGTGGTGTCCTGGCCGGTGGCCCCGGTCGCCGCCGCCCAGCCGGTACCGGTACGGCTGAGCCGATGAATCTGCCCCCACGCGTTATCAGGCCCGCTGTTCGTGACGGTGAGGCTGCCCGTCTCAGTACCAGCAGCCGCTTTAATGAACCCGTAGATGGACGAGTCCCCGGTGTTGGCGCCCTGAGAACCCCCGTAACCGCCGGCATACAACAGGGACGTGACCAGGGTCCAGCCCGCCGGGGTGGAGATAGTGCCGCCGGTGGCGGGTGTGGATGGTTTGATCCCGGCGATCAGCACCAAGTAATCAGTTGACCCGATAGACGCCGGGTAGGCGCAGGTAAACGTGCCGGTCCCGTTCGTGTTTAAGCCAGCTGTGCCGGCGGACTGGTAGGTGATTGCCACCGGTCAGTAACCCTTAGATACGGCGAGTCCGTACCACTTGTCCGCCGTCGAGTTGTAGACGAACCCGATAAAGTCTCGCTTGTTCAAGGTGGTGGTTAATGTCGGCACCGTGACGTCGGTACCCCAGGCGTATTTTGTGTCGTAGGCGAGAGTTCGGGAACCGGTGCCGTCCTGAATGGCCTCAATGAGAATCTTCTGGCCGTTGGTCGGGTTAGTCGGGTTCCCGAGGGTACGGTTCCCGCCGAGAGTGACCCGGAAGTGGTTTCCGAGCGACGCATCGACCGCGATGGTGGCCGCGTCGGTAAGCGTCACCGGCGGCGTGATGATCCGTGGCGTGGTGACGGTGCCGGTGAACGTTGGGCTCGCCAGCGGCGCCTTAGCGGCCAGGTCCGAGACCAGCCCGGACACATCAGACTCGGTGATCGCCAGCGACGTCTTGGCCTGCGCCGGGGTCCGGCTGGCCCACGCCGAGCTCGCCGCGACCATGAAGTTGTCCGTCGTCGCGGTCAGGCCGGCGATCGTGGTCAGGTCGGAGTCGAGGGGCTGCTTAGTAGCGTCGGCGGCGTCCATCTGCTGTTTCGTCGCCGCGTGCAGCGCCGAGGACCCATCGGCGGGAAGCGTGACCGCCGTCTTAAAAGCAGGCATCAGGCCGCGATTACGACGATCCGCACTGCCGAGCTAGCCGGAGCAGTGGCGAAAGTGACCGTCACCTGTGTGGTGGAAGTAGACACCACGTCGGCGAAGATGTGCGAGTCATCGGAGTTGAGCCGCAGGCCGACGATGACGTCCTTAGTCCCGAGCGAATGGGTAACCGCGATTGCGGTAGTGGACCCATCCCCGATGGATGCGGCGTACCGGCGCGCGACCACGGCGGTGTCGATAGACAGCGCCGAACCGCCACCGCCGGTGAGGCCCGTACCAGCCGCACCAGTAGCGATACGCACCGCGTCAGAGACAACCTCAAGGCCAGTACCCGCGTTGACCGCCAGCACGCCGGAGGCTTCGGTAATCCCCGCGCCGGCCGCGCCGGACCCGATCCGCGCGCCCGAACCGGACTGAGACAAGGTGGAGCCATCGAGCTTGAGCCGGAACTCGGAGCCGACCAGCTCAATGCCCTGCTCGCTGGCGGTGTAGGTGCTGCCACCGCCGCCGAACTGCACGAAGACGATGTTGTGCGTGCCGATGGTGACGTTGTTCGTGGTCTGGGTGTAGGCGCGATCCGCGTTGACCGTCCCGCCCATCACAAAGACAGTCGCCGAGTTGAGCTCGGCCGTACTGTCCGCGTCGGTGGCCCGCGTCGGTGCGCCCGAGGCGTTGACCGTGTAGATGCCATTCTCGGTCTGAGTGGTCTGGTCCTTGAGGAGGATACGGTCGTTGGTGGCCAGTGTGACCCCGTCAACCGTGTCGCCGTTCTCGTAAGCGCTGGCTAGGGTGCCATTGGTAGTGGTAGCAGCAACGACCGGATTCTTCCACCGCAGTCCGGCCAAGTTATCGTCAACATACTGTTTGTTTACGGCATCGGTCGCCGACGACGGCGAGGCAACCGCAAGGATACGCTGCGACTGGACGTCGATCCCGGTGAAGAATTTAACCGCCACGCGATTCTCCTAGCTGATGAAAGCGGACCCGGTCTTCGGATCAGCGAACGTGATAGTGGTTTGGTTAATCGAGCCGTGTGCGACGTCAGCGAATACCACGGTTTCAGCGACATCAAAAAGGGTGACGTGGACTTTCCGGTTCAGCCCGTGGTCGATGATCCAGGTAGCGGCCGGGGCGGATTGGGTGTGCACGTAGCCGTTGCCGCCGGGGGTTCCGGGGAGCCCCTGGGGTCCGGTCGGCCCGGCCACCGGGATGACCAGTAGCTCGCTGACCCGGGGGGCGTAGGTGACAGTCGGGGTCGACGGGATGACCTCGACGACATCGGGCGCGCCGACACCGAACTCCAGCGGCATCAGGTCACGTCCTTGATCCGGCCCTTACCCAGGTACAGGTCCCCGATGAACCAACGTGCGGCGACGAGGGCGTTCGAGCGGAACGACGTCAGGACCGGACCGGATACGGCCTTGTCGACGTTCCAGCCCATCAGGTGGTCGTCGTCCGGGTCGATGGCCGCCGTCCAGACGATCGGCGGGTCACCGTTGGCCTTGATCCAGCGCAGCTCGATCGCCTGGTCGTCCGGCCACGGCGGGGTGGGCTGACCGGCGCTGTCGAGTGACGGGATGCGCACGTACTGCACGAAGTCGGCATCGTCGGCCAGCTTCACGGTCAACGCTTCCGGAGCGGGGCCGAACTCAATCGCCACGTCAGTCCACCTTCCTGGCGTGCCGGCCATAGGTCAAAACCGACGGCGAGTTCGGATCGCCGAACGGCTGCGAGACGACCGAGGTCAGGATCGACAGCGCCCCGGCGCCCAGGGCCACCCCGAAGGCTGCGCGGAAATCGATGGAGAACACATTGAAAGCTCCGAGCGTCCACACCGAAAGCAAGCTCTGACAAATAGTCTTGATTGCACGTTCCGCCGAGCCATAGATGAATGAACGGCTGAACATCAGATCGCCGGGTGCACGATCATCACGGCGATGTCGTGCTCACTGCTGTAGGCCGCCCCGATCGACGTGCAGCCCGCCGGCAGCGGCCAGCTGGGGCGGTCATCGGGCGCCAGGGTGAACGGGCCGGCGCCGCCCCAGCCTTCCTGCGCCGGGGTCTGGCCGGGGCCCTTGTCGCGTACGAAGGTCAGCCCCCGGAACTGGGCCGCCGAGAACGCGGTCACCATCCACAGGACGGCCGCCTTGTTTGGGTCGAAGATCGGGACCGGGATGGTGCGTTCCTGGTCGGCGCCGGCCGGCAGGACCCAGGTCATCATGGCCACGTCGGACTCCTTCGGGGGAGCGGGGGGAGGGGCGCCCGCCAGGCGCGTCTTCCAGGACTGGTACTTGGCCATGGCGTCATCGGCGTAGCGCTCGGCCGCCGGGCCGCTGCCGTTGTAGGCGCGAAAGCCGGCCCGTAGCCCGTTGGCCTTGATGCCGGAGGCCAGGATGTCGAACCCGACCCGGACGTTGACCCGCCAGTCCCAGCACCCGCCCAGGGCGTCAGCGCGGTCCTGGAACGGGCCGTAGGTGAGCTGGCACGGGCCGACCCCTTGACGGCCAGCTCGGCCGGCTTGGACCGCTGCCTTGTAGGCCAGGTACACGGTCCTGGTGACCTCAGCGCCTTTGACGTAGGTACCGGCGGTGGCCACCGCATCGCTTCCCCAGACGTTGCGCCCCCCGCCGGATTCCTTGATCAGCAGCGTGGCGGCGGCGGCCAGGTCCAGCCCGGCGGTGGTGGCCAGCTCGACCACCTCGGCCGCCCGGAGGATGCCGCCCTGCTCGAGCACCTGCACGGCCGACGTCGGGACCGGGGCCGCGGTACGTAGCACTGGGCTCGGCGTCGGATGCCATCGACGGGCCAGCTCGTCGAACAGTGGAGTGTCAGACATCGGGGGTACCTTCCTTCGCCGGGCGGGACGCTGCCTTCACTCGACAGGGCCAGGGAGAATGGAGCCGTGACCCGCGTACCCCTCCTCGCCGCCTGCGCGATCCTGACCGCCGCATGTTCGGCCGCCCCGGCTACTGCGCCCGCGCTGACCCTTACGCACCCGGTCGGCCCCGACGTCTCCGCGAGCATCGTCAAGGTCACCGACGGCGACACCTTCCACGTCAGCACACCGACTGGCCAGGAAGCGGTGCGCGTTCTGGGCTTCAACAGTCCCGAGGTCGTGGACCCCCGCAAGCCGGTCGAGTGCGGAGGTCCCGAGGCGTCGGCCTGGGCCAAGCAACTGCTCACCAACCAGCACGTGACCCTGGTGTCCGATCCCACGCAGGCCGACCGCGATCGTTACCAGCGCCTCCTGCGCTACGTGCGCCTGGACGACGGCCGGGACTACTCGATCGAGGCCGCCCGCGCCGGTATGGGCCGTGACTACGTCTACGGGCGCAAGCCGGTACAGGAGCAGGCCCAGATCGTCGCGGCGGAAACAGAGGCGCGGGCCGCGAAAAGGGGCCTTTGGGCGCACTGCGTGGACTGAGCGCTTCCGTAACGCTATCCCGGCCTGCCACGATGAACCGCTTGAGAGGAGTCCCGATGAGGATGCGGGTGTTCCGCCACGGACGCGGTAGCACCGCTGCGGCCGCCTGGCTCCTGACTGTCGGACTCTGCGCCTTCGTTGCCACGAAGCTCTGGCCACTGCTCCTGCTCGGCCTGTTCACCTTCTACTGTGCTCGCTGGTACCTGCTGCGCCAGGAGAAGATCGACAAATCGTGGTCTGAACTCCGCGAGGCGGAGACTCTCCGGCAACTAATAGCCGCCGCCGAGCCCGCCTCGCCGGCAGACGCCTTCGGCACCTGCCCGAACTGCGGCACGGCCGACGTGCACCTGGTGACCGAGGTGCGGGGCTCGGTCGCTACACGTAACTGCGCGCACTGCCTCAAGGACTGGACGGTCGATCACTCGGTGGCGGTAGACCGATGACATGGGCCGACCTGGGTCCACGACAGGAGGCGCGCGGACCCAGGTCGGGGATCGAGGAACTACGCGGGCGGGGCGGGGACCAACGCAGCCGCCGCCGCGATATCGGCGGAGTTCTGGTCCACAGCGGCACTGAGCGCGCTCACTGTGCTAGCCAGGCCCGAGGTGTCGACACTGGCCGGCTGAGAGTCGATCCATGCCTGGATGGCAGTCACGGCGGTGGTCAGTGCGTTGTCGTCGCTGGTCACCTTCGCGGTAAGTTCCGCGAGGGCAGTAGCGGCGGCGTTGACGTCGTCCTGCACGGACATGATCGTCTCTCCTAAGTGAGTGATGTTCTGCTCGATCGCCAGGACGTGGCGGTCGATGCTTTTGAGGGTGTGTTCGACCACGGTCATTCGACGGTCGAACTCTTCGCGGGTGGCCGGCCACCACCGCGCCGGGTCCTGACGCGGCGGCTGCGAGTGGGTGGTCATGACGGCGACGCCTCCTTTACGGGTGAAGCCGCTCCCGCGCCGCTTCGGCGCAGCGCAGCACGAAACACGGCCAGTGCTCGTCATGGGACACGCACCACGGGCCATCCACGGCGCGGCGATGGTTGGCCACGGTCTTACGGATACGCGCGGGCCGGGCCATGAAGAACCGGACGGCAATCTCGGGATCGAGATCGCCGTATGCGGTCACGTGACGAGCGAAGCGAACACGATTGTTTGCTGGACGTAGGACCTCTGGCCGTTGGGCAGTGTCTCCAGGGCTCCGGGTCCGCACGTCACGAGCCGCAGCTCTGAACCGGCAGTGTCGCTGTAGACGTCCTTAGTCGGGAACGCTTTCTTGGCGATGATCTGGACTCGATCCACTCGGAACCGCACGGTCTTGCCGTCACTGCGATCCAGCTCCACCACCGCGCCCGGCTTCACCTCGGCCAGGTGCGCGAACACCCCGTTCTTGCCACCACCGTTGACGTGGCCGAGCACGACGGCAGGCCCCCGCGCGCCAGGGATGGGGGCGCCGCAGGTCTCCTTCGTGGCCTTCCAGGTCGGGCAGTACAGGCCGAGCTTCTGCGGCGTCTTGACCGACGGCACCTCGATGGCCTGGTCCTTGTCCACGCCGACCATCTGCCAGTCGGACGCATTGACCTTGATCGAGGGGATGCGCAGCGCGGTGGGGGTGACGCCGGGCGCGGCCGGCACGGTGGCTGGGAGCGGCTGCGCACCGCCCGGTGCTGCCAGTTCGGCCGGAACGCTCGAGTACGCCCCGCCAAGGTCGCACCCGGTGAGGACCACCGCGCTGGCCATGGCCCCGAAGAGCCATGGCCAGACACGCCGTCGCGGGGACTTCACTGGACCAGTTTTAGATAATATCGATCAGATTCGCTTTGAATATCCACTGCTATGCCCCTAGCCTTAGCGTTAAGAACACTAGCTGAACCCTTATGGCACGCACGGCATCTACGCACATTATCCTTGCTGGCAACGAGATTCTCTGCTATAAACGCGTGGCCTCGTGCACAATGCGAGCGGAGCGACCGGCCCTCGACACCAAGCAGGACATATCGCCCCGCTCATTCGCACGCCTCTTGTTAGAGTTAGCGCGAGCACAGGCCAGACAAGCTCGCCTACCGAGCAAGACATCGCTGGGTACCAAGTTAGGAGCTGTAAGCTCGTGGCCCCGGGGGCAATGCGTGCGGGATGACATACCGTGCCGGCCTAGCCGAACATTATCCCGTATGTTTTCGGACCGGGTATCCCAACGGAGGTTATCCACCCGGTTGTTCTGTGGATTGCCATCCCAATGGCAACCCTCGGTATCCGGCGGGGGCGGCCCTACAAAAGTTTCGAGGACTAACTGATGTACGTACCGATCGACTATGTGCCCGACCTTCTGGAGACGAACACGAACGTGCCCGTCTCCAGAGTCGTACGGCTTCAGCATCTGGCCCCGGAGAGTCATCCGCGCGCCGTTTGACTTTTCAATAACCCTGGGCAGACTTCGCACTTTCCCCAGATTACTGACCTCGTAGAACCCCTCGTAACCAGGGACTGGTAGCCACCGCTCCAGTTCGCGACTAACCTCTGACACGTCGACTCCTTCACAGTCGGCCATGCCCCGGGCCGGTGCCAGCCGGCGCCGGGGTCCTCATCGTTACTACTCCCTAGCTTACTAGGTAGGTCACCCAATCGAGTAACTTGCGGAACCAACCGGGCCCCTCTCCCCCCGTATTGACACTGCCCTGGGGGATGGTCGACACCTGACCGCCGGGGGACGGTGCGGTGTACACCGGGGCCGGTGCAGCGGCCACAGGGGCGGGCGTGGTGTAGGCGACCGGGGGCGACGCAACAACGATCGTGTTGAGCGTCGTCGGCGCCTGGCACACCGTGTTCACGGTGCTGCGGGTGCGGTTGAACTGGTCGGCCAGCCGCAGCCGGTCCCGGTAGACGGTGTCGAGCTCGGCGCGGTGCAGGCGGACGAGGTCAGCGGAGCTGAACCGTCGCGTCAGGTCATTCCACCGGCCCACCGTCGCCCGATAGTCGTTGAAGATGGTCGTGACGGTGGTGCAGTTGCCGCTCTGGGTGGTGACGGTGCAGGTGCGGCGCAGGTCGTCGAACCTGCGGATCGGGTCAGCGCCGAACACCTGCCCGAACCGGTCCCGGAACACCAGGTTGCGGTTGACCAGGTCGTTGTAGCTGCCATAGCCGCACACGTCGAGCCGGGGCCCGCCGTCGATGATGATGAACCGGCCATCGAAGCGGTCATGCCGAGACCCGCCGACGATCGGGCCGGAGTTCTGGCAACCGGGGATGAACGGGTTGCGATCCACCGTGCACGGCACAGGAGTGGGCGTGGTGGTGACGGTGGTGGTCGCGGGAGGAGTCGTGACGGTGGTGGGTGTGGTGGTCTCGGTGCCGCCCAGGATGTTGTTACCCGACCCGACGTTGCCGAGCAGGCCGCCGTTGTTCTGCGCGTTGCCGTTGTTGCCCTGCGAGTTCTGGGCCACCGGCGGCGGGGTCGGGTCCGGGGTGGGCGTGGGAGTCTCAGCACTGGCCGCCCCAGCCCCCATGATGCTGAACGCCAGGGAAGCCCCCAGCGACAGCAGGGTACGTCGGAACATGATCAACCTTCCGTCAGGACACCCACCCGGAGATACCGGGAGGACGATTGAGGCCCTCAGCGGGCCGTACAGGGCGCTCTCAGACGGCCCAAGGCCGCGATGCGCGCCACGTGGTGAACTGGCCCGCGAAGGCGTCGAACGCGGCCACCAGGGCAGCGTCAGCGTCACTGGGAGCCGGCGGGGGAGGGGGCGGTGCGGGTGCTGCGACGGTTGGCTGCACGACGTCGCCCTGTTGTGAGAGCAACCAACCGAGGTCGGCCGCACGAATCTTCGCCCGACCATTGATCGACCATCCGGTGCCCCAGCTGTTGGTCATGTCCGCCATGTCCGTGGCCGGGTCGTAGCCGTCGATCACATACTCGTGGCCGCCGACCACCCGGTCGCGCTTGTTGACTGGGATGACTCCCGTCGATCGGTCCGGGGTGGACATGCCCCGCAGCCAGATGGACCCGACCGCGATCGGGCCGGTCACCAGCGCGCCGAGCGCCGAGTCCAGGTCGAACGCGTGCAAGTACTCACCGATCAGGCCGCGCGCCTGCATCGCCTTCATCAGCCACAGGCCGGATGAGCCGGTGTCGGTGGGCTCCCAGTGGCCGGGGATTTCGGAGTCGTCGAGGCGGGTCTCTTCGCGGTAAAGCTGCTGGCAGTCAAACTCGTCGTACTGCTGACCAGTGGAGAATGGCGCGGTCATCGCCAGCCCAAGCCCGGCGGTCGCGGTGCACATCCCGAGCTGCCCCTGATCGAACACCTTGCCGTTACGGGCCCAGGAGATACGCGTGGTCGGGCGGGATCGGCGGGGGAGCGGGTAATTCCACGAGCGAGGGTCGTGCACGACGATCCGGCCCAAGCGCGGATCGACACGATCGTAGGTGTGGACGTACGGAGTGAGTACTGGCATACGAGCTCCTAACGAGGCACGGCCGGGGGAACGATCGGAGTGGCACATTCCAGCGTCTTGTAGGACTGGCGCATCCTGGCGAACGCGGCCTCGTACAGATCACGATCCGGGCCCGCCGGGCGAGACTCCGGGCGATAAGAACCCAGGACCAGCGCATTGAATGCACACTGCTCACGCACGGAACTTTCGAGCCGGACGTTGGTGGAACGTAGCTCGGCATTCGAGCTGAACAAAAAGATCGTGAGCGCCACGTCGAGGATCAGCCCGGCGACGGTGGCCACGATCCACCACGAGTGCTGGCTGGCCCGCTTGCTCAAGCGCTCGTTGCGGGCGGACAGGTCGGCGACCCGCTGATTTGACAGGTCCAACCGGTTGGTCAGCAGGCCGACTTGCGTAGCGAGGGTGGCCGCGCTCGCCGCGAGTTCCCTACGACGACGGTCGTCGTCTTCACTCACGATCGCTCCTCTTCTCGTCCAGCTCAGCGTTGAGCTCGGCCACCAAAGCGAGTAACCGTTGGGACACATTCGATAAGATCGCGGCCGACTCGGCTAGCTCGGCCTGCACCCGCCGGGATTCCTTCAACTCCTCGGTGTCCTCTCGTCGCCAGTCCGGACTCACAGCGGGTGATCCTTCCGAAGGACTTTCATGGCTTCGGTAATCGCCTCGGTCGCCTTGGTGACAGCGGGGATGGTCAGGTCCCGAGTGGTCTTGTTCAGTTCCCGCAGCTCATCCTCGGCTCGTGCGGAACGTTGCCGCTCCAAATCGAGGGTCTGCTCGAAACGCCGGAACATCACCCACGTGAACCCGAGCGAGATCAGGGCAATGACGCCGCCGGGGCCGTAACTTTCCAGGACGCTTGGGTTCACCGGGCCCACCTGCGCCGGGGACAGGTAGCGGGCTAGGTGGACCCACGCGAGCAGCGGATCGATACCGATCACCGGGCTCCTTCAGGGACCAGCACGTCAGTGGTGCCTCCGGCCTGAGAGACGAGCATCCCGACCACGCCGTCAAATATGAATAGTACCGGGGCCGATGACATCAAGGCTGATGCGCTGCACCATTATTTCGTATTCCCCGAACGCGACCGCGGACGGTGGCCGGACAGTGCACGCGTTCAGCGAGGTGCGTTCCACCACCCACGCGCCCGGCCCGATGGTCACAAAATCCTGCGGTGACCCGGTGCGGGCGATCTGGCAGAGCAGATAGCGGCTGCCCAGACTGTGCGACACAATCCACATCCCGCCGGACGGGACCGCCGGGCAGGGTGTGGTGAACCCGGACTGCTTCCCGGGGGAGTAGATGAAGAACACCAGCGGGGTTGTGCCGAGCGTGATGGGCAGCTCACCCGCGTAGAGCGCGGTGGCACCCCCATAGGTGCCCGTCTGGATTCGTATGGGTTGCAACGCGGTGATGTCCCACCCGGTATCGAATGGCATCGCCGCCCCGGCCGCGTTCCACACCCGAGGCCCGTTCTCCGTCGGGTCGGTCTGCCCCTTCAGCAGCACCACATCTCCTACCGCGGGGGTGATGCCGTCCACCGTGGCCGGGGCCGCTGTGATCGACGTGTCGGCGGCGGCGGCAACGCGGACGCTGTAGCTTCCACCGGGAATGGGTGCCGGGGTGTATTCGAGCTCTAGCCGGCCAGCGGCGCCATTGCCGCCGGACACGTCGGTGGTCGACGTAGTGAACCCGCCCGAGCCGCCGCCGCCGTAGGTCGAACCGTTGTTGCCGTTGCCTTGGGTGGTGCGGCCGTTGCCGCCGGTACCGCCGAGCGCCGACCCCCCGCCGCCGCCCGCCGTTCCCGAACCATTGGAGCCGGCCGCCCCACTACCAGCCCCGCCGCCGCCGGCCCCGACGAACGTGGTGGTGTTGTCGTTGTTCCCGGCCGCGCCGTTGCCACCCGCGTACACGGTGTCGCCGACACAACCCGTTGTGGAGCCGAGACCGCCGGGGCCGGGCACGTTGTCGATCGCCGGGCTGGACCCGCCCGCGCCGCCCCTGGCCAGCACGCCGGATGTGGTGTTGTCAAACCAGGTGTCGTTGCCGGTGCCGCCGTTCCCGGTGCTGCCGGACATGGTGGCGGCGACGGTGACCGTGTAGCTAACACCGGGGGTAACGGCGTACGCGGTCTTCTCGGCGTAGCAGCCGCCTGCCCCACCGCCGCCGCACAACGACCCGGAACCCACGTTAACGGTGACCCCGGCGCCCGCGCCGCCGCCGGCCCAACACCGCGCCCACACCGTGGTCACCCCGACGGGGCACGTCCACGTGGAAGTGGAAGCGAAAACATCTGTCGTCGACACGGTGAGCTCCCCTCCCGCGCTAGGTTCGGATCAGGGGATAGTGATGTAGCCGGACCCCACACCGGCAACAACATGCTGACCGAGGATCACCGCGGTCTTACCGACCTGCTGAATCCAGCACGTGTGCCCTACATGCGGCGGGTATACCGCCGAGTACGGCTGCAGGAGAGGGACCCCCGGGACCACGCTTGAGCCACCATTAATGGTCACCGAGCAGCTGGTGCCGCCCCCGCCAACCGCCTGGATGACGCCCTGGTGCATCTGTGAAACGGGCTGGGGGGATACCCGCGACAGCGAGTCCTTCCGCGCCCACAGTCGCGCCAGTTCATCGATCGACATATCGGGCATGGTCACGGCGGCTCCTAGGTTTGACGGAAGCCGATAGCGACCTGTGCCTCGGCGGCCGAGAGCGGCGTAGTCAGCGAGTTGAGCACGTAGTTACCGTGCGCCTTGGCGTTGCCGGCGGAAACCGAGGAGATGTCGCCCGGCTCGAGCGCGGGGTTGGGCACCATCGTCAGCGCCACGGTCTCCGAGGCACCCTTGACGATGTTCAGCAGCGCGTTCGCCGCGGCCTGGGCCTGGGCCACGGTGGTGATCCCGTTGCTCTGGTAGATGTAGGGCTTGAAGCCGTACGGTCCGTAGACGTAGGTCCGCGAGGACGGGTCGTTGTCGAACGCCACGGCTTGCACGGGCGCGACGTTGTTTGCCGAGACGCCCTGGACGATGATGTAGTTGAATGTCTGATCGTCGGTGAGGCCCCGGTCGATCGCCACGACCGTCGGGTTCGTCGTGTCGTCCAGGTCCCACACGGGCACACCCAACTGCGGGTCCGGAGCCTGGCGCAGGGTGCAAATGCCGCGGGCATCGAAGAACAGCTCAAACCCGATCGCGTCCGCGAGTTCCTGGGCGTCTTTCCACGGGTCAGAGTCCTGGCTGGTACCAAACAGCAACAGCGGGGTGACCTGTTCGGTGGTGGCGAAGTTGTAGGCCAGGCCCGGGAGCCGGTTGTCGAGCAGCAGCTGGATGGCCGTGGCGTAGTTGGTGCCCGCCGGGATGTAGTAGACGTCCAGCCACTTGTTGCGGCTGATCTTCCCGGACAGGTCGACACCGGTGAGCTCGATCGCCAGGCCACTACCGGAGGCCCCGCCACCGGAGCTGGTGATGCCGTCCCCCCCGCCGCCGGAGCTGCCCGAGCTGCCGGAGTTCCCTCCGGACTCGGTCATCCGCACACCGTTGATCATGAACACGCCGAGCGAGACCATCTCGTCGGTGCCCGAGTCGAACGACCCGAGCAGCTCGAGCGAGGCCACCCGCGGCGTCGGGTCGGTCTTCAGAGCCCGGGTGAGCGTGACCCGCGACATGACCGCGGTCGCGGTGGTGTTCCCGTAGCGCAGGTTCGGGATGGGCCCGTTGTTGGTGGCGGCCTGCCAGGTGACCCCGCCGTCGATGCTGGTCTCCACCAGCACCGAGGAGCCAGCCGCGAAGGTGCGTGCGCTCCACTTGACCCGCGACGCGGTGAGCGGAGTGCCCGGCAACGTGATCGGTTCGCTGATCCGGTATCCAGTGAGCGGGGAGAAGACCTGCCCCGCCGTGTCGACCTCGGTGACCGCGGTACCGATGGACCGGGTAACCAGAGCCTGCAAGGAAGGGGTGACCGCGTTCGCGGTGTCAGCCTCGGTGGTGGTGACCCCGATGGTGGCGGTGATATCGGGATTGGTGCGCAGGCCGATACGGAATCCGTAAGCCAAGGACGTCGTGAGCGCCGGTTGGACCGCGACCGTCGGTAGTGCCCCGGCTCCGGCTACGGACTTCCCGCACAGGATGTACCCAAGTTGAGTGCTGGGCGTGTCTCCGGCGTAGTGGCTGCCTGAATTATCCGCGGAGGTTATCTCCGTGTACCCAGAGGGCAGCCCGATAGCGTTCTGGAAGGTATTAAAGAATACCAGATCAACGCCGGGACCCGTCGCGGTGATGCCGGGAAGCGCCACGGAACTGGTACTCCCCCCGCTCCCGAAGAAACTATTCGGGGAGAGAGTTGTTTGAGAAGGGTAAAAGTTGCGTACGGTGACGGCCGTGTACTGCCCATTGAGCATGAGACTGGATACGGTCGCGGTTCCGCCTGTCGCGCCCGCGGCGAGGAGCCTGAACAAGATCACGAGGTACGCGTCGGAGCTACCGGCGGACCCGCCCGCCTCGCTCAGTTTCGACCACCCGGAGGGCACCGTGATGCTGGGAGGCGGGTTGGAGTTCCACGACGAGTAGAAAATGATTCGCGCGTCGCCAGGCTGCCAGTTAGCCCCCAGGTTGACGGGGAACGAGGTAGTGCTCAGTTCCCCATGTTCCATGTCCAGGAACTGCAGCGGATAGGGCACGTTAGCTGGCCAGCGCCAGGCCCGACCCCGAGACCTGTCCCAGAAGGTCGGACCCGGTCGTGGTGGCCGAGAAATCGTGGTAGGTCAGTGGTAGGCACGCGGAATCGAGCGACCCGGAGGTGGGCCGGTAGGCGACGACGAGCTTGCCCAGGGTGTTGTTCACCGCCCCGCCCGCGGCGGCCCAAGTCGGGTTAGAGAACGTGATCGTCTGCTTGCTGTTGGTCGTATCCGTGGTGATCGTGACCCCGCCCGATATCACCTTGCGGGCATAGTTAGTGAAATCCGCCTCGGTGTTCGAGGCCAGCATGGCGGCAACCGTCTGATAGTTCCGCAGCGTCGTGTCCGCCTGCAGGCCGGTGGACTTCAGCAGGATCAACAACAAGGCGTCCGTGCCCAAGGGGAACTTAACCTTCTCCACGAAGCATCCACGGGCGTACGTGAATACGTTATTGGCCATGATCAACTCCCGCACGCGCGCAGGGCAAAAGAACGCCCGGTGATGGGACAGGTGGGCCTAGACCCAGCCGAGAATCAATTCACCCGTCGCCGGGTCGGTGGACGTGCCGTTGTTCGTGCCGTCCGCCCATGAGGCAACGTCGTTGTCCAGGTCCGAGACGGTCTGGATATTCTCGATACGGACGCCACGCCACAGCTGCACCGAATTCCCGAACGGCGCGAGCGCGTCAGCCATCGTGGCCGGCGTGAGCGTGCCGTCCGGATCGGCGATCATGGCGGTGAACCGGCGCATCTGCCCGGCGGTGCGGTCCGCGGTCACCGACCCGTCGTGCACCGGGATAGTCATGATCACCTGGCCGTTGGGGCCGATCACGTCCATCTCGCACATGGCGGTATGCGATCGCCTGACCGCGTCCTGGAAAGCGAGTGATACGCCGAGCACGGCCCCTCCCGCCTACGTTGTGATCGGGGGGGCGGCGGTCTCGGTGTACGAGACGGTGAGCTTGCGGTACTTGACCTGGTTGGTGCCCGGGATGATGTCCCACATCCAGGTCTTGTCTGAGCCGGAGGCGCCGGGGCCCAGGGCGATGTAGTGCTGTTCGCCGGTCGGGCTCTGCAGCAGCAAGATGTGCCGGGAAGACTCCAGCGCTTGGAAGGCGGCGAACAGGTCGCCGGCCTGCTTGTGGTGGAAGATCAGGTTCAGGGTGCCTTCGATGCCGTACATCGGACCGTTGACCACGATCTTCTGCGCGAACGCGCCCCCGGAAAGCGGCTCGAAGGTGCCCTGCACCTTCTTCTGGACCACCGTGTCGCCCAGGTACAACACCGGTAGCGGCGAGTTCAGCAGCGGGTTCAGCGGGTCCTTGAGCCAGTGCCCCTCAGAGAAAGGGGTCACTGACAGGGTCGAGGAAAACGCCGAGGCGGGGAACAGCAGTGACCCGGTCTGCCCGTAGGACAGCACCCGGTACTGGGACGCCTGATTTAGTGGCGCTTCGTGGTCATACAGGGTCAGCGGGGTCATCCCGGTGGCGGCGATGAGCAGCCCACCGCGCACCGGCCCCCACGTGGCACCCAGGTCCCGGGACACCTGCACCGCGTACGCATAGGTGGTCGGGCTCGACGAGGACGGCAGCATGACCAGCTGCACCCGGTTGTACGTGGCGTCGAACGCGGCAGTCTGCAACACCGCGACCGGGGCGCCCGAGATGGACTGGGTCCAGTTAGTTGAGGCGACCCCGGACACGAAGCTGCCCGGCCCGGTCCACTGCTGGGAGACCTGTACGTAGGCGTAGTAGCTGCCGTTGACGAGGTCGGCGGCCAGGGTCCACTGCAGACTCTCCCCCAGCACCCAGCCCGATTGCTGCAGCGGCGGGGTGACAAACGCCTGGAACCCACCCGCGGCCACCTGCGCCGCCGTGTAGACCGCCACCTGCGAGGCGGCTTGGGGCAACGAGTCCGGGCTGGCGTAGGTCCAGGTGGCGGTCGGGCGGCAGGTGGCGGTGATCGTGCCGGTCGGAGCCGTGACGGTGATCGTGGACTGCTGGATGTAGGTGACGTCGATGTACACCTCGGAAATCCGCAGGGGATTGGCGTTGGTGTCGTCCCGGCCCAGGTCGTAGTAGAAGGGGCTGAAGCTCCCGGCCACAGTCCACGGGTTGCCGTTCGGGTCGGTCAGCTGCGCGGGCAGCGTCTCCTCGATCCACACCGAGGTGGGCTGCTGCGGGCAGCGGGACCAGAAGAAGAACCGCAGCAGGTCCACGACCAGCGTGGTGACCAGACCGACCAGGCTGGGGCTGTTACACCGGAACCAGTGGCTGCACTGCGGTTGCGGCGCCGGCGGCACCACGGTCTGAACCCGACGGCGCACCGCGACCGAGAAAATCTGCGCCCCGGCCGGGGGCGTCGGGGCCGGGAACCCGACGCGCAGCACCTGGTCGTTGGTTCGACACCGCGGGACCAGCTGCACATAGGTGGTGTCCGTGTTGTCTGACAGCGCGGTGTGCGCGTTGGCGGCGCCGACCACCGTCCATGAGCCGAGTTGCTGGGTCGAGTTGGGGCGCAGGGTGACGGTCGTCCCCGGCATCTACCGCTGCCCTCGGTAGGAGTGCGCGAGCTGCTCGTTGTTCCGCCGAATCTCGTACTTGATCCGCTGCTCGACCCCGTCGATATAGCACTTGACGTGCACCTGGTTGTTCGAGTTCGAGCCCGAGGTGGCGGCCGGAATCGTGACCACCTGCATGCCCGGCAACGTGGACGCGCCCGACCCGGCGACCCCGGTCAGTCCCATCCGGGCCAGGGTGTTGGTGGCCTCCAGGGACGCGGCCGTGGCCAACCCCGCGGCGGTGGCCTGCACGACCCCGAACCCACGCTTGATCCCATTCGCCAGGGAGGTGGCGAACAGCTCGCCGGTCTTCTCCGCGCCGGTCGCCATGGCGTGGGCCGCCGAGTCAACCGCGCCCTTACCGGTCCGCTCGGCGCTGTAGAACACCAGCGTCCCGGCGGCGAGGATGCCCGCGGCGACACCGTGATCCAAGTTCTCGCCGGCCGCGTGACCGAATACCGACGGGGACGCGTTGCCCAGGCCCTTGTTGAACGCGTCCACGGTTGCCTTCGCAACCTTCGCCGCGGCGGCCGGCGGCTCGTAGCCCTTCTCCTGGATGCCATCAGCGACGCCCTGGGACAAGTTCTCGCCGGCCTGCTTCATCGGGGGAGCCGCCTGCTCCACCGTGGATTGACACTCCTGCATGGCCTGCTGCATCGGCGGCGGAATCTGCTGGGCGCCCTGCTCGACCGCGCTCTGCACGCCCTGCATGCCCTGCTGCATGGACCCCTGCATCCCCTGGGCGCCCTGATCGACCGCGCTCTTCGCCTCCTGCATGGCCTGATTGATCGGCTGCGAAATCTGCTGGGGAGCCTGCCGGGCGGCGTTGGCCATGCCCTGGACGCCGGCCTTGAACGACGTCCCCATCTGCTGGGCGGCCGAGCCGATCTTCCCGGCGTCCTGCTGAGTGGTGCTGGCCAGTTGATCAATACTGCGGGCCGCCTTCGGCGCTTCCTGACCAAGCTCCCCGAGGAGGCGTTTCGCGTTCCCCGTGGCGTTGCGCAGTTGATCCAAGCCCGGCCCGGCACCGGTCGCGGCCTTCCCGACCGAATCGACGCCCTTGCTGGCCTCCTGTCCCTTCTGGCCGAGCTCGCCGAGGATGCGCGCGGCGTTGCCGGCGGGGGCGCGGAGCTGGTCGATCGCCGGGCCGGCGCCCGTGGCGGCCTTGCCCAGCTGCTCGATGCCCCGCGCGCCCTGCTGGGCACCCTGACCGGCCTGCTGGGCGGCCTTGCCCAAGCTCTGCAGGCCTCCGGTCGAGCCCTGCGCGGCTTGCCCGGCGCGCTGGGCGCTCTGACCCAGTTTGTCCATCTCGGCGGACGCCTTGCGCAGATCGCCCGGCAGCGGCGCGAGCTTTGGCGGAATCTCACGCAGCTTGTCGCCGAAGCCTTTCAGCTTGTCGCCGTTGTTCTGAGCTTTCCCCCCGAAGTCGTCGAGGTCCTTACCGGTGCCCTTGAGCTGGTTGCTGAGGCCCTTCAGGTCCTTGACCTTGTCCTGCAGCTCCTTGTCCAGCTTCGGCAGCGTGTCATCGGCCAGCTTCTGGGCGACCAGACCCAGTACCGCCATGTTCTGGGCCGCGTTCCCGGCGTTGTCGCTGAGACCCTTCATCCCGGCTGAGGCCTTCGCCAGCGCCTCGGCCAGCTTCTGCGCGTCCTGCGCCGCGCCCGCCAGCGCCTTCTTGAGCGCGTCGGCGACCCCAGTGGCCGCCTGCTGCAACGCCTTCATCGCGTCAGAGACGGCCTTGAGCTTCTCCGCCAGGCCGTTGAGGGCCTGGCTCAGCGCGGCCATGTCGGTCACGAACTTGGAGAACGTGTTCCCCATCTGCCCCAGGGCGGTGACGAAGTCTTTGAAGTCCTTGACGAACTGCGTCCAGATCGCGGCGATGGCCTTGAGGTTTGTGGCGAACGTGGTGAAGTCCTTCACAAACTGCGTCCACACCGTGGCAATGCCCTTGAGCTGGGCGGCGAAGGTGGTGAAGTCCTTCACGAACTGCGCCCACTGGGTCAGCTGCGCCAGCGCCTGGGCGAAGGCCTGGAAGTCCTTCACGAACTGTGCCCACTGGGTCAGCTGCCTGACCTGATCCGCGAACAGCTTGAAAGCGTCCGCGAATGCCTTGAACGGCGCATTGAGGGTCTGGATGTTGGTGCCGAGGTTCTTGAAGTCGGTGACCAGCTTCTCCAGCGGCGTGGCCGCCGCGGCGAACTTCTCCCCGAGGGCCTGGAAGTCGGAGCCCAACGTGGTGACCGCGCTGGTGAGCTGGGACCCCATCGCGGTCTTGAGCTTGTCCAGGTCGGTGGTCATGCCCTTGACCGAGGTGTCCGCGCCGTCCTTGGCGGTCTGGAAACCCTTGGTGACGTCCTGGCCCATCTTCCCGGCGGACTGGCCAGCACTGTCCATCGGCGGTTTGGTGGCATCGGCAGACTTGTTCATCGCGTCGATGTGCGGAGCGGCGTCCTGGGCGGATTTTCCCGCCCCGTCGATCTTGGGAGCCGCGTCTTTGGCGGCGTCGCCTAGTCCCCGGGTCGGGGGGGTCGCGCCCTGGGCGGATTTCCCCGCCTCGTCGAGGTCCTTATCCAGCTGCTCGATCGGCGGCGCCATGTCCTGGACGCCGTTCTTCAGGTCGTTGCCCGCGTCCTTGGCGCCGGTAAAGCCCGCGATCCAAGAACGGACCGAATCCCCAGTCCTGCTCGCCCAGTTATTGAACTCCTGCAGTTTGTTGCTGACCCAGGTAAGGCCCTCGATGAGCCCGCCGATGCCGGTGACAACGATGTCGATGGCCTTACCGAGCAGGATGAGCGTGCTGATCACGGCCTTGAGGACCGTGGTGATTTCGGGGGCGTGCGCACTCACGGAATCGGCGAGCTGCTTGAACTCCGGCTCGGCTTCCCCCACCGCGGTCACGAAGGACGTGCCCAGGGTTCCCGCGATCTTGGTGACCGATACGATTTCGCCGCGGATGTTGGAGGACTGGCTGGACACGGTCGTCGCAAACTTCTTGATCTCTTCGCTGCTCTGGCCGACCGCGTCCAGCACGGCGTTGAGCAAGTCGGTGAACGCCTGCATCGCGGGCTTGATCGCGGGCTTCAGCTGCTCGGCCATGCTGGTGGCGTGCTGGACGATCGAGTCAAGCTGCTTGATGAGCGGGGTGATGTTCTCCGCGCCGATCTGCAACAGCTTCGCGCCGAACTCACCGATCGAGGTCATCAGGCCCTTGAACGCCGGCACGGCATCCTTCGCGGCCTTGTCCGCGAGCTTCCCGAACTCCTGCGACATCCGCTCGATCGGCGCGATTCCCGCACTGACCAGGGCGGGGAGGTTCTTGAAGAACGACGCGAACGCGGGGGCCAGATCATGGGTGATCCGCTGGAATGCGGTAGCCAACTCCTTGGCGGATGCGATGATCGGGTCGATCGCGGTCTTGGCCACCCCGGCGATCTCCTGGAACGCCTTCTTCAGCGGCGCCGAGATTTCCGGCATGGCCTTGAGGAACTCGGCCTTGAACTGGGTAATGACGTCGTGCAGCGGCTTGGTGATATCCGCTACCTCGACCTTCATCTGAATCGCCCACTTCTTGTCCTCGAGCTGGTGCAGATGGGTGTTCAGTTCCAGCAGCTTCGCCTGAGCGGCCTCGGTGTCCGCTTGTACCTTCGGCGTCCACGGCTGCTTGGTGAGCGCCGCCAGCTTCGCCTGGGTCTGGTCGATCTGGGCGTGCGTGGTGGCGAAGTCGGCGTTGAGCTTGTCCATCTCGTCGTGGGCATTGGCCACCGATTCGGTGAGCCCGATGATTCCCGCGCCGGCGGCGAGCATGACCCCGCCAAAGCCGGCGAACGAGGCGACCGACACCACGCCCAGCGCGCCCACCGCGGCGGTGAGGATGCCCATCCCGGCGGCCGAGTAGGCGGCGGCCTGCGTGACGGCCCCGATCGCCTGGGTGACCACACCAACCGCGCCGGAGGCCTGCCCCATGCCGCTGGAGACGCTGGACCCAGCCTCCGTGGCCGCGCCTCCGAGCTTGCCGAACTCGGATACGGCCCCCGCCGCCCCCGCCTCGAGGAGTTTGATGTTCGCGGCGGCGGAGTCGACATCGACGTCGATGTGAATCTTCTTACCGACTAGCTCCTCAACGGCCTTAAGCTCCGTCAGCGCGGCGATGGCGGTCCCGACGTCGGCGTCGGCCTTGATGTGGATGGTCTTGCCGACTTCGGCCTCGAGGCCCTTGAGCAGCTCGAAGTCGATTTTGGCCTGCTGGGTGTCCGCCTCGACCTTGGCGTGGACGGTCTTGGCTACCTCGTCCTCGCGCGCCTTGACCTCGGTCAGCTCGGCCTTCGCCGCCGCGACGCCGGTCGTATCAATGTCGATCTTGACGGAGCCGGCGACCTTCTTCTCCTCTTCCTCGACCCGCTCCAGCTCGGTCTCGGCGGCCGTGACGCCGGTCGTGTCAATGTCGATCTTCGCGGTGCCCGCGACCTCCCGCTTGGCCTCCTCGACCCGATCCAGCTCAGCCTTGGCGGCCTCGACGCCGGAGGTGTCGACCTCGATCTTGACCGTCTGATCGTTGAGTCCGGCCAGCTCCTCCTTGAGCGCCTTGATCATCGCAATGGCTTCCGCGGCCTGCGCATCGATCTTGATCGTCAGGCCGGAATCAGCCATAGAAGTCCCACACCTCCTCGTCCTGATCGGATTGCGTGCCGTGGGGGATCACAAAGCTCGACAGATCAAGGTCAGGGCTGTCCTCGCCGCGATAGGGCGCGATCATGTGCATGGCCAGCCACGCGACGTCCAGGTCGGTGCGGGCGTGCCCGATCGGGCCCTGGACGCGCTCGTAGGCGGTCCAGAACGCGAACTCGGACGCCGGCAGCCTCAGGAGCTCAGTGCGAGACTTTCCGAGGGCGAGGGCGAGTCGTCCTTGGAGCTGGAGGTCGGGCCGGCTCCGGATTTTCCCTCAAGGTCCTTGGCGTCGTCGTCGGAGAGCTTCGAGAGCCGCCGCGCCACCTTCGCCAGCACTTCCAGCCCACCCGAGGGCTTCTTGCCCAGCTCCGCGACGCCGCGCTCGAGGTTGGGATAGAGCCGGTTGCCGTTGGCGTCGCGCAGCGCGAAAGTGAGCAGCCGCAGGGTGTTGTTCTTCATCGACAGGGTCAGGTCGGTCTTGTCGATGACGTACATGCCCTCGCGGTAGGCGTCCAACTCCTCACCGGTGAGCTCCTGCACATTCACCCGCTGCTTCCACGAGTGAACGGTGACCAGCTCGCTGACCACGCCGCCGCCAAGTTCGGACGCTGAGCCGACAACGGGATAGTCGAATTCGTCAGACACGTATTTCCTCCTGTAACCAGGCCGAACTGACGCTCAGCCTTCGATCTTGCGGTTGATTTCGGCCTTAGCTGCCTCGGCGGCCGGGCCAACGCCCGCGTCGAAAGCCCTTTGCACGTAGTGTGTGGCTGGAATGTGGACTTCCCGGGCCATGATCCAGCGCCCGTCGATCTGGAAATGCATGAACGGGCCATTGCGGGGAATGTTCACCCCGCCCTTGTTCTGGATGTTGTTGTAGACCGTATTTCCGGTGATCGTCCAGCCGTCCCCATCGCGGTGTTTGTCGATCGAGGAGGCCAGTCGGCCCGTCCGGCGCGGGGCCATCGCGCGCATCGACTCGACGAACACGTCCGCGCCCGCGCCCAACGATTCGGGAAGCGAGGGCGGCTCGATCGCGTCCTGGATGCGGCGGACCGCTTCCTTGACGCGATCGAGCCCCTCGAACTCGACCGAAATACGGACTTCGGCCACAGGGCCCGCCCCAGATCAGCTGTAGGTGACGTTCCGGGAGAACCCGCACAGCGCGGTGAACGCGCCGCCGGTGCCGGTGACGGTCCAGTTGGCCCGGATGTATGCCGGCACGCTGAAACCGATGCCCTGGGTGATCCGCTGCGCGGTGAGCGTGGTGGCGGTGGTGAAGCCGCCGCCGGTCAGGTCGGTCCAGGTGGTGCCGTCCGGGGAGCCCTGCAGTTTCACCGCGAGGCTCGGGGAAGTCCCGGCCATGGTGATCACGTGCAGCTGGGCGGCGAAGCCGCTGGTCGTCGCGCCGCCGGGGTTGGGGTTGTTCGGGTCAGTGGACGTGTTCGTGCCGGTCAGCAGTGGCACGTTGGGGCTGAGCAGGATCGACCCGTCATCCACCGCGCCACGCGCCATGGCAAGGACGTCACACTCGACGGCGCCCTTGAGCTTGGCGTCCAGGTCGTACTTGGTGATCACCGAGGGCTGCAGGATCACCGGGCCGAACAGCGGCCACCCGGCCGGGGCCAGCGCGGCCACACCGTCGGAGTCCTGCCCGAACCGCTGGTTGATGACCTGGTCGTAGTTGTTGGCCCCGGGAATGTAGAAGCCCTTCCATTCGATCGACGCCTTCTGGATGCCAGCCAGGTCGTAGCTGAACCGCTGCCCGAAGGTGGTCGCGTCGATGGTGGCCGCGTCGCGCTTGGCCTTGAACTCGTGGTTGGCCGTGGAGATGTCGAACTGGTCGATGGCCATTGCGCCATTCCGACCAACAATAGGCCTAGTGATTGCCATGCTTACTTGCTCCCATCATTGCCGGGTTGGCTGGACCCGGCAGGGGCCGGGACAATCAGTTGCCATTCGAGGTACTGCTCGATGTCGTCGCCGTCGTATGGCTCAAGACACTCGTACCGGCGGTTTTCCTTGGTGATCGGGTCAACCCGGTCGAACGGCCGATTGACGACATACGAGTCCACGGATGCCTTCGGGGGCATAAGGAGTTCTCCCTGGGGGAAGGGGATTCAGGAGGTGAAACAGATCGACAGTTCGACCCCGAAGTACTGGGTGCCGCCGACCGGGTGGAGGCCGTAGCGCGAGGCCTCGGTGACCACGACGGAGCGATTCGTCAGTTCCGCGAACGCGTCCTGGATCGAGTCGTCCTGCAGGCCGGAGACCAGCGGGCCGTCCGGTTCGATGTATTCGTCGAGGGCAACCTGCGCGGCCTCGATGTCCACCCGGTTGGTCAGAATCTTGATGACGAAGTGCCACTCGGCCAGCCCGGACCGGAAGGCCTGCTGGTAGTCGATGACCGGGCGGGCCGGCTCGATCCAGGCACACGGCACGTTCGCCGAGTCGGGGATCAGCGCGGTGACGGTGAGCTGCGGATCGTTCATGGAGGTCTCGATCCGGGCCTTGAGCGCCTCGCGCAGGACCATGATCTGGCCCATCAGGCGATCACGACGTCCCGCAGCCCGCACAGCAGCGAGCGGGCCATCGGGTTGAACCCCGCGAGGGTCACCTTGGCCTCGGAGTGCCCGCCGAACGCGGTCACCGACAGGCCCGCCGAACCGGCCGCGCCGTTGGTGATGTCCTTGGACTTGTAGTGATCAATCGCCAGGATTTGACATGCCTGCTGGACCTGCACCGGCACCGTCGGCCAGCCCCACCGGGCGATGACCTTCACCCGGGCCCGCTGCGAACGTGGGTAACCGTTCGGGCCATAGCCCCAGATCGTGTTGGTGAACCCGTAGCCGTAACCAAAGAACGGATCACGCATCGAGCCCGGGAAGAAGATCGCCCCGAGCGTCTCGATCTGGTTATAGGGCCACCCCGGGCGCCGGTCGATCGGCTCGGCTTGCCAGTCGTTGGCCGCCAACGTGGTCTCGAAGACCCCGTCGTCGTCGGCATCCAACTGGATCGTCGTGGACGCGGTGTCCAGGAACGACCCGACGAACAGCGACCGGGCGTAGTCCGGGCGGAACAGCCGGGCCACCGGCGCGGCCTCGAGCCAGAACTGGTCGTTGCAGTACTCGTCGATCTGCCGGCTGGCTGAGTCAATCGCCAGCTGCAGCGCGTCGTCGAGGGTGCCGGTGCGGATGTTCAGGACGTCCTTGAGCTGATCGATGTCCAGATAGCTCGTGGCGGCCATCGGGTCAGCGCGTCTCGACGCCGGGGCGGCCGCGGGTCTTGCGCGCCACGCGCTCCGGCGTCTCGGGCTGCTCGACCCCAACGAGCTCGGCCTTGCCGGAGAAGACCCACTGCTGGGCGACCTCGGCATCGGCCTCGACAACGGTTCCGGGGCGGTCACCCTCCAGGAGTCGCGCCCTCACCGTGGCCACGATCAGAGCCCGCCCGGGATGGCCAGGACCAGCGCCGAGCAGGCGTATGCCTCGGTGCCGGAATTGGTCGCCCGCAGTCGCAGCCACGGGCGGGACGGGTCGTAGGCGAACCCGATGACAGCCACCGTGTCGCCCGCGACCGCGGCGGGAAACGCATCGACGCTGACGGCGGTAACCGGCGTCCCGATTGAACCGGCGTTGTCCGGGGCGTCCTGCGCCGAGAAGGAGATGTTGCTCGTCGCCGCGGCGGCGGTGGCCCGAAGGACGATGACGATGCGCTCGCTGGAGCGCAGTCCCAAGTTCGTCGCCTTCAAATCGGCCGGAGAGCCGAAGTTGAAGTTGGTCGTGGTGGCGGTACTGATCGCCAGCTTGGAGGTTGCCAGGACCCGAACCTCGGCCCCGATCCGTTCACGTGCACCCATTGTTGGGTTTCCTTTCCGGGGAACAGAAAACCCCAAAGCTGGAGTAGGGAGCACCCCAGCTTTGGGGCTTGCCGAAGGGGGTCGACGGATCAGGTGGCGAGGACGAGGGCCTTGACAGCGTTGGCGTCATCCGGAACCGCGTCCAGCCGCATGAAGCCGAAGAACCCGACCTGCAGCATTTCGGCGTACCGCTCCGCGAGCCGCACCATCTGCACATCCAGCACCTGGCGCACGATGTACCCGGCGTTGAAGTCGCCGAACAGCAGAGGCTTGGCACCCGTGACCAGCGTCCCGGAAGGCATTGCCTGGTCAATCGAATACGGCTGGCCGTTGATGGTGGAAGGCTGACCAGGGACCGGAACCGGAAGCCACAGGGGACGGTTCTGGGAGTCCTTCACCTTCCGCAGGCGGGACAGCGCGTTGTCGCTGAGCAGGAAGCGACAGTTGCCCATCTGCCGATAGGCCGGGTCAATCGAGTGCTCCAGGTCGATGATGTAGTTGTACAGCGCCGCGTCCGCGGCGGTACCCGGCGTGTTCCAGTTTGCGAGCGACCCAGTCCCCGGAGCAGAACCGGACACAGCGGTCGGCAGGATGCCAAACGGCATCGTGGTGCCGGTGCCGTTGACCAGGTGGTCCGCCACGGCTCGGCCGATGCGTTCACCGAGCTTGCGCGGCAGCCAGGAGTCCAGGTTGAACGCGGAGTCCTGCAGCAGCTGCAGCGAGACCCGCACCAACTTACTGGTGTAGGTGAACGCGCCGATGGACTTGGTCCCGATCGTCACACCCAGCTCGCCGATCGCGGTGTTCTCCGCCAGGATCGCGCCGACGTTGCCGGTGTCGTCGTTGGACGGCCACTGCAGGTTGTTACCCGTACTGGTGGAGATGACGTTGGCGTAGCTGATCAGGCCGCCGTAGGCCTTCAGCGCCTCGGTCATCACCGCGCGGTAGCCCGGAGGGACGAGGAAGCCACCGTCGGCCGGCACACCGACACCCTGGGGCGAGGCGCGGTTCTCCAGCATCAGGCCGCGCTGCTCGTCGGTCAGGGCCCGCATGCCACCCCGCAAGAAACCGCCGAAGGCGGCCTCGTGCGCCGCGGCGCGCTGCTCGGCGGGCTGCTCCGGGGTTTCCCCCGACTCACCGGTCTGGATGACCTGCCGGTAGTCGACCGAATCCAGCCTCGCCGAACGCTCCAGGCGCTCGATGTCGGCCGAGACCTCGTTGATGCGCGTTTCGGCGGAGTCCCAGTTGGTCCGCTCCTCGGCGGTCCAGTCCCGGTCCTCCTCCTCGGCGACGCGCTGAATCTCCTGCATGCGGTTGAAGAGCTTGTTCTGCTCCTCCACCAGCCGCTTGAGGTGATCACTCATGGTTTGCCGCGTCCTTTCTAGGGCACGCCGAACACCCCCTGACCGCGTCGCGGGAGGGGGTGAGGGGTAGTTGAGGGGTTAGGCGGCCGCGCGGAGCAGCGCGCGAAGGCGCTTCAGCTCTGCCTTGGCCAATTCGTGGCGCGACGGGGCATTCCGAGTGGACGCGGCCGGCTCGGGGGTCTCGTCTTCAACACGCGCTTGCTGCTGAGTGGTCTCGGCCGGCTCATCAGCTGACTTGCTTTCATCGGAAATCTCGATGCCGAACTTCTTGCAGGCGGCTTTGATCCGCCCCTTGATCGCCTTGAGCTGCTCAGCGCTGTAGCCGCTGGCATTCCCAGCCTGATTTATGTAGCTCCAAGCCGCCTTGGCGTGTTCCTTCGTGTTGATCGGATACCGCTTCTTCCCGTCCGACTTATAGCCGGGATCAGCGTAGGAAACATCCCCGTACGGCTTCTTGGGGTCGCGCTCCTCGAACGGCTCCATAGCGCTGCCCTCGGCGGTGATCGGGGTGTCGTGACCGAGCACTTCGCCCGGCAGGCCCTCGATCTCGTGCTTGATCCGCTCCAGCGACTCCTTGAGCGCAAGGTCGATGTGCACGGGCCGCCGCTGCGGGTCGTAGTCCAGCAACGGCGCGAGCTCCGGGCGGAACGAGCACGCGCGCGCGATCGCATCCGGGTCACCCCGGTGCCGCAGCGCCGGCACCAGCGAGTACCGCAGCCCGGCGTCGGTCTCCTCGTAGGCGGGGAAGGTGACCGCCGAGACCTCGATCAGCTTGACCTCGCGGATGGTGCGCAGCTCCACCTCGGCGGGCTGCCCGTCCGCGCCGCGGCCCTCCTCCGAGGTCCAGTCGTCCTTGACCACCTGGAAGCCGAACGACATCCCTCGGATGTTGCCGTTGTCCAGGTTCGCGATCAGGTCGTTGACGTAGGACAGGCGGGTGTCGAGCGTGGAGTTCGTGAGCAGCCCGAGCCCGTCCTGGGACAGGTTCAGCGTGCCCGCCGAGGCGCGGGACACCACGTGGTAGGAGGAGTGGTCGATCAGGAACCGGGCGTCGGCCTCGTCGATCGTCTTGGTGAAAGCCCCCGGCGCGACCTGCTCATAGAAGCCGCCCTTGAGCGGGTTCCCGATCGTGGTGCGCCGGTCGAACATCGCCGCGTGACCGATGAACCGCTGCGCACCGGTGTCGGCCTTGACATTGACGCCGGCATCCACCAGGGACAGATCGCGGCGCTCTTCACCAGTCGGCAGACTACGAAGCATCGCCGATCCTCTCTTCACTTAGTTGCCCGCGTCCGACGGACCGAGCGACGAACCGCCGAGGACCTTGTCGGTGCCCAGTGGCGAGTCCACCGCCCCGCCCGGGAGCGGTTCCATGTAGTCGTCGCCACCCTCGCGCGGCGGCAGGTCTTCGCGCTCCCGAATCTCGTTCGCGCTGAAGGCGCCCATCTCGTACATGACCCGGTAGTACTCGGCGCGGGCGATCGAGTCGCCGCGCATCAGGTCATCGACGCTGTAGCGGGCCTCGAGGGTCACCGGCAGCAGCTCCTTGGTGATCCGCTGCTCGGTCGGCGCCAGCCAACGCGGGTGCAGGTCGAACTTCACGAACCCGGTGCTCTGCTGCTCCAGGCCCGTGCCCCAGGATGTGGTCTTTTCGGTCTGCATCATCAGATACGGCGGGATTCCGAGGAACCTGGCCAACTCCGTGATCTGAAAGTCGCGGCTTTCCAGCAGTTGAGCATCGTCGTTGGGCATGGTGAGCGACTGAAATTTCGCCCCGGCGTCGATGATCGCCACCTTGTGGGCGTTGTCGATACCGCCGATCTTCTCCTGCCAGCGCCGCTGCAGCGACTCGGCCTGCGGCTGGGTCAGCTTCTGCTCGGTCTGCAAGATGCCCGACTGCAGGTTCCCCGACCCGAACAGCTTCGCCCCGTACTTCTCCGCCGCGATCGACAGACCCACCGCCTGCGCGGCGGCGCGGACCGGGGAGATACCGCACAACCCATCCATCGACAGGAACGGCACATGGAAGACCTCGTTCGAGGTCAGCGCGTGGGTTTTGCCGTCACGATCGGTGACCTGAAAGACCTTCCCCGACGGGTTGGCCTCGGTGGACTTGGCCCGACCGACCGCGACCCCGGCGGGGTCGAACGGCATCAGCGACTTGATCCGCCCCGGCCGGCTGTAGACCTTCTGGGCGTAGAAGTTGCCCCACAGCGCCCGGTGCACGGCCGAAAGGCCCCAGAACTCCACCGGGGTCATCTCCGGGTGTGGATCGTCGATCAGCGGGTGCGAGGACTCTTCCTTGGTCCCCTTGACCACCACGTCGATCGGCAGCGCCCCGCACATGGCCGAGATCAGCGAGACACCCCGGAAGACCGCGGACATCCGCATCGAGGTCTGCTCGTTGACCGGGACACCCGAATCGGTGGGCAGCCCCCCGAGCACGCCGAGCAGGGACAGATCAGTCAGCGGGATCGCCGGGTTCTCCAGGCTGGCACGGCGATCGAACAGACCGAACAGACTCACTGGGCCGCCTTCTCGCGCCACATGGCCGCGTCCGCCTTCTCACAGGCCCAGATACCGCAGGCACCGGCCACGATCAGCGCGGCCGGCACGTAGACCAGGGCGACGCCGGCTACCAGCAGGCCGAGGCACACCAGCTCGAGGATGACAAGGAGCCGCGGCATGGGGACTCCTCTCACCAGATGCTGGGGATCAGCTCTTCGGCCATGGCCCCGTGCTCCAGGGCCCATCCGCGGGCCTCGTAGGCCAGCAGGGCGGCGACGAACGCGCTGATCGACTGGGCGTGGCTCTTGCGGACCACACGCTGGTAGTGCTCGGGGGTGCCGGGGTCGCGTTCCTCGGCGGCGGGACGTTTCTTGCCGGGAGCCAGCGCGGCGGCCGAGGCGTGCAGGGTCAAGATTTCCGACCCGTCGTGCGTGATCTCGTTGCCCCGGTGCGCGGTGACGAACCGCTCGACGAGCTGATCCATCCGCATCTCGGAGTTGAGCCAGATTTCCAGGACCTTCGAGGTTTCCTCGTAGCGGTCCCCGTGGTTCTGATACATCCCGGCCCAGGTGTTGACCTCGTCCTGCCAGCCGTGCGGGCTGCACATCATGGCCACCACGTCATAGGCCACGTGCGCGTGCTCCACGGCCTCGTGGACCTCGCGGCGGGGGGTCGCCCAGTCGTCCTCGTCGAGGGGTCGTTCCCAGGTCCGCAGGTGGAACAGGCGACCATCGGACAGGCGCGAGGCGCACAGGCTGGTGGCATCCCGGGTCAACGCGCCGTGGAAGCCGAGGGTGATCCGGTCACCGGGCTCCAACCGATCGCCGGGGACCGCTTGCGCGTCCCAGGCCAGCATGTTGACCGCGTCCTTGGAGCCGACCGTCACGGTGTTGAGGTAGTAGCGGCGGACTTCGCCCTCAGAATGCGCCGGGTTCTGACACTCGCGCGCGATCCGGGTGAGCCGCACCCAACCGCCGCGCTCGGTCGAGCTGTCCCCGTAGGCGTGCCGCAGTTCCTTCAGGAGCGCGTCATCGTTGTGCAGGTCGACACGCTCGTCACGGGGCTTGCGGTAGTCGAGGTAGACGTGCGGGTCCTTGGCCTCGAACGTCCGCTGCGCCACCGACGCCTCGGCCGGGTCCCAGGCGTTGCTGATCTCGATCCAGCGGCCATCCATGCCGCCCAGGTTCCGCTTGAGCGTGCGGGCGAGCTTCAGGCCACCGGAAGTCTCAACCATCAGTTGAGACTCGGTCATCGAGACGTAGGTCACCCGCGCGCCCTGTCGAGCCCTACTTGAGGACGTCACCGGCTCGATCCGGCCACCGCTCGGCAAGTTGACGCGGGTCTCCCCGACGTCCAGCCCCGGGGTGCGCGCCAGCGGCCCTTCGCGCAGCATCGTGACCAGCGGGCGGAAAGTGTTCGCCGTCTGCTCCTCGGCGTTGCCGGCGCACTGGATGTGCGGAGTCGGCCACGGCTGGCCCACCGGCTCACCCCGGGCGTCCCAACCAGCGAACCGGACGGGGCCCATGGCCTCGGCGCAGATGATCGAAGCGGCGAATGGGTCCTTGCCCCATTTCTGGGGCCGCACCAACAGCGCGCCGCTGTACTCGAACGCGTCCGAGCCCTCCCCGTCACGAGCGTTCGGCACCAGCCGATAGGCGTGCAGCAGGTGCCGGTACTGCTCGTCGGTCAAAATGTAGGGCGCGCCCATCCGTTCCCCGTCGGGGATGATGACGTTCGCCTCGATCCACGCGGCGACCTCGTGCCCAAGGGTGGGCCACTGGTCACCAGCAGGGTCAGGACCACGCCAGGGCATTACGCGACCGGCTCGTCAACCGCCGCATGCCAGCCCCATTGCAGTCGCGGATGTAGGCCCTGGTCGAACTGAATAGCCAGGGTGTGCAGCGCGTCAGGTAAGCGGGCGCTGCTCCGGCGGGTGCACGGAACGTTTCGGTAAGTCCAGGTGACGATCCCGGAATCCGTGTAAACCTGGACGCCGGCCAAGGCTGGGTGCGCCTGTCGCAGGTACGCCGCAATCGCGCAAAGGGTCCGTGTCCGGGGATACCCGGCCACCCCGAGATCGACCAGGTGATCGGCGATCTGGGCCGGGTGGCCATGAGTCGCCAGCTTGTCCAGCAGCTCGGGGACTGTTGATGTCATGCTCACCGCCCAGCCAGCTCAGATGACGTCGGGCGCGAACTTGGCGAAGGTACGGGTGATCGTCATCGCCACGCTCGAAGCAGTCGCGCTGGCCGCCGACGAGATCGTCACGGTGGTTCCGTTCGTGACCGAGACAATGGTCGCCCCAATGGGGAGCCCGGCGCTGGAGATGTTCGCGCCCACGTCACCGGCAGCGAACGCGGCGGTGGCCGAGGTGACCGTCGTGGAGGCACTGGTGGTGGTTCCGTCGGTGACGGTGCGGCCCATCGAGGTGACCGGAACAACCTGGTAGTTGCCGTAGTTATAGCCCAGCCAGTCGGTCGGGTTCACCGCCAGCACGCCGCTATTGGGGGTGATCACGATCCCGACGGTGGGAGCGGCGACGGTGGCCAGCACCTGGACGGAGGCGAGCGACGGGATATCCGCCTGGTACACGTTCTGGAACGCGGTGAGCGCGTTCGCGTTCGTCCTCGTGATCGTCAGCGAGATACTGGACCCAGTGCCCGTCGAGTTTCCCGAGGTCACCACGGTGGTGGCGTTGGTGACCGAGGTGATGGTCGCACCACCGGGGATGTTGGTCCCGGAGATCGTCGCCCCCACGTCCAACGAGGTGAACGCGGCCGTCGCTGAGGTGACCGTCGTGGAGGCGTTGGTGGTGGCACCGTCAGCGACGGTGCGCGCCGCCGCTGGGTACTGGCTGAACGCGTACCGCTTGATGTCCGGGACCGCTAGAAACTCAGTAGCCATGGGGAGGTCTCTCCTACGGGACGGGGAACGGGGCCGGCGGGTTCGGCAAGGTCACTTCGCGGTGCACGGTGATCGGCTCGCCGCCGCGCTCGCCGTCCTCCAGCCACACGATCTTGAAATCTCCCGGCGCGTCACGGCGCTCCACCCAGTGGGTGAGCAGCACCTCGGACGGGTCGATGCCATGCTGGGAGAACCAGTCCTGCCACAACGTCACGTGCGCGGGGCTATCGTGCTGGATGTCCTCGCGGAAGTAGTCGCGGACGTTGTAGGCCATCAGGCCGATTCCTCGGTGTCCACGGCCTTGAGCCGGCGCCGCTGGGGCTTCTCGGGCTCGCGGCGGTCCTCGAGCTCGTCAGCCACGACTTCCCATTCCAAGCGCTTGAGCGCCTGCGGGTTCAGTCCGAGACGGTCCTCGAGCTGGCGGGCCTCGCCGTGCACGTTGGACAGGGCCACGGACATCTTGGACTCGAGCTGCTCGGCCAGCAAAGCGGTCCGGATGTACCGCGCGATCATAAAATCAATATGCATCCGGACCCACTGAGCGGCCTGCGGCGTACGCCAAAGCCGTTCCCAGCGGTACAGCTCCATCTCCGACGCCTCATCGAGGGGCCAGTCAGGGAATGGGCCGTCATAGCCGTCAATGGGCAACAGGACCTTTGCATTGGTCGGGTTCTGTCGCCGACGGGCGGATGGGTCCTTTGAAAGGGGACCTCGACTTCCACTCACGGGCCACCTCCGTTTGTCAATAGCGATTAGTAGGGAACCCGTAGACACCGCGAATAACCGGGGAC
>Ga0193751_1000291_pt1 | contig 42059 bp, 39 predicted proteins | sample L1c2metaG_FD_143050 | JGI IMG/M metagenome (GOLD analysis project Ga0193751, IMG submission 143050) | Soil microbial communities from a riparian zone of the East river system, Colorado, United States - L1c2 | ecosystem: Environmental > Terrestrial > Soil > Riparian zone | place: USA: East River...
GAGTGCGGCTTCCAAGTGAATCGCTGGTGGGCGCTGTAGGGATTGAACCTACGACCTCTCCCGTGTGAAGGGAACGCTCTCCCGCTGAGCTAAGCGCCCGGTGCACGGATTTAAGGTGCGGTGCTTTCGGGTGTCAAGGAAGGCTAGTTGGTCGGGGCGACGCGGGACGCCGTCGATTGCAGCGCGCGTATGCGATCGGCCAGCGTATTCCTACTCTCAGCCGCGCTGTCGCCGTTTTGCGAAGGCGCCTGTTCGCGGGCATTCATGGCCGCTTCTGCACTGCGCTTGTCGCCCGATGCCTCGACCAGCATGGATTCAATCGGCGAACCGGGGCCCTCGAGCGCAGCTGTCAACCGCGCCACTTCGGCAGCGACATCGTTGATGCGCTCGCGCAAAAGTGCGTTCTCGACGCGCTCTGCTGCCCAAGTCGACTCGGCATCACGCTTCATCGTGCCGATCTCACGTTGCAGTCTCGTGCGCTCTTCGATCGCGGCGCCAAGCTGCGCCTCAAGCTGCCCGACTTCCCCGCGGAAGCGGTCGACCGCTGTGTTCGACCGGGTGCCTGAACTCGCCAATTCGCTGCGCAGATCGGTCTCGGTCTTGCGCGCCGCCTCGATCTCGCTGCGCATACGATCGACCTGGTAATCGCGCTCGGCGAGCAGCCGGCCTTGCTCGCCGAGCCGTGCCTCAAGCTCCTGGACGCGGCGGTTGAGGACCTCGGCTTCGGTTTGCTGCACGAAGAGCTGGCGCTCCAATTCGTTTACTCGGGTGCCGAGGTCGCCAAGCTTAGCACGCGCTTCGGTCAATTCCTTTGTCGCAGCTTCGGCATCAGCACGTTCTCGAGTGAGGCGATGCTCGGTTTCGGCCACCGCACCTTCGTAATCGGCAACGCTGGCCTTCAAGGCTTCGACCTGGGCACGTAACGCAGCAATCTCGGCATGCTGACTGTCCGCCAGCAGCGACCGTTCGCCTAGTTCGCCCAATAGCTTCGTTAGTTCGGATTCCTTGTCGGCGAGCTGGCGCTCGGCTTCGCGCAGCCCGCTCGATTTTATCTGAAATTCTTCCTCGGTGGCGCGCAATTGATCACGCAGCGTCTTGTCGCGCGCTTCGAGCGCAAAGATCGTGGCAGTCTTCTCGCCCAGTTCTTTCTTAAGCTGATTGATGGCGTCGGTCTTCTTGCCAAGCTCGGCGAGCTGGGTGGTCGTCTTCGCTTTCATCTTGTCGACGCTCATTTCGAGCCGTCGGGTCGACATCGCGCATTCGGCGCGAAGCTGGTCTTTGTCGGCGCGGATTTCGGCAATCGAAAGCGGCGTTGACGCTTCCAGGCGCTTCATCGTCAATCGCACGGCGCGATTATGCACGAGCGGGACGAACAAGAGACCGAGCAGGGCCGCGACCAAGAACCCGATCCCGAAATACATGACCGATTCGATCATGACGCTACGCCTTACCCGCTTCGCCTTAAAAAACCGCTGCGCCTTCGGAAAGCCACGCCGTAAACCATGCCAGCGTCAACCCTGCGATGTGGCCGCAGACGGCACCCCGTTGCGAAGTGATTAACCTAAACCGAGTTTGCCCGCTGCGCCACCTTTTCAATGACTCAAGGCGCTTGCGTTCGGGAATCGATGCGTCAGAACGGATTCCACGTCGGCCGATCGGTGAATTTGAGGTAGCCGAGATTGGCGCCGAGCCGCAGACCTACCCCCGAACGGATCGGGACGACGGTGATGTTGTTGGCGACCAGCGCAGTCATGCCAAAGCCGCCGATAAAATAGGCGGAACCATTGATACCGCCGAAGCGCTCGAAAATCGCGTCGGTACGCGGCAGGTTGTAGACCAGCATCATCGTGCGCGCTCCGTCAGCGCCGGCATCGAAACCGATGCTCGGCCCTTGCCAGAACACACGCAAATCGCCGGCGTTCTTGGTGTAGAGCGTGCCGTCGCCATAACGCAGGCCGCCGACAAAAGCACCGCTGGCTTCTTCGCCCAGAATGTAGCCATTCGGCTGTCCCCAGCGGCTGACTGCCTTTTCAACGATCATGGCCAGACCGCGGGAGACGCCGCCAAAGAATCGATGGCCGGCATCGATCAGTTCGTTCGACGAGAACCGGCTTGCAGGTTGCGGCGGCGGGGCAGGAGCTACCGCGGCGGGCGGAGGCTGCGGCGGGATGCTCTGTGCGGCAGCAATTCCAATTAAATAATGGGCCGCCAGCACTGCCAAGACAGCGGCCGAAACAACGGCCGGAGCAGCGACACGTCCAGCGAAATTCATGAGGACTCCCCTTGCCCCAAATTGAGGCGGCCCGCCAAGACGGCGGCATGCCACGAATCAGCGCAGCCTTGGCGGCAACTATGACGGCAGCGCGGCGAAAACGGAAGGATTTGAGCGGATTCTGTCTGCCCCCGGGGGGTCTGGCGCGACCGTCTGACCGACGCGAAGCCTAGGCGCCATCGATGAAAGGCGCGCCCGGCGCTATCTTTAATCCTTGTTTGGATCACCACGGGCGATGAAATCCGAAATCAGGCGATTGGGAGCGCCATAAACCAGTGCGGAACCGTCGGCAGCCCTGACATCTCCACCAGCGGCTACGATGATCGCATGGCCAGCCGCAACGTCCCAATCATGCGTAGGCGCAAGCCGCGGATACAGATCGGCGGTTCCCTCGGCAATTCGGCAAAATTTGATGGATGAGCCACAGGCTGCCGGCGAGCCGTGTGGCAGCCTGGCAAGGTAGGCCTTCGTGCGGTCGTCCAGGTGCGAGCGGCTAACCATGATCACAGGGTTTGTGGGGCGCGCACGCGTCCGAATTGCAACCCGCTGACGATCGCCGCCAAGCGAGACACGGTCGGCTCCACGCCCGACGATCCCGCGCCAGGTCAGGTCAGCCGCTGGCGCCGCGATGACCCCAAGGATCGGCGCGCCGGCGCCGATCAGCGCAATGTTGACAGTGAACTCGTCGCGCCCAGCGATGAATTCTCGTGTACCGTCTAGCGGATCGACCAGGAAATAGGTGGCGTCTTCGAGCGCTGGCGCGTGTGGTTTGCCCTGGGCTGACCGTTCTTCAGAGACGATCGGAATACCGGGCGCAAGATCTTCGAGACCCTGCCAAATCACCGCTTCAGCGGCTTCATCCGCTGCCGTTACTGGGGACCCATCGGCCTTGTGGCGCAGCGACTTGGCGCCCAATCGCCGAATGGCAGTTGCCGCGCGCGCGGCAATTGCCGTCACGTCATCGATGAGGGCCGCGCATGCGGCAATGTCGAAGATGGCCACGGGGAAGGGTCCTTAGCTCGCGCTGCCCGCCAGAGCGTTTTGGCTTTGAGGCGCTGCGGTTTAGCATGCTCCACGCTAGTGCGGTGGATTTGAAGTTCCTACAGTTCAGTCGGAAGCTCTCATAGGAACTTCAAATCCAAAAACCGCACTAGAATTATATATTTGCCGGGTCCCTTTGATTCCGAAGTTAGCATGAGAGCGTGCCGACAAAGCGTGCGAACTTCGGAATCGGGACACTGGGGTACGATTGCCGAATCACATGCGCTGTGACACGGACGGCTAACCGTTCCCGCTGCCGCGGAGGCATTTATGTCCGCCCGCATGACCACTCCACTGACCCTTGGTGCCCTGGACCTTGCGGCGCTCCTGTGTTCGCGGCTGTGCCATGATCTGATCAGTCCGGTCGGCGCCATTATCAACGGGCTTGAAGTGATGGAGGAGGATAAGGACGAAGAAACCAAGACGTTCGCGCTCGACTTGATCAAGAAGAGCGCGACCCAAGCTTCGGCCAAACTGCAATTTTACCGTTTGGCGTTTGGCGCGGCGGGATCGGCGGGGGCGCAGATCGAGCTTGGTGATGCCGAGAAAGCCGCACGCGGCCTTTTGGAGGACGGCAAGACCACGCTGGTGTGGAATTTGCCGCGCGCTCTGGTTGCGAAGAACCGCGTAAAACTTCTCCTCAATATGCTGATGGTCGCGAGCGGAAGCATTCCGCGGGGTGGCACGCTAACGGCTGATCCGATCGGCGAGGGTTATCAGGTCACCGCCCGCGGGATTAATGCCCGACTGGGGCCCGCCACGGCCGATCTCCTTGCCGGCAGTCCAGCGGAGCCGGTTAGTGCGCATGCCATCCAGCCGGTCTATACGGGCATCCTGGCTCGGGATTGCGGACTTGCGATTTCGGCCGGAGTTCAGGCCGATGCGGTGGTTGTAACCGCCTGTTGACGAAACCCGCGAGTTTTCCGGGGCGGTATTAGCCTATTCCGCAACTGAAATTAAACGCTTTGCCAACAGACTCCCGCGTTCCTTAGGCGCATTTGGTCGCCTAAGGCGGACGGCGCGGCAATTCCGCGCCTGATCGCCAAGACACGCAATGCGTGTAATCGCAAATCCGTGGTTGGGCGGGCAGCGAGGCCTCGATGGACGAGTTGTTGCGTGATTTCTTGACCGAGACCGTCGAGAGCCTCGATCGCGTCGATGCACAAATCGTGCGGCTGGAGCGAGAACCGAATAACCGCGAGGTTCTCGGCAATATTTTCCGCCTCGTGCACACCATCAAAGGAACGTGCGGCTTTCTCGGATTGCCACGACTCGAGGCCCTGGCTCACGCCGCCGAAAGCCTGATGGGCAAATTTCGCGACGGCATGCCGATCACCGGCGAGGCCGTGACTCTCATCTTGGCCACAATTGATCGCGTTAAAATAATCTTGGACAGTCTGGAGAATCTACAGCGCGAACCGCCTGGCGATGACGCAGACCTCATCGCGCAGCTCGGCCGAATAGCTGCCCGGGCGCACGAAACGCAGGACGCCCATCCACAGCAAAACCGTGGCTCAGCCGGCAAAGAGGGGCCGCCCGCCCAGACCAGTCCCGAAACCGTCGACAGCACGAATACCGAGAGGCCGGTTGGCGAAACACCGGGGAGCCTGGCCAATCAGTCGATCCGGGTCAGCATCGACACCCTCGATCAGCTCATGACGATGGTTTCCGAGCTGGTCCTTACGCGCAATCAGCTTCTTGAAATCCTCCGCAAGCATAACGATTCCAACTTCAAGGTGGCGCTCCAGCGCCTGTCGAACGTCACCACCGACGTTCAACAGGGGGTGATGAAGACACGCATGCAGCCGATCGGCCAGGCATGGCAGAAATTGCCGCGCATTGTGCGCGACCTCTCGGTTGAACTTGGAAAGGAAATCGAACTTCAGATGCACGGCGCCGATACCGAATTGGATCGGCAGGTGCTCGATCTGGTCAAGGATCCGCTCACGCACCTGGTCCGCAATTGCGCCGACCACGGCATCGAGAGCCCTGCGGAGCGAAGCGCCGCGGGCAAGCCCGGCAAGGGTACGATCCGGCTGACTGCGTCTCGGCAGGGCGGGTACATCGTGATTGAGATTGCCGACGATGGCCGCGGCCTCGACGCCGTGCGCATCCGGGCCAAGGCACTCGAAGCCGGTCTCGCCAGCGAAGCCGAGATCGCGGCGAAACCCGAGGCCGAAATCAACAACTTTATCTTCGCTCCAGGCTTCTCCACCGCCGCAGAGGTGACGAGCATTTCCGGCCGAGGCGTCGGAATGGACGTCGTGCGCAGTAATATCGAGCAGATCGGCGGGACTGTGGACGTTACGTCGGTCGCCGGGCGTGGCGCGAGTTTTATCATCAAAATTCCGCTCACGCTTGCGATCGTTGCCGCGCTGATTCTCGAGGTTGCAGGCGAGCGCTTCGCCTTTCCGCAGCTCTCCGTGCTGGAATTGGTTCGCATCGGCGGCGGCATGCACCGCGTTGAGCGCATCAAGAATGCTCCGGTACTCAGGCTACGACAGAAGCTGTTGCCGCTCCTGCATGTCAAAGGAGTGCTGCAGCTCGATGCCCGCGCCGACGAACGCGGCCTCGTGGTGGTTACCCAGGCCGGCGGTCAGACGTTCGGCGCGGTCGTCGACAACGTATTCCACACGGAGGAAATCGTCATTAAACCGGTGTCATCGAGGTTGCGGCATATCGGAATGTTCTCCGGCATGACCATTCTCGGCGATGGCTCGGTGATCATGGTGCTCGATCCAAATGCCCTGGCGCAAACGCTTGGCCGCGTCACGCAATCGGCAAGCAGTGATTCGGCCGATACCGCGCAGCGCGAACGGACGCCACATCCCGACGCGGTTTCGCTTTTACTGTTCCGGGCTGGTTCGCAGCGGCGGAAGGCTGTGCCGCTGTCACTTGTTACCCGGATCGAGGATATCGATTGTCGCGGAATCGAGGTCGCGGACGGGCAGCATCTGCTGCAATACCGCGACCAGCTGATCCCGCTCCTTGGCATCGATATGCAGAGCGGGCCGAAAAAGGAAGGCGCGCAGCCGATCCTGGTGTTCTCGTCCGGCGGCCGTACGATGGGACTCGCGATCGATGAGATAATCGACATTGTCGAGGACAAGCTCGATATCAAGCTGGTAGACGATCGGCCGGGCGTACTCGGATATGCCGTTATCGGTGGCGTCACGACCGAAATTATTGACCTCAGCTGCTTGCTGCCTTCTGCATTTGAGGACCGGTCCTACCGGCCCGCTTGGGCGCCAGCGAAATCGTCTGGCGCCATTCTGCTGATCGACGATTCAACTTTTTTTCGTGAGCTACTGACGCCGGTGATCGAGGCAGCCGGTTACCAGGTTTTGGCGGTGCGCTCGGCAACAGAAGCGCTGGCTGCACTGAGATCGGGCACCCGATTCGACCTCGTAGTGAGCGACACAGAACTGCCGGACATGGACGGTTTCGCCCTGGCGCAGGCGATGAGGCGACTGCCGAGCGCCGAAGCCATTCCGATCATCGGCGTTGCCGAGACCATATTGGCAGACGCCGTCGAACGCGGCCGCGCCGCGGGAATCCGCGACTTCGTTGCCAAGTTCGATCGCGCCGGTTTAATCGCCAGTATAAAGGCGCACACCAGTCAGCTCGGCCGGGCGGCATGACAGCAGGGATGCATCGGGCCAATGACTGATTACGTTACCTTCACAGCCGCTGGTCAGTTGTTCGGTTTGCCGCTCGACCGGGTTCAAGACGTTTTCACGGTAACAAGCATCACACGCGTGCCGCTGGCAGGTCCGGAGATCGCCGGCGTGCTCAATCTGCGCGGGCGCATCGTCACAGTCATCGATCTCGCCAATCGGCTTCAGTTGCAATCATCGAGGGATAACGTGGCAAGTATGGTGATTGGACTTGAGCTGGGCGCCGAGTCGTTTGGAATTCTGGTGGATAGCGTGACTGAAGTGCTCAGCCTGCCAGACGGCGAGCGCGAGGCAAGTCCGATCAATCTTGACCACAAACTAGGCGGCGTATCGGCCGGAGTATTCCGCCTGGATCAGGCGCTTCTCGTGGTGCTTGATGCGGACCGGATATTGGATATCCGCAGCCGAGCAGCTGCGGCCTAAAAACGATCGGTTGGAACACCCTACTGTGAGGGCTAGAACACCATGAAAACGTGTTTGATTGTTGATGACTCCAGTATTATCCGCAAGGTCGCGCGGCGAATTCTGGAAGATCTCGAGTTTCAGATTCTCGAAGCCGCGGACGGCGAGCAAGCCGTCGAGACTTGTCAGCGCGAACTTCCCGACGCGATTTTGCTTGATTGGAACATGCCGAAAATGGACGGCTATGATTTCCTGCGCGTGCTGCGTGGCCTTCCCGGCGGCGAGCGACCGAAAGTGGTATTCTGCACCACCGAGAACGACGTCGCACATATCGCGCGGGCACTCCAAGCTGGAGCCAACGAGTACATCATGAAGCCGTTCGACAAAGACATCGTCGAAGCAAAGTTCCAAGAGATCGGTCTGATTTGAAGCTGGTGCAGTGCCATCAACAGCAACTGAAAACCGCGCGTATGCGTAATGTTCTCCCAATCAGCTGTGGGCCAGTGTCGGCAAAATGCCTGCCGCTGCGGGGCGTCGGCAGCGTGGGCACTGTTCCCGGAATTGCCGCGTGACGCCGCTCGATTACGATTTTTTGCGTAAATGCCTCAAGCAACAGTCGGGCCTCGCGCTATCGGCTGACAAGCATTATCTCGTCGAAAGTCGTCTGCTTCCGCTCGCCCGCAACGCAGGATTCAAGACCCTCGCCGAATTCGTGCGAATCCTCAAAACCGGCCGCGACGCGGGCCTCATGGCCTCCGTAGTCGAAGCGATGACGACAAATGAATCGTTTTTCTTTCGTGACAAGGCGCCGTTTGAGCATTTCCGCCGCACAATCATCCCGATACTGCTCGCTGCGCGGCGCAAAACCGGTGTGATCCGCATCTGGTGTGCGGCTACCGCCGGCGGGCAAGAACCCTATTCACTCGCTATATGCCTCAAGGAAATGGCAAACGAAATCGCCGGATGGCAGATTGAACTACTCGCGACCGATCTATCAACCGAGGTACTGGATAGGGCGCGGCGGGGCCTTTACAGCCAATCCGAGGTGCAGCGCGGCCTGCCGGTCAAGCTTCTGATCAAGTATTTCACGCAAGCCGGCGAGCTGTGGCGGATCGCGCCGGAAATTCGTGCCATGGTCAAATTCCGTCGCCTAAATCTCGTTACCGATTTCGCGGCGCTCGGAACGTTTGACGTAATCTTTTGCCGGAATGTCCTGATCTACTTCGATCAGGAGACGAAAAGCGACGTGCTCGACCGCTTGGCCAGAGTAATATCGAGCGACGGCTATCTCGTGCTTGGCGCGGCAGAAACGGCCGTTGGCCTGACCAATGCGTTCGCAATGGTGGCCGATAAACCCGGCCTTTACACGCCTAATCAAAGCAGCTCGCGCCCGCTGGCGCGGCAGACGCCGTATCCTCGGCCGCGCCTTGTGGCGATTAGCTGCGGCCGCTGACGGGCCTTGGCCGCCAGAGTGATCTGCCTAAGCAAAACCCCGGCGACCGGCCGGGGTTTTGGATATTAAGGCGAGGAAGACCTCAGGCCGGTATTTTTGCTTCGTCTTCCGAGGGTTCCCGCAGTACATAACCGCGTCCCCAGACCGTTTCGATGTAATTCTTACCGCTAGAGGCGTTGGCGAGCTTTTTGCGGAGCTTGCAGATGAACACATCAATGATTTTCAACTCCGGCTCGTCCATGCCGCCGTAGAGATGGTTGAGGAACATCTCCTTGGTCAGGGTCGTACCTTTGCGCAGGCTCAGGAGTTCCAGCATCTGGTACTCCTTGCCGGTGAGGTGTACGCGCGCACCGTTCACCTCGACGGTCTTGGTGTCGAGATTGACGACCAGGTCAGCAGTCTGGATGACGGACTGGGCGTGGCCTTTCGACCGACGCACAATCGCGTGTATCCGCGCGACCAATTCGTCCTTGTGGAACGGCTTGGTCATGTAATCGTCGGCGCCGAAGCCAAGCCCTCTGACCTTATCCTCGATCCCCGCCAGGCCGGACAGGATCAGAATGGGCGTTTTCACCTTTGATACACGGAGGCTGCGCAGCACCTCGAAGCCGGACATATCCGGCAGATTTAGATCGAGAAGAATGATGTCGTAATCGTAGATTTTCCCAAGATCGATGCCTTCTTCTCCAAGATCGGTCGTATAGACGTTAAAGCTCTCGGATTTCAGCATCAGTTCGATTGATTGCGCCGTGGCGCTATCGTCTTCGATTAGCAATACGCGCATGCCAGTCCCCTCCTTCGCTGCGCGGGCTCAACATCGGCGCGCCGCAGCGGCGGCCCCTGGAAAACGCCATAAACAAACTGATTCGGGACAGTAACGGCGCTATGGTTAACAAAACCTGATTCCGTCGCGCAAGCATCCTGTAAGCGAAACCGCGTAATCGGTCTCAAGATGCTGGGAAGTAGTGGTTTTTTAGCCACGCTTGTGTTCATGTCCTGGATTAAGTCTCGGCGCTAACCGATTCATCCGACTCGTCGTCCGGTTGGGTTGAGCGAGCAGGCCCCGGTTCTAGGGACGATGGGTAATGATTAACGGCACGGGTAAACAAGCCATTAAGAACCCGGTGCCGGCAGTAACCATTTCTTTTGCGGACCTTCAGTCTTCGCCGCTGAGGCCGGTCGCTACGCTCCGCGGACCCGTCGAAAACCCCACTCGCGGGTAATGGGAGGGAAATAGACATTCCCGCGCCGGAATGGGGTGTGGCGAAACGGAACGCTAACCTTATCGCGCCACAATCGATCGCGGCGGGGGGTGCCGCGCGCTGTCTGGCTTGTCTCATCTCGAAGGCAAGCAAGCCGGCCGGGGGCATCTGATCCCGTGGCTTCAGGGGAGTAATAGTCGATGAAGTCTCGCGAGACTCTTGTTCGACTTAAGAAGTTTCAGGTCGACGAAAAGCGGCGCAAAGTCGCTCAGATCGAAACGATGATTGGCGAGTTCGATCGCGTGGCGGGTGAGCTCGAGCGCGAGATTCGCCTTGAGCAAGACCGCGCTGGCATACACGATCCGGCACATTTCGCGTATCCGACCTATGCCAAGGCGGCGATTGCGCGGCGGGAAAACCTCAAACGGTCGGTCGACGAGCTGCGGATTCAGCTTGAGGATGCGAAATCTGCGCTCGGCGAAGCCTTCGACGATCTAAAGAAGGTAGAGCTACTCGATGTGCGCGATCAAATGCGCGAACGCGAAACCGAAGGCGTCTCCGAAGCAACCGAGCTTCACGAGGTCGGGCTCCTGGGCGCGCGGGGCATAGCTTCGGCCTGACTCGGCTTGGCCCGGCCCGCCGAGGCTGGGCGCCGGACAGCAGAAATTCTGGTCTTAACGGGATGGATTGCCGGAGCGGATTTCCGCGACGGCGTGGGTGCCCCCTAGGCGCCCTTTCCGGGATTGCCGAAAACACCTCAGCTTTCGCTCTCGACGAAGCCCCCGTTCCACGGCGATAATATTCCAAGACGATTGGGGCCTCGAATGGCAGCCCGTGTGCGGCCAGGCTGCGGCTTTCGGGCCGGCGCGGTCCCGAATTGGCCTCGTCGTTGGGTAGGCGAGGGGCCGAGTGATGGGGCCGGGGGCTGGAATGTTGATGCAGACCGAATTTGTTTGGCTGCTGGGCGCGGTCGCCAGGGGCGACGAAACCGCGTTCGAACGTCTCTATGAGGCCACCCGTGCAAAGCTGTATGGCGTCTTACTGCGCATCTTGGGAAAACCGGCATTGGCCGAGGAGGTCATGCACGAGACCTACCTCAAAGTGTGGAAAATGGCCGATCGGTTCGACCCTGCAACTGCAAGCCCGATCACCTGGATGGTTGCCATCGCGCGCAATCGCGCCATCGATATCGTACGCAAACGGGGGGATATCTCGATCGACGAAGAACCCGATGCGCCTGAGCCCGCGGCCGGGGCGCCGCCGCCCCTCGCGCGGCGCGAAATGACGGCAGAGCTTAAACGTCTATTGTCCTGCCTCGGCCGGCTCGATTCGGAAAAACAGCGCATTGTGCTTCTCGCCTATTACAGCGGCTGGAGCCGGGATCAGCTGGCGACCAAACTCGATATCCCGGTGAACACGATCAAAACTTGGCTTCGCCGTAGTCTGCTCGAAATTCGCGAGTGTATGGGAGCATGAGCCGGAGCCATGCCGGTTTGAGTAGTGTGACGCTCGGACAAGAAAAATCAGTTGAGGTAACGATGTACGACGATGACCGGGATGCGCTTGCCGCTGAATATGTCCTAGGCACGCTCTCCGCAGAGGAGCGCCAACAGGCCGAGGCACTGCTCGCAATCGATCACGGCTTTGCCGAGACTGTGCGACTGTGGGAGCATCGGCTTGGCGAACTCAATGTTATGGTCGAGGCAGTCGAGCCGCCAGCCGATCTGTGGGAGCGGATCAAAAGCGACATCGGCGGTGTTGAACGGCACAGCCAGATAAGCTCCGATCCCGGCGAGGCGGACGGCCAATTGGAGCCACTTAACGCGCCGGCGGCGACGCCGGCGGAGCCTGATACGGCGCCTGATGCGGCGTCCGAGCAAAGCTTCGAATCCGTACCTGACTTGCTGTCCGATAGGACACAGGACTCCGGAGAGACACCCGCTACCGCCGGGTTGGCCTCCACGCTACTGCCGCCGGAATCGCCAGCTGAACTTGACGATCGACTGGTGAGGCCAACCGCCGCGGCCCCGCAAACCACTTCCGATGCCGAACTCATCACTTTGAACCGCAATGTGCACCGCTGGCGCGGTCTCGCCGTCGCCGCGAGCGCAATCGCTGCATTGCTGGCAATCTATATTGGCGTCGCACATTTCGCACCGGGCCTCGCTCCGCTCAGCCGACAATTGCAGTCAACGCTGGCCGCGCCGAAGACGGGTTCACGACTGGTGGCAGTGCTGCAACAGGAGCCGACCGCTCCAGCCTTTTTGCTCATGTTAGATCCGCAAGAGCGGATCATCACGGTGCGCAGGTTGACGGCCGCACCAGATGCCGGCCGCAGCTACGAATTGTGGTTGAATTCAGCCAAGCTGCCGAAGCCGACCTCGCTTGGGCTCCTCGGCAGCGCCGATTTCACCAGTCGGCCTATCCCTTCGAATTTCGATGTTGAAACAATGCAAACCGCAACCTATTCGGTCTCGCTTGAGCCGGCAGGCGGCTCGGCAAGCGGTGCACCGAGCGGTCCAATGCTGTTCAAGGGACGAATGGTTGAAGCATTGCCGCGGGCGCCCGGGTGAGTAACCGGGCTACTGTGCCGCGCCGGCGGCTAGCGCGTTAGCGGATCGCAGGAACGTTCCCGCTCAGGGTAGTTGTCCCGCCCGCTTTGACCAGGGCCGCCGTGCCGAGATCGATATTGCTGCTGACATGGGCAAAAATACCAACTACCGCAACCGCGATCGCGCAAAGCAGTCCAATCACCACGATTTTCAGATGTGTGGCGCGATCAGCGCTGTACATCGAATGGGTCATGACAGCCTCCCTTGCCATAGTCGCGGCGGGCGGAATGATCGCAGTGGTTCAAGATAGGTAACGGGTCTTAGCGACCAAACGCGTCATCACTTACGCTTGAAATCTCGTGATAACGATTGATACGGGCGGTCCGTTCCCGTCAGGAAGTTAATGGCCGGATTGGTGAAATGACCCAAGGCTGCGGGGAAATTTCGGCGCTTTACCGAGGTGCTTCGGCGATGTGCGGCCTTGTTCTCGCCGCTGGGCTAAGCGTTTCGGCTGCTTTTGCCGATGGGATCGAGCCCGGTCTGTGGCAGGTGATCAGCAGAACGCAAACGGGCGGCGTGATCGGGCCGCCCCATGAATCGTCTAAATGCCTCACCCCGCAGGACACCAGCGATCTCGCCATTGCATTTTCGCCGCAATCGCGCACCGTCAACTCTACATGCACTCCGATCGAACGCAGCTTGAGCGGTTCACAACTGAATTGGCGACTGACTTGCAAGGGTCAGCTCGATATGGAGCTGACCGGCGAGTTCAACTTCGACAGCCCGCGGCACTATACCGGGACTGTGCAGACGAAGGCGGCCATGGCGGGTATGGCGATGATTGACTCGCAACAAAACATCGAAGGGCGGTGGCTTTCGGCTTGTCCGCAATAGCTGCGGCGCCTACCACTTCGCTAGCTCGAGCGCCGCTGCCTTGGCGGCGCCGCGCAGCTCATCTGCCAGTTTGCGGTCCTCGATCGACCGAGACAGAACCATTCCCCCCACGCAAAGCGCAGCGATGGCAAGTGCGTTCGTGCGCCGCGTTTGCGTGCTGCCATTTGCGGCCTGCTCGAACGATTGAATCATCAGTTTGAGCGCGGACTCGAATGCCTGCCTGACCGCGCGATCGGTGCGTGAAATGTCGTTAGGCAGGCCGATCATAGGAAACGTGTCGCCGGTTTCCTCGTGATCTCCTACAGACAAGTAATCGCGAACGATCTTGTCGGCTCTTGCCCGTTCCGATCCGTTGGCTTTCGGATTTTCTCGGTCTTCATGGACTACGCGCGCGACCGACTGCGCGTACAGATCGCTTTTCGATGAGAAGTAACAGTAAAAACTTCCGCGCGTCAGTCCGGCTTCGGCCATGACATCGTCGATCGACACGGCGTTGAAACCGTGGCGGTTGAACAATCGGCCTGCGCTCTGAAGGACTAACTCACGTATTCTGTTATGATGTTTGCGCGAAGGCGGCATTGACGGTTTTGGCCTAGTCAGGCCTGCGGAGGTCCACTGCATAGTGTTCGCTTGAACACCCAACCGTCACTCTTATTCCATTGAGTTTCATAAACGCAACCACGCTGCCAACGTTCTTCAATGAAGAGAAATCACCTGTTTGTTGATCGATAATCTCTCTTTGAGAAAAACTATCGTGTTCCACAACATTTGGCCTGGTCCGGAAAAAACTCTAATGCGATGGCTGCTGATTCCAGCAACTAGCAAAGGTGATGTTGTTGAGTTTTTGAATGAAAGGATGAATAACTCTCACTCAAAATACACGTATCTTCTTCGAAAGCCATCGGTGATGCGAAAACTTGGGCCGCTAATTGCCGGCGTACTATGTGCGCAAGTTGTGGTTGCAGAGCCAGCCGGCGCATCCGGTCGCCCATCGACATTTGTCGATGCTGGGACTTTTGTTCCGGGTCTCGTCGTCGATATGCGTTATGCGGGATCACACAATTTTGTCGGGCGACCAATTGAAGGCTATCAAGCGTCGCGTTGTCTGCTCACGCGGGCAGCGACCGATGCGCTGGCCGGCGTTGCGCGCGACCTTGCCGCTCGCGGCTTGGTCCTTAAAGTCTTCGATTGCTATCGACCGCTGCGCGCGGTCGCTGATTTCGTGCACTGGGTGCACGATCTGAAAGACCAATCGGCGAAGGCCGAATTCTATCCTCACGTCGATAAGCGAACGCTGTTTCGAGAGGGCTATATCGCCTCAAAGTCCGGGCATTCGCGCGGTTCGACCGTCGATCTGACGCTGGCGCGCGACGACGATGGCGAACTGGACATGGGTACGCCGTTCGATTTTTTCAGTCCGAAATCATGGACCGGAGATTCGAGCGTCGGTGCAGAGCAGCATGCCAATCGCATGCTCCTTGCCGCGACGATGCAGCGCCGCGGCTTTCGCGGTTACGCCAAGGAATGGTGGCATTTCACGCTGCGAAACGAGCCATTTCCGAATAGTTACTTCGATTTTTCGGTGCAATGACGCTTTGCTTGCCGTCTTTCCTTCGGCAGGACGGCAATTACAAGCCCAAATAGAATTTCTTGATCAGATCGTTGTTGTTGAGCTCCTCGGTCGATCGCCCCTCAAAAGCGATCTTGCCGTGGACAATGACATAGCCGCGGTCCGCGATCCTGATGGCCTGGTTGAAATTTTGCTCGGCCATCAACACGGTAAGCGCATAGCGCTGCTTCATTTCGGAAATCGCATCGATGGTTCGGCTGACGAGAATCGGCGCGAGGCCAACTGATGGTTCGTCGACTAGAAGGATTTTTGGCGCCAGCATGAGCGCGCGCCCCAGCGCCAACATCTGCTGCTCGCCGCCGGAAAGGCTGCCTGCGAGTTGACGGCGGCGCTCGGCGAGGCGCGGAAAAGTTTCAAAGCACACCGCGAGATTGCGCGCCAGCTCGGCTCGCGCCGCAGCGCGGTATGCGCCGAGCAGGAGATTTTCCTCTACGGTCAACATCGGGAATAGCCGGCGGCCCTCGGGCACTAGCGCGATGCCGAGATTGACAATCTCTTCGGTGGTGCGGCCGATCAGCTCGTGATGGATGCCGTCGATCTCCGCGACGATCGTGCCTTCCGTCGGCTGTACGATGCCCATGATGCATTTCATGAGCGTCGACTTGCCGTTGCCGTTCGTGCCCAGCAGGACAACGGTTTCTCCGCCGCGGACCTTGAGCGACACGTCCTCGATCACGCGCACCGCGCCATAAGCAGCATGGATCCCGGCGATGGTGAGGCTACTGGCCAAGGTAAGCCCTTTCGACTTCAGGATCGCGCATAACTTCTTCAGGCCTGCCGTCCGCGATCTTTCGCCCCGACACAAGTACGACGAGTCGCCGCGAAAAACTCATGACCGCGCTCATAATGTGCTCGATCAAGATTATCGTGACGCCTTGCTCGTTCAACCGAACGAGCAATGACAAGATGTCTTCAATTTCCGAATGGGTCAGTCCAGCCATCGCCTCATCGGCGATCAGGAGCTTCGGCTCGGCGGCCATGGCGCGGGCAAGCTCGAGTTTGCGCATCTCGACTTGGGTGAGATCGCGCGGCAAGCGTCGCGCCTTTTCGCCAAGGCCGACTTCGTTGAGGAGCTTGGCACATCGCTCTTCAATTTCGTGCGCGGTATGATGGCTGCCGCGCCGCCGCGCCACGGTGTAGAGCAGGGGGATCCGTATATTGTCGGCGAGAGTGAGACTGACGAACGGCCGCGGCAGCTGAAAACTTCGCGCCAGTCCGAGATGGGTGCGCTGATGCGCCTGTAGGCCGTCGAGTTTTTGGCCGGCGAAATGCACTGTGCCCTGTTCGTTGCGCAGCGTACCGCAGATGCAATTTACGAGCGTGCTCTTGCCCGAGCCATTGGGTCCGATCAGGCCGAGACGTTCGCCCGCAGGAACCGAGAGCGAAATATTTTCGAGCGCAACGAAGCCACCGAAACGCTTGCCGACATTGTCGACTTGTAAAAGCGCGCGCGCGGCAGCGCTGTTAGCGGCGGTGCTAGCCATACTCGCACCTTCCGCCATGCTCATGGCACCCTTCCCGGCATCTCGGCTTCGACGCGTCGCCGACCGACGAAATCCTCAGGCTTGCGTTGCAGGTAAGTGTGGACCAAGCCGACGATGCCGTTCGGCGCGATGATTACGAAGATGACCAGCAGGCAGCCGACAATCAATAAATTGACCGCGGATGAGATGGTGACGGTTGCGATCTGCTGCAGCGATCCGAGCAGCAATGCGCCGATCAGTGGACCGACCCAGCTCGTCGTGCCGCCGATGAGCGGCATAGCAATGGAATTGACCGCGTAATCCAGTCCAAACGTGGATGATGGTTGCAGGTAGCCGATGTAATAAGGAAACGGCGCGCCGGCCATGCCCATCAGCGCGCCCGAAATGGTCGTGGCGATGAGCTTTAAGCGCAGTGTCGGCACACCGGCAGCTTCGGCCGCCAATTCGTCGTCACGAATGCTTGCGAAACCATAGCCAAGCCGCGAATGTTCAATCAGCCGCGCAATCGTAATTCCAGCCACGGCGAGCACCATCATGAGGAGAAACAAATAGCGAATGTAATTGCCGATCGGCTCGATCTGTTCCGGGCGAATGATGTAGGCGCCACGTGAACCGCCGACAAAATCCCAGTTGACGACGAGCGTCTGCAACACGACTGCAAGCGCAAGTGTTGCAATAGCAAAGAACGCGCCGCGCAGTCGGAGCGTTAGATAGCCCATGCCAAACCCGACCACGCCGGAAACAAGTCCGCCAATCAGCATCAGCACCGGAATCGGCATCCGATAGAAATCATTTTCGGTGATAAGCTTGTAGATCGCCACCGACGAATAGGCACCGAGCGCGAAGAACGCCGCGGAACCGAAATTCACATAGCCGCAGTAACCGCCGAGGATATTCCACGCGGTGCCCAGCACCACGTATTGCAGCACGACATAGCCAGCGAAGAATATGTAATCGTTGCCGAGCGCCAGTGAGCCTGCAAACACTGCAGCTGAGATCACAAGCCAGACCAGGAGAAAAACGGGCGTGCGCACGGTCATCGCCCCAGCAGGCCGGCCGGTCGCACCGCCAGCGTCAACAACAGGAATCCAAACGACACCGCTGGTGCCCATGACGGGCCGTAGAATGTCGAAGTCAGGCTCTCGACAATCCCGATCAGCATCGCGGCGATTACAGTACCGGGCAGACTTCCCATCCCGCCGAGCACACAAATCGCGAATATGCGACCGATATATTCACGTCCGACCGACGGCTCGACCGGTTGAATGATGATCAGGAATGCGCCGGCGAGTGAAGCGGTCGCGATAGAAATCCCGAACGCGATCCGCTTGATCTTGATCGGATCGACCGCCATCAGCCGCAACGCCAGCTGATCCTGGGCTACTGCCATTATGGCGCGGCCAACGAAGGTGCGCGTGAGGAAAATTTGCAGTGCTGCGATCAACAAGAGCGAAACGAGGCACGGCACCAAAATTCGGAAGGGAATGTCCAGCATGGCGAAGTGCCATGCCGCGCCGATATAGGAAGCTTCGACATAGCGGTAGTCGACGCCGAAATAAAGCACGAGCGTGACTTCGGTGATGAAAAGAAGACCGAAGAAGAAAGCGAGACCGCGCAGCGATTCCTGGCCGCGTTTCTCGAACGAGACGTAATAGACCTGATAAATACCGGACCCCAGCACATAGAAAGCCGGCATCACCGCGATTGAAGTGAGGATCGGATCAATGCCGAGGTTAGCATTTACGATATAGGCGATGTACGAGCCGAGAATGATGAAGGCTGGGTGAGCAATATTGACAATATCCAAGATGCCGAACGACAGAGATACACCCGACGTTACGGCGGCATAGAAGCCGCCGATAAGGATGCCCGAGACCACGGCGTTGATGAGGAGATCGAGCGAAAAAATCATTAATCAGCCACTCAGCCCGCCTGGAGTGTGCAGCAACGCTTTGGTCTTGGCTAGAAAACTTTGCGCCTTGGCCGGACGCCGGGGGTAATAATGCGCGGATTTGCCGCCCATTTTCGAACGCCCGAGTGGAATAACGGCCGCAGAGTCTCGCTATGCCGCGTCCTAGGACGGGAAGGGCACGACATGCCGTCCAGTTACCGTGCGCTATGCCGCTACGCGTACTTTCTCAGGAAGCGCTAGCGGCTTGTTGGCGCTGTCGAGGAATTCGATGGTCATGAAGACCATTTCCTTGTCGCCGAGGTTCTCCAGGTCGTGCACCTTGAACTCGCCGGGTCCATAAGTCTCATGACGGGTCTCGCCCGGCTGGTAGGTATATTCGACCGTGCTGCCGTCGTGGACGTGTTGACGGCCGCGCCCGCCGGTCACGGACGTCCAGAAATAGTCGAGCACGTGCCGATGAAAGCCGATCCGCTCTCCAGGGGCCAGCCGGATTATCCATACGCGCACGCGTTCGCTCTCCGACAGAAGCGTCGTTCCGACGCAACCATTGTTGTTCTGCCGTTCACGCTCGAAATCAGCCGCAATGGCGGGAGGCCATGCCGACTTTTCCGCATGGTCGGTCGATTTATCCGTCATCGTCAGGGCCATGGCGCTCCTCCAATTATTGTAGGCAGAATATAGAAAACCTTTCCGATCAGGGAAAGCTTGAGAAATCCCGAGAATCCGATGACGACGAAACGCCGCGCCCTTGTGATCGGCGGCTCGATGAGTGGCCTTTTGGCAGCGATCATGCTCAGCCGCCGCGGCTGGGATGTCGAGGTCTTCGAACGTGTCGAAAAGGAACTCGCCGGCCGGGGCGCAGGAATCGTCGCACAGGCCGAACTGATGGCGCGCATGAAGGCGCTTGGCCTCGAAACGCGGGATCTCGGCGTCGTCATGAGCACACGAAAAGTCCTGGATCAGTCCGGGCACGTGGCGGTCACGTTTGAATGCCCGCAGGTGCTCACTGCCTGGGAGCGGGTTTATCGCGTTCTGCGCGATGCCTTCCCCGCGGAGCACTACCATCGCGGCGAAGGCCTGAAAGCTTTCGAACAGAGCGAACGGAGCATCATCGCGCATCTTGGCGACGGCCGCGCGATCCACGGCGACGTGCTCATTGGCGCCGACGGCTTGCGTTCAACCGTGCGTCAGCAATGCCTGCCGGATATCGCGCCTCTCTACGCCGGTTATGTCGCTTGGCGGTCGCTGTTGCCGGAGCGCGCGATCCCGCCCGCCATCCACGCTGAGCTGTTCATGACAATGACGTTCTGCTTGCCCCCAGGGGAGCAATGTCTTGGCTATCCAGTCGCCGGGGCGAACAACGAGCTGCGTGAGGGACAGCGGCGCTACAATGTGGTGTGGTATCGCCCGGCGGATGAAACAAATGAGCTGCCGCAGCTCTTGACCGATCGGGACGGCATGACCCATTCCATTTCGATCCCGCCGCCGCTCATTCGTTCCGAGCATATCAATGCCATGCGCGCGGCGGCGGAACGGCTGCTGGCACCGCAATTTCGCGCGATCGTCCGGCTGATTGAAGAGCCGATTTTGCAGCCGATTTACGATCTGGAAAGTCCGCGCCTCGCGTTCGGGCGGGTGGCGATTATCGGCGACGCCGCGTTTGTGGCGCGGCCGCATGTTGCCGCCGGCGTTTCCAAAGCAGCCGATGACGCGGCGGCGCTTGCCGAAGCGCTTGACACCGAGGATGTCGAAGCCGCGCTCCGCCGCTTTGAAACGCAGCGGTTGCCGGAGAACAAGAAGATCATCGAACGCGCACGGCATCTCGGCGCTTATCTAGAGGCGACGCAGACCGCCGAAGAACGTGCTCGATCTGCGCGGCACAGCATTCCGCAAGCTGTTCTGGCCGAAACCGCGGTTCTGGATTTTTTGCGCGCTTGATAACCTCAGATTCGCGGCACCAAGCGGTGACGTTCTGCTCACCGAGCGCCACTCGCCCAGCGCCCCTTGCCACTCGCCCAGCGCCATGGCTTGGCCTATGTTTGATCCGTCGATTATTCAGTCGAGGTGAGAATCAAATGAAAGCTGTATATTTTGAGCGATTTGGCGGACCAGAGGTTTTGCAATATGGCGACCTTCCGGACCCGATTCCGGCGGCAGGTGAAATCATCGTCGATGTGGCCGCAGCGAGCGTCAATGCCGCCGACTGGAAATTTCGTTCGGGACACTATGCCCGTCACTCGCAGGCCGACCTTCCTCTCATTCCGGGTCGCGACTTCTCCGGCCAGGTCAGCGCCCTAGGCAGGGGCATCGATGATCTGAAGGTCGGCGATGCGGTATTCGGCGTGCTCGAGGCCGGCAGGGAAGGAACCTATGCGGAAAAGCTTGCCACCAAAGCCGCGATCGTCGCCAAGAAGCCGCAAGCGCTCTCGCACGTCCAAGCTGCCGCCGTGGCACTGACCGGCCTTACCGCGGTCAATGCAATTGCCGACACGCTGAAGCTGCAACGGGGCGAAACAATCTTGATTCAGGGCGGGGCCGGCGGTGTCGCTGGCTTCGCTATTCAATTTGCCAAGCATCTCGGCGCACGCGTGATCACGACGGCGAGCGCAGCGAACCGTGACTATGTTCTCGATCTGGGCGCCGATCAAGTGATCGATTACAACGCGCAGGATTTCACGAGCGTCGTGAGTGGTTGCGATGCGGTGTTCGATACTGTCGGCGGCGAGGTGGCACAGAAATCCTTTGCTGTTCTTAAGCCCGGTGGCCGCGCTGCCTTCATTGCATCCGGCGTTGAAGCGCCCAAACCGACGCGCAGCGATGTCGTCGCGCTGCGGCCGCCGGTGGAGCGGTCGCGCCGGGCCATGGAGCGCGTTGCCCAGCTCGTGGAAACAGAGGCGGTACGGCCACCAGCCATCAAGGTTTATCCCTTGTCGCAGGCCGTCGAAGCGCATCGCCTGAGCGAGTCGCGCCATTTCAGAGGCAAGCTCGTCTTTCAGCTGCGATGAACGCTGATTGTCCCGCGCGGGACTAAACGTGCTGACCGCCGTTGATATGGATTTCGGCGCCGTTGACGTAAGACGCGGTGTCCGTGCACAGCACATAAATGATCTTTGCCACCTCGTCGGGCGTGCCGAGCCGGTGCATCGGAATATTTTCGACTATCTTCTCCGTCCCCGGCGAGAGCATCGCGGTGTCGATTTCGCCTGGCGCAATTGCATTGACGCGAATGCCGCGTGCGCCGAAATCGGCCGCCATTTCCCGGGTCAAAGCCGCAAGTGCCGCCTTCGAGGTCGCATAGGCGGCGCCGGCGAAGGGATGGACCCGAGATCCTGCGATCGAGGTCACATTCACTACCGAGCCTTTGGCAGCGCTCAGCTCATCGAGCAATCCGCGTGCCAGCATGATCGGGGCGAAGAAGTTCACTTGGAAGATGTGGTGCCAATCTTCGCGCGAAGTTTCGATCGAGCCGAGCCGTTTGCCGCCCGCGGCTTTCGGCGAGATTGCGGCGTTATTGACAAGCGCGTGCAGCTCGCCATTGAGGCGGCGCTTGGTCTCGTTGATTGCTTGTTCGGTGTTGTCGGGGTTTGAAAGATCGACCTGGATGTGATCCTCGGGTCCTGCCTCCCAGGGGCAATTTTCGGGAAACGGATGGCGCGAGCAGGTGATCACCCGCCAGCCCGCTGCAGAAAAGCGCTTTACGGTCGCATGGCCGATGCCACGGCTCGCTCCGGTGAGAAGGAGCGTGCGTCGTGGCTGGTGGTTTGCCGGCATCGTTCAAATGCTCACGGATATAGCCGTGTCTTGGTCCACGGCGCATTCGGACTCGCGCGCGTGAAGGCGACGCGATCGTGCAAGCGGAACGGCCGCTCTTGCCAGAATTCGATCTCGTGCGGAGCGACGCGATAGCCGACCCAATATGGCGGCCTCGGTACGGTGCCGATGGCGAACTTCGCGGTGAAGCGCGCAATCGCTTTCTCGAATGCGTGGCGGCTTTCGAGTGCGGCCGATTGTTTGCTGGCCCAGGCGCCGATCTGTGCCATCCGCGAGCGCGAGGCAAAATAGGCATCCGCCTCCGTTGGGGAGACTGCTTCCACTTGCCCGCGTACGCGCACTTGGCGCTGTAATGATTTCCAATAAAAGGTCAGCGCCGCTTTCGGCGCTGCGGCAAGCTCGTGGCCTTTGATGCTTTCCGAATTCGTATAGAAGACGAAGCCGCGTTCGTCAAAACCCTTCAACAACACCATCCGCGCATTGGGGAGCCCCTGTGCGTCGACCGTTGCAAGCGTCATCGCTTCGGGATTGACCGGTTCCGATTGCTTGGCGTCGGTAAACCAGGCCGCAAACAGGCGCAGCGGCTCGTCGGCTGCGGTGAAGTCACCGCCTGTTAACCCGGTCGGGTGTTCTATAGGCGCCGCGTCGGACATCGCTCGGGGTACCCAAAGTGCTCGCGTGGGACGGTCGGAGGTTGTGCCGCCGGACTCTATATAATGGAACACCTGCGCTGCGCCTATCTCGCCGGCAGGGCCGCCTACGGGGCCTAATCCGGCTCCGGGCGCTTGCCGCCATGCTGTGCGCGCTCGCGGTTTCCGGTTGTTCCTACAAGCTTGCTTCGCTCGTCTCGACAGACGAGAACGAGCCGCAGTCGACCAGCACCATCAACTCCCCGACCCCTGATGCTGCGTCGACGTCTTCCCCCCAAGCGGAGCTTGATCTCGCCTATGCGCGCGCGGCGGTGGCGGACGTATTGTCGCGCGGCGGCAAGGACACCAGCGTGCCATGGCGGAATCCGCAAAGCGGCGCCCGGGGCAATGTGACCCCGTTGGCCACGTCCTACTCCGAGGCCGGCATGGCCTGCCGCGATTTCCTTGCGAGCTACATCCATGGCGAATCGCAAGACTGGCTTGAGGGGGCGGCTTGCCGGACCACGAGCGGCGCCTGGCAGGTCAGGCGATTAAAGCCCCTTAGGTCGAGCTGAGCGGGCTATCGTCGCCGCGGCGACCCTTTTTGCTTACATTGCGGGCTGGGCATTTTATTCCCACATTGAAGTGGCCGGTTCAGCGAGCCGGGGCTGGGCGGGGCAGGCCCGAAAACATCAAAGCGGAGTTGTTGGGGGATGCGTGATCCCTATGAAGTCTTGGGCGTCGATCGCAAGGCGAGCGCCGGCGAGATCAAGAATGCTTACCGCCGGCTTGCAAAAAAACTGCATCCTGACGCCAACAAGAACGACCCCAAGGCGGCAACGCGTTTCGCCGAGTTGAACGCCGCGCACGAACTGCTGAGCGACGAAAATAAACGCAAAGCGTTCGATCGCGGTGAGATCGATGCCGAGGGAAAACCCCGCTTCCAGGGCTTCGAAGGCTTTGGCGGCGGCAGGCCCGGCGGCGGGTTTACTGGGTTCGGTCCCGACGCCAATTTTGAAACCTTCAATTTCGGTCCGGAGGGTTTTACCAGAACCACCCGGCGAGGCCGTGGCGGGGGCTTTGGCGGCTTCGAGGATATTCTCAAGGAGGCTTTCGGTCAGACGGGCCGGGGCGCTCGGGCAGGCGCGCGGTCGAACTTCGAGCCGAACGATGTAGGCGTCGGCGCCGACGTTCATGCCTCGCTTACGGTGACACTGCCGGATGCGGCACGCGGCGTGACCGAGCGATTGCGGCTGCCAACCGGCAAGGATGTCGACGTCAAAATCCCCGCCGGTATCACCAATGGTCAGCAAATCAGGTTGAAAGGCCAGGGCATGCCGGGCCAGACGGGCACCGGCGACGTCCTCATTACGGTTTCGATCGCGCCACACCCGGTCTTCACCCTGGAAGGCGCCGATATACGGCTCGATCTGCCTGTGACCTTGTACGAGGCCGTGCTGGGCGCCAAGGTTCGCGTTCCGACGCTCGACAGGGCGGTCGAAATCACTATTCCGCCTTGGACCTCAAGCGGCCGCACCTTTCGCCTGAAGGGCAAAGGCTTTCCCGCCAAAAGCGGCCGGGGCGATCTGTTCGCCACCGTGCGGATTGTTCTGCCCGATAGCAGCGACAGCGAGCTCGAAGCGCTGATGAAGAAATGGCAGAGCGGGAAGCCTTACGACCCGCGCAAAAACATGTGAGCTTTTGATTCAGCCGCGCAGAACGACCGGCCGCAGAGGCGCAGCGGCCGTGCTTTCTCGGCGCCAAAAACTATCCCCCTTGCGGCACCGTTCGATGGTCAATCTGGTCGTATGCCGCTTGCGCGATCTCTCGCAGCTTTCCGGCCTCGGTTGGCCCGCTCAGCACGTAGGCCAAATTCCGGTCAACCCAATAGTAGGCGGCGTTGCGCTCACCCTTCGTGTAGCGTAGCGCCGTCTCGCCGTCATTGATGCGCCCACAATACAAAGTGAAGCGCTCGCCGGACGAATTTTCGTACATGAAGAACGCCGAGGGTCCGGTCGGACCGGGAAGCAAGCGGCCGCCAACGAGCTTTAGTCCGTGCTTATCGAGTTCGGGCGGATGCAACGGCGAGCCTACCCGTTTCGACAGCCATTCGACCAGATGTGGCCGCTGCTCGCCTGGAACCTCGACTGGATGGCGAACCTCGACCGCGTAGAGCTGGTAAGCGACAAGCGCGTCGGTGGTGAAGCGCGCCAGTTCGGAAGGCTTCTCGGTTTCGATGCTATGCGCGGTCCAGCCGGCCGCGCCGCCAACCAGGAATGCCACGACGCTGGCGGCGACAGCGGAAAGGATCGGTCTATAGCGGCGACGGACGAGGCGCTCGATGGTGAGACGATGCGGTGGAGCTTCGTACGCCAAATGACCATAGCGTTCGCGAATTAGTTCGGCCTGCTTGCGCCAGGCGGCGACCCGGGCCGCGTCATCGGGGTGTGTCGCAAGCCATGCCTCGACTGCGCTGTGGCGATCCGCCGGCAACTCGTCGTCGACATAAGCATTTAGCTCATCTTCGGTCACAATCTGGTCTCGGTCATTCATCGCTTTTCTCTTTCTTATTTCACGCGGCGCAGCGCCGGGCGCTCGCCGTCGAGATATGCTTTAATTTCATTACGGGCGCGGGCGAGGCGCGACATTACTGTCCCGATCGGCACGCCCTGGACTTCGGAAACCTCGCGGTAGGTAAGGCTCTCGAGCACCACAAGGAGTAACGCTGACCGCTGTTCCTCGGTAAGCATTTCGAGCGCTCGAACGATGTCGCGCCCACCGGAATCCGGACCACTTGTCGTCGCATCACTATCCTTGATCGGTGCCAGTACAGGTCGCCGCGCCAGGGTGCGAAGCCGATTGCGATTAAGATTGGTCAGGATGGTGTAGAGCCAAGCGCGCATATCTCCGCCATGAAATAAATGCTCGGAGCGCAGTGCCCGCACCAGCGTGTCCTGCACGATATCGTCTGCGGTCTCGGCGTCGCGAGTGAGTGCGCGTGCATAACGTCGCAGCGCCGGGATTGCCGCCTCGATCTGCTCCCGAAATTCACTCAATCATTGAGCCTCCTCGCAGCACCTTAGGGGTTTAAGCGCGCCGATACGCGGTTGGCGAACGCCCGTATTCAACAACACCAGCGGTTGCCGTCTATTCCGCTTTCCAGGCTGCGGCTTGATGGTCCAACTACCCTATGCCATAGGAGGCCGGGGCCGGAAAATTGCAGTGTCAGGTGCGCGGAATGCCGGAAAACTCAGGCCTCATGCGCGGCAAACGCGGCCTGATCATGGGGGTCGCCAATAATCGTTCGCTTGGCTGGGGGATCGCCAAATCCTGCCGGGCGCATGGCGCCGCGCTTGCTTTCACTTATCAAGGTGATGCGTTGAAAAAGCGCGTCGAGCCGCTTGCACACGAAGTCGGTGGCATTGTGGTCGGCGACTGCGATGTAACAGAGCCAAAGACCATCGACGCGGCCTTCGCTGCCGTACAGTCCGCTTGGGGTAGCATCGACTTTCTGGTGCACGCCATTGCATTTTCGGACAAGGATCAACTTGATGGACGCTACATCGACACGACGGCCGACAACTTCATCAAGACGCTGCTGATCAGCTGCTATTCATTTACGGCAATCGCGCAGCGTGCCGAAAAATTGATGCCCAATGGCGGTTCGATGTTGACCCTAACCTACTACGGGTCGAAAAAATGGATGCCGCATTACAATGTCATGGGAGTGGCTAAGGCCGCGCTGGAAGCGTCGGTTTATTATCTCGCCGCCGATCTCGGCGTGAAAAACATTCGTGTCAATGCCATATCGTCGGGACCGATCAAGACGCTTGCTGCGTCCGGCATCGGCGATTTTCGCTACATTCTGAAATGGAATGAGCACAACGCGCCGCTTCGTCGCAATGTCACAATCGAGGAGGTCGGCGATGCTGGTGCCTATCTGCTCTCGGATATGTCACGCGGCGTGACGGGCGAAATCCATCATGTGGATGCCGGCTATCACATCGTTGGCATGAAGCATCCAGACGCGCCGGATATTGTGGTCCGTAAAGAGTAAGCAGATCGCTGTTTTCCGCTGGTTTGCGCAGAAGCGGGAAATTGATAGTTGTTGGCCGCGAAAACTGAACCAAGCATGCCGCTCCTCTATTACGTCCGCCATGGCGAAACCGACCTCAACATTCAGGGTCGCCTGCAGGGTCGGCGTGACACGGTGCTGAATGCGCACGGGCGCCAACAGGCCGCCGAATGCGGAGCGGTGCTGAACGACTTGTTTGCGCGCGAACAGAGTCGGCCACAGGACTTCGCGTATGTATCGAGCCCGCTCAAGCGAGCGCGCGAAACCATGGAAGTTCTGCGCGCAACGCTTGGTCTTAAGCCACTCGGATACGAAATCGACGACAGATTGGTCGAAATTGCCTATGGCGAGTGGGAAGGTTTGACACTGCCGGAGATTGAAAAAAAGAGTGCTGGTATCCTGGCGCAGCGCGAGCGCGATAAATGGGATTTCGCGCCGCCCGGTGGCGAAAGCTATCACCAACTCGCAGACCGTATCGCCAGCTGGTACGCTTGTTTGGCGCGCGACACCGTCGTTGCTGCGCATGGCGGTGGCGTTCGCGCGCTAATGGCACTCTTGAAGATTCTCCCCGAGGAGCAAGCAACCCACGCGCAAGTCGAGCAGGGCGTCATTTATGTTTTCTCGAACGGCGGCGTGTCACGCTACAGCTGACTGAGCGAGCTGCCTGCCGTCAAAACAAAAGCGGCCGAACACCGTTCAGCCGCTTGGCGAGATCGCAAGGACCCCGCAAACGAAGCTATTTACGGCGCGCGGCCCCAATACGAGGCTCGCGCCTCCGTACTTACGTCTTCGATTTCGCGTTCTTCTTCTTTTTCTTCTTCGCCATGACTGTATTCCTCGATGTTCGTGGTTGACCTTTGGCAGGGTTGGTTCAAGTCGCGGGTGTGATCGCTGTCTTGATCTGACCCTGAGCCCTCGCCCCCATGCCGGGTGGAACCATGGCACAAAGCGAGTTCCCTCCGCAATCGAAAAACGCAAATAGTGCTTATTTTTCTGTAGCTTAACGGATATTCAGTTTGCGATTAATCGCCGTTCACGCAGATGAATGGGGTATGAACAGCGACGCCAGATGAAGGCCCGCGAGCTGCTCATTTCCGCGACAAAATTTTTACTCTGATAAGAAAGGCGTCGTCTCATTTCTATGGGCTAAACGAGTCTATGGGCTAAACGAGCGATGCCTGCGTCGCCCTTATTTGACCCGATGGAACGCGCGGGCTACCAAGCCTCGATCTCCGGAGCATAATTCATTTGAGCCGCTCAGCGTGATATCGAGTTATGTCATTCAATACGTTCGGCCATTTGTTTCGCGTCACGACCTTCGGCGAAAGCCACGGGCCGGCGATCGGCTGCGTCGTGGACGGCTGCCCGCCCCGGATTCCGCTCACCGAGGCTGACATTCAGCCCTATCTCGATCGGCGTCGGCCGGGTCAGTCGCGCTATACGACCCAGCGTCAAGAACCTGATGCGGTTAAGATCCTTTCCGGTGTATTTGTCGATGAGGTGAGCGGGAAACAGGTCACAACCGGCACACCGATCGCGCTTCTCATTGATAATGTTGATCAGCGCTCGAAAGACTATTCCGATATCAAAGACAAATACCGGCCTGGCCATGCCGATTACACTTATGACGTAAAATACGGCCTGCGTGATTATCGCGGCGGCGGCCGCCAATCTGCACGCGAAACCGCGATGCGGGTCGCCGCCGGCGCGATTGCGCGCAAGATCGTACCGAGCCTCACCGTACGCGGTGCGCTGGTGCAAATGGGGCCGCATCGGATCGATCGCGCGCGCTGGGATTGGGCCGAAGTGGACCGCAATCCGTTCTTTTGTCCCGACCCCAAGACCGCAGCCATGCTCGGCGATTATCTCGACGGCTTGCGCAAGCGCGGCTCGTCGATCGGCGCGGTCATCGAAGTCGTCGCCGAAGGAGTGCCTTCCGGCTTGGGCGCGCCGATATACGGCAAGCTCGATGGTGATCTCGCTGGCGCACTGATGAGCATCAACGCTGTCAAGGGCGTCGAAATCGGCGCCGGTTTTGCTGCGGCTGAACTCGCCGGTGAGCAGAATGGCGACGAGATGCGCATGGGCAATGACGGTAAGCCATTATTTCTCTCGAACAATGCTGGCGGCATCCTAGGCGGGATTTCGACCGGGCAACCGATAGTAGCGCGCTTCGCGGTAAAGCCGACATCGTCGATCCTCATCCCGCGCCGCACCGTTGATCGCTACGGGCGCGAAACCGAAATCTCAACGATCGGCCGCCACGACCCTTGCGTGGGCATCCGTGCGGTGCCGATCGGGGAGGCGATGGTGGCCTGCGTTGTCGCCGATCATTATTTGCGTCAGCGCGGTCAGGTCGGCGGACCGCCCGCTTGGCCGTTGCCAGCCGCGCCGCGCTGACGTGTGCAAAGCGATTGACCAGCTTTGCTGCTATCATGCTCACCCACAAACATGCCGAGCGCCGATGTGTTGGGAACGACGGCATTCCGGCGGCGTGCGGGAATAACTAAACGATGAACAATGCGCATCAACGTGTCCAAGCCGCCGTCGCTGCCTTTGCGCGTGGCGAACTCATCATCGTGGCCGATGACGACGACCGCGAGAACGAGGGCGATTTGTTTGTTGCGGCGAGCTTGTGCACGTCGGAAAAGATGGCGTTCATCATCCGTCATACATCCGGGATCGTCTGCGCCCCCCTTGCGCCTGAGGAAGCTCGGCGACTGCACCTCGATCCCATGGTGGCGCTAAACGACGCGCCACTTGGCACCGCTTTCACCGTTTCGGTTGATGTCCGCCACGGCCTCAGCACCGGGATTTCCGCCGAAGAGCGCACCAACACGGTACGTGCGCTGGCCAACAGCAATTTCGGAGCATCGGATTTCGTGCGGCCCGGTCACGTCTTTCCCCTGGTGGCGAAAGAAGGCGGCGTTCTTATGCGCTCCGGTCACACCGAGGCTTGTGTCGATTTATGCAAGCTCGCTGGGCTGCCGTCGGTCGGGGTCCTGGCCGAGCTCATGAATGACGATGGTACGGTGATGCGCGGCGTCGAGCTTGCTGCCTTCGCGCAGCGGCAAAAACTCCAGCGCATCACAATCGCCGAGCTCATTGCCTACCGGCAAGCGCGGGACAAACTGATCGAGCGGGTCGGCGAATTTCCCGTCGAGTCCGAGATCGGCACTTTGACCGGGTACGCTTTCATCACGCCATTTGACCAGGTTCATCACATGGCGTTCGTCCATGGACGCATTGGCGATGGCAAGAACGTGCTGACGCGGCTGCATCGGGCCAACATCATTTCCGACGTGTTCGGCGGCGCCAAGTCGATCCATCAGACACTGGCGCGGTTCGAGGCCGAGGGCAGGGGGGTGCTGGTGCTGTTGCGTGACGGCACTGCCGGCGTGCCGGTGATCTCGATTCCGAAATCTTCCGAAAGCCCATCCGGCGAGGCGCGCACGCGCCAATGGCGTGAAGTCGGCCTCGGTGCGCAGATCCTCAAGGATCTCGGTGTCAATTCCATCAGATTGATTTCGTCGCGGCCGACGACTTATGTCGGACTGTCGGGATTCGGCATCGAGATTGTCGGCACAGAGCTGATGGACGCGTGAGCGGTTTTTCGCTCGCCGTCTGCGACCGTTTCAGCTCATCGCGGCCGCGCGCCTGGGAAACAGTTGCGGCCGCAGCTTGGGATGGCAGCCCATCATTTTCGGCGCATAAGGCGTCTCGCCGCCCAGTTCCTCGGCGGCGTGCCAAGCCCAGCGTGGATCCCACATCGCGCCACGTGCCAGACAGATCATGTCGGCCTTGCCGGACGCCACGATGTCTTCGGCTTGCTGATATCCGGCAATTAGCCCGACCGTCATTGTGGTGACGCCGCTTGCTTTTTTTACTTTCTCGGCGAACGGCACCTGATAACCGGGCGCGAGCGGGATTTTTTGTCTTGGATCAAGTCCGCCGGTGGACACATCCATATAGTCTATGCCGCGTTTTTTGAGCTCCTTAGCTAGGATGACTGCCTCTTCCGGGGTCCAGCCGCCATCGACCCAATCGGTCGCCGATATCCGCATCCCGATCGGCTTTTGTTCGGGAAACACTTTGCGTACCGCCTCGAAGACTTCGATCGGGAAGCGAATACGATTTTCGGTCGAGCCGCCGTATTCGTCAGTGCGCTGGTTGGAGATCGGCGACATGAATTGATGCAGCAGATAGCCGTGCCCGCCGTGCAGCTCGATTACGTCGTAGCCGATACGATCGACACGTTTCGCGGCGGCGGCGAATTCTCCGATGCAGCGCTTGATGTCGTCCTTGGTCATGGCCTGAGGCACCGGCCAGCCGGTATCGTAGGGAATCGCGGAAGGCGCTTCCGGCATCCAGCCGCCTTCCTCTTTCGTCAGGATTGGCTTGCCGCCCGCTGCAGGCGGCGTGGTGGGCCCTTTGCGTCCGGCATGCGCGAGTTGTACGCCCAGTTTTGCCACGCCGTAAGTCCGACAGAAGTCATGAACCCGCTTAAGTGCCGCTTCGTTCTCATCAGACCACATACCAGCGCATTTCGGCGAAATCCGGCCCCGCGGATTGACATTGGTCATCTCGCACATGACGAGTCCCGCGCAGCCGAGCGAAAAGCTGCCGAGATGCATCAGATGCCAATCGTTGGCGGAGCCATTGTCAGAATTGTACTGGCACATCGGCGATACCACGACTCGATTAGGCAGAGTGAGACCTCGCAGCGTAATGGGCGAGAACAGGACGCTAGTCATTTTTGGTGATCCTTTGGTGCTGAGATGGCCGAACGGGGCTTGCAATATCACGAAATCCGAACCGCAGGCATGTGCTATTTTGCCAGCCGTCCCACGATTTCGACATGTGCGGAATAGCGGAATTGATCGACTGGAATGACCGACAGCAACCGATAACCGCCGTCGATCAGATGACGCAAGTCGCGTGCGAATGTGCCGGGACTGCATGATACCGCGACGACGATCGGGACACGGCTCGCTGCGATCTCACGCGACTGCGCCTGGGCGCCTTGCCGTGGCGGGTCGAAGACTACGGCGTCGAAGCGGCTGATCTCCGCGGCCGTCAATGGCATTTTGAAGAGATCGCGCCGCTCGGCCTCGATGGGTTTTAGGCCGGCTGTCGTAGCTGCCGCGCGGTTAAGCGCGGTGATGGCGGCTGCGTCCTCATCAAAGGCGAACATACGGGCCTGGGCGGCGAGCCGCAGAGCAAAGGGCCCAACGCCGGCAAACAGATCAGCAATACGATTCGCGCGGGTGCAGGAATCCACAACTAGGCGAGACAATACGGCCTCGCCTTGTGCCGTCGCCTGCAAGAACGAACCTGGCGGCAGTAGCACGCTCGCCGGGCCCATCCGCACCGAGGGCGCCTGTGCTTGCGCGATCAATTCGCCATGCCGGGTCAGCCGGGCGAGATTGTGCCGCTCCGCCACGCGTGCAAGCGCTGTTGTCGTTGCCGCAGTCAGCGGGCCTGAGCCGCGTATATCGACATCGAGTCCTTGATCCGTGGCAGTAACCTGGATGTCCAGAGGTTTTCGCGTGGCGTCGAGTAATTCCGCGATCGCCCAAGCCGTTTTCAGAGCGCCATCCATGTTTTTTGCCAATACCGGGCAGTAATCGATGGCGACGAGGTGATGCGCGCGCGCCGCCGAGAAGCCGACTTCAAGCACGTCATGGCTGCCGCGCCGCGCATGAAACACAGCGCGGCGACGGCCATCGCCGTGCGCATCGATCAAATCGGCGACCGGCGCTTCGATGCCGGCCTGACTGAGCGCGGCGACGACCAAGTTCCGTTTCCAGGTGCGATAAGCCTCGGCGTTCAAGTGCTGCAACGCGCAGCCGCCGCAAACTCCGAAATGCCGGCAAACCGGTTCGATCCGCTGTGCGCTCGATTTTTCAACGTTCAGAAGATGTCGCCGGTCCGGCTGGCCGGGAACGGCTTCTACCTCGACAGTTTCGCCTGGCAGCGTACCGGCGATATAGATCGGTCCGTCGGGAGACTCAGCGATCCCATCACCACGCTGCCCGAGCCGGGCGACCACCAGCCGCTCAACCACGGGCGGCCTCGATAAGAAATTCACGATTGCCGTCACCGCCCAGGATCGGCGATGCAATGCAGCCGCCAACCCGCCAGCCCAGCCTGCCAATGAACCCGACGATCTCATCGCAGATCGCGGCCTGAACGGCGGTGTCGCGTACGATGCCTTTTTTTAAGTCGCGGCGGTTGGCTTCAAACTGCGGCTTGATTAGCGCTATAATCGTTGCCGAAGGGCTCAGCAGCCGGCCCATCGGCGGCACCACGAGCTTAAGCGAAATAAAGCTTACGTCTATTGCGGCGAAATCCGGCGGCTCAGGCAAACGCGAGGGATCGAGGCTGCGGATATCGGTTTGTTCGATTGAGGTCACTTGTTCTCGATGCCGCAGCCGCACGTGGAGCTGCCCGCGGCCGACATCCACAGCAAAAACGCGCCGCGCTCCGCGCGCGAGCAGGACTTCGGTGAAGCCGCCGGTGGACGCACCGACATCGAGGCAGACGCGGCCGGTAACATCGATTGAAAAACTGTCGATCGCTGCGGCAAGCTTAACACCGCCGCGCGAGACATAAGGATGCTCGGGCTGCGCGGCGATTGCGGCGGTAGCGGAAATCTCCTCCGAGGCTTTATGGACAGTCTTGCCATCCGCAATGACCCGCCCCGCGGCAATTGCGGCCTGCGCCCGTGCGCGGCTCTCGAATATCCCACGCTCGACCAAGAGCCGATCGGCGCGTTCTCGTTTGCCCATGTTTGTCGATGGCGAATTTTGCCGTCCACGCGTCCCCGCGAAAGCGGCACCTGGTGTGCTGGCCACGACAATATAATGCTTCGGCTGGATTCCAAGCGGCGCGGGAGCATATGGCTCCGGCCCGACCTAGCTCAAGCGAGCTTGACCACCTCGCCCTGGATATTCTGTCCAAGGGCTTGGAAGGCTTTGGCGACGATGCCTTTGGCATCGAGACCGGCCTTGGCATACATGGCGTTCGGCGAATCCTGGTCGATAAAGATATCCGGCAGCACCATCGAGCGAACCTTGAGACCGCGATCGAGCACTCCATGCTCAGCCAATGTCTGCATTACAAAGCCGCCGAAGCCGCCGATCGAGCCCTCCTCGATCGTCAGCAGCACTTCATGTTCGCGTGCCAAACGAAGCAGCAAGTCAACATCGAGAGGCTTTGCGAACCGGGCATCGGCGACCGTCGTCGAAAGGCCAAAAGTCGCAAGCTCGTCGGCAGCCTTGAGGCATTCGGCAAGCCGCCCGCCATACGAGAATAGCGCAACCTTAGTTCCTTCCCGCATGATCCGGCCCTTGCCGATTTCAAGCGGTTTGCCTTCTTCCGGAAGCGGCACGCCCATGCCTTCGCCGCGCGGGTAGCGCAACGCCGAAGGACGGTCATCGATCGCGGCGGCGGTCGACACCATATGCACAAGCTCAGCTTCATCAGCAGCCGCCATCAGCACGAAACCAGGCAGGCAGCCGAGATAAGCGATGTCAAACGCACCGGCATGCGTTGGGCCGTCCGCACCGACCAGCCCGGCGCGATCCATAGCGAAACGCACCGGCAGACGCTGGATGGCTACGTCGTGCACGACCTGATCGTAAGCGCGTTGCAGGAAGGTCGAATAAATCGTCGCGAAAGGCTTGAATCCCTCGGTGGCAAGGCCGGCGGCGAACGTCACGCCGTGCTGTTCGGCAATACCAACGTCAAATGTTCGGTTCGGAAATTCCTTTTGGAACAGATCAAGCCCCGTGCCGGAGGGCATTGCCGCGGTGATGGCGACGATCTTGTCGTCCTTGCGCGCTTCCTTGATCAGGCTTTCAGCATAGACCTTGGTATATTGTGGAGCTGCGGTTTTCGATTTCTGCTGCGCGCCGGTAGCAACATCGAACTTCACAACGCCATGATATTTGTCGGCCGATTTTTCCGCCGGTTCGTAACCCTTGCCTTTTTTCGTCACGACGTGGACGAGGATCGGCCCGTTATTCATGTCGCGGACATTCTTGAGGACCGGCAGCAGGTGATCGATATTGTGTCCGTCGATCGGCCCAACATAGAAGAATCCCAGCTCGTCAAAAAGCGTACCACCGGTAACCAGACCTCGCGCGTATTCTTCCATTGCCAATGCGCGCTGTTGGAGCATTTTCGTTGGCAGACGCTTGGCGATCTGATGGAAGGTCTTTCGCAGCCGATGATAGCCGCGCCCTGAAACGCGTCGCGCCAGATACGCGGAAAGCGCGCCAACTGGCGGCGCGATCGACATGTCATTGTCGTTAAGCACGACGATGAGGCGCGAATTCATCGCGCCGGCATTATTCATCGCCTCGTAGGCCATGCCGGCCGACATCGCGCCGTCGCCGATAACAGCGATAACGTTGTTCTGTTTGCTCTGCAGATCGCGGGCAACCGCCATGCCGAGGCTGGCGGAAATCGAGGTCGAGGAATGCGCTGCGCCGAACGCATCGTATTCGCTTTCGGCGCGCTTGGTGAAGCCGGACAGGCCGTCGCCTTGTCGCAGCGTGCGGATGCGGTCCCGACGGTTGGTGAGAATCTTATGCGGATAAGCTTGATGTCCAACGTCCCAGACCAGCCGGTCGGTCGGCGTATTGAACACATAATGCAGCGCCACCGTGAGTTCGATCACGCCGAGGCCGGCGCCGAGATGGCCTCCTGTGACTGCGACGGCATCGATCGTCTCCTGTCGCAATTCGTTGGCGACCTGCCGTAACTGACTTGGCTGCAGGCGCCTGAGGTCTTGAGGGGTCTTGATTTGGTCGAGCAATGGGGTCTTTGACGAAACCGTCACGCTACGCTCCTTCTTCAGACCAATCTGATTTTTAGGCCAAAGCCGATTATTGGGACTTGACAGAAGCCTGGTGATGGCAGGCGAATTTGAGCCTCGTACACCATTGCACGCCGAGAACGCAATTAAAACGGTCCATTAGAGACCCTTGGGACCTAGGGGAACCCCTAAGCTTTCCAGGGGCTTATATTTAGGATCGATGAAATTCCAGATAACCCCGACACCGATATTCCGTTCAATCGCCCGTATTGGAACTAGCTATGTAGTGCCGAATGTTTTGCCAGGGTACTGCGTAGGCTTTTCTGAGGCATTTTGGCAGACGAACGGCCCCAGGCATCGCAAATTGAGGCACCGTGGCCCTCGAACTATACCGAAAGAAGCGTAAGTTTGGGATTACCGCCGAGCCGCGCGGCCGCAAAGCCCGGCACGTCGGCAATCGCTATGTGATTCAAAAACACGCGGCGCGGCGGCTGCATTACGACCTTCGGCTCGAGCTCGACGGCGTCATGAAGAGCTGGGCGGTCACGCGCGGGCCCAGTCTCGACCCTGGCGAAAAGCGGCTTGCCGTGCACGTCGAGGACCACCCGGTCGAATACAATTCCTTTGAAGGCACTATCCCCCAGGACGAGTACGGCGGCGGCACAGTGATGATCTGGGACCGTGGCCGCTGGATTCCCCAAGGCGATCCCCATAAGTGTTACGCTAAAGGTCACCTCGATTTCGTGCTCGAAGGCGAAAAGCTCCGCGGCCGATGGCATCTGGTGCGAATGCGCGGGCGGGATCGCGATCGGCACGAGAATTGGCTTCTGATTAAAGGTAAGGATGAAGAATCGCGCAGCGGTCGCGCAGCCGATATCCTGGAGGAGCAGCCGCTTTCGGTTGCGACTAGCCGCTCAATGGATGAGATCGCGGCGGGCAAGGGCAAAAAGCGCGTTTGGCACAGTAATCGTAAGGCCAATCAACCATCCACGGACGCAAAGCCACAGAGCCTGCGCGAATTTCGCGCCGAGCTGCAAGCACAATCCAAGCCAAGCCGGAAAACCGGCGGCCGTGCAAACAAGTCTCGCGGGCGCACTGCAAAATCGAAAACGACGGCAAAAGCGATTACGCCGGTTGCCGTAAAGCGTAGTTCCGATTCGACTCCCTCCAGCGGGCGGCGCAGCCGACTTCCAGATTTCGTGCCGCTCAGTCTGGCGACTCTGCATAGCGCTGCGCCTGACGGGCCGGAATGGCTCCACGAAATCAAATTTGACGGCTACCGGATCGAGGCGCGGCTCGAGCGCAGCAAGGTGCAGCTGCTGACGCGAAAGCAGCTGGACTGGACCCACCGGTTTGAACGCATTGCCAAAGCAGTTGCCGGCTTGCCGGTAGAGACCGCGCTGCTCGACGGAGAACTGGTCGTTGAGAGTGAAAACGGTGTTTCTAGCTTCTCGCTATTGCAAACCGACTTGAAGGACGGCCGCGAGGATCGGTTCGTCTATTGGATCTTCGACTTGTTACATCTGGACGGTCGCGATTTCACCGGTGAGCCTTTGACCGTCCGCAAAGCGGCGCTGCAGCGGCTGTTGCGAGGCCAGAGCCGCAACGGCCCGATTCGCTACACCGAATATTTCGAGGAGCGAGGGTCGGTGATTTTCAATCATGCCTGCGACATGAATCTTGAGGGCATCATTTCGAAACTGCGCGACGCGCCGTATCGCTCCGGCCGTTCGGAAAACTTTATCAAGGTCAAATGTCACAATGCGCAGGAATTCGTGGTTGCGGGATTTACGGCTTCCACCGCGATGCCAAGCGCGGTCGGCGCGCTGACCGTGGCATTTCATGAAAATGGCAAGCTCCGCTATGCCGGACGGGTCGGCACCGGTTACACGCATCAGACCGCACGGGACTTGTGGCGACGCTTGAACGCGCTGCGGATTAATCGTCCGCCGCTCGTTTTGCCGAAGGATGAACGGCGGAAGAATGTCATCTGGGTCAAGCCGGAATTGATCGTAGAAACCGAATTCCGCGGCCTTACCCATGACGGTTTGCTGCGGCAGGCCTCCTATAAAGGCTTGCGCGAGGACAAGCCGGCGCGCGAAGTGGTGCGTGAGATACCTGAGTCTGCCGATCCGGCGAAGACCATTGGGCGGTCAGCCCACAAACCGACGAAGGCAGAACCGGCGAAAGCCAAAACGACGCAATCAAAATCATCAACCCCGCGGCGCGCGAACGCGAGCGACCACGTCGAAATCGCCGATGTTCATCTGACTCATCCCGACCGGGTGTATTGGGCCGATGTCGGGGTGACCAAAGAAGACTTAGCGAACTATTATGTGAACGTCTGCAAGTTGATGGCCCCGCATGTCATCGATCGGCCGCTCGCCATCTTGCGTTGTCCCGACGGCATGACCGGCGAATGTTTTTTTCAGAAGCATATCGCGTCCAACATCAAAGATTCTCCGCTACGCCAGGTCGTGCAATCCAAGGAGCATGACGTGATCGCGGTGAAAAAACTCAGCGATCTTATTGAGCTGGCGCAATTCGGCGCGCTGGAAATTCATGTCCGCGGTTCGCGGTTGGCCCGCTTGGAGCTCTGCGATCGGATCGTGTTCGACCTTGATCCCGGCGAAGCTGTCGCTTGGAGGGAAATGGTCGCCGCCGCGCAGGAGATCCGCGAGCGGCTCAAGGGGCAGAAGCTCAAGAGCTTCGCCAAGCTCTCGGGTGGCAAAGGCATCCACGTGGTGGTGCCGATCACGGGGGCCGATTGGGAGACGACGAAGCGATTCGCCGCGCGCTTGGCCGCGGCAATGACGGCGGATTCGCCGCAGCGATATCTTGCGAAAATGACCAAATCGCTGCGCAAGGGCAAAATCTTCATCGACCATTTCCGCAATTCCCGTGAAGCGACTTCGGTCGCCGCCTATTCAACGCGCGCGCGTGCCGGCGCGCCGATTTCGATTCCGCTCTCGTGGGAAGCGCTGGCGCGCGCTACGGCCGGCAATCAATTCACACTGCTTAATGCGAAAAAATACCTCAAAGCCGATCCGTGGGCCGAGATCGGCAAAGTTCGGCAGAAATTGCCGAAATAATTATCGCGATCGAATAAAGCAGCGCGACTTCCGCGATGGGCCAATAACGAACATTCACCGACAGTGCCTTGAGCCGATGAAGGGTTAGGCCGCGAGCTATGAATACCGATCTGCCGTCGCCAAAATACTGGGCGTGGAATCCGGGGTTGGAATCACAGTTGCCGCGCCAGTATTTGTCGCTCTCGACAATATTTCGTGCCGAAAACGTTTCCACCAGCGCGGCAAAAGCGTACGAACTGAGTGACTTTTGCGGTCTGCCGGCTGAGGAGCTTGTCGCGTTTCGCGTAGAGCGACTGATTGTTCACGAGTTACTGATTCACGTGACGACGGGCATTGCCGTCCCCGACGGCCGTGATGACGAGGATCTAGGCAGAAACTTCCGTCGGATCGCCGCAGCCATTCTCAATCGGTTTATAGCACCCCATCGTGAGGACCTGGCGCGCGTCTTCGAACAGCTAAAGCACAAAGCCTCCGTCATCATCGAGCGTGAGCTCGTAAATGCCTTAGCCGGACCGAAGGTGCCAGTTGCTGTTGATCAACCAAGCCATTCGCGCTGGCTGTTTGCCTTTAACAAGACAAGAAAGTTGTTGCCGCAGCCTTCGGAGACGGTCGCGGATCAACGGATCGTTTCCACATGGCGGGAAAAATCCGCAAAAACCGACGACCGCTTGAAAGCGCGTTGCTTCGCCGCCCTGCATAGGGTTGCAACAGCAGTCATTAGCCAGCACGGTCGACTATTGGGTGACAGCGCGTTGCTCAGAGAACTAGCCGTCACATTGCTATGTAATGATTTTGGCAGCGAGGTTATCGGTGAGGCCATCCTCCCGTTCGTTCAAGAAGCCGTTGCGTGTGAAGGTTATCGATTTTTGCCGCGGCAGGAAAAGCCAGTCGTTATGAACGTCAAGGGCGCGTCGGCGTCGGGCAAAAGCACGATGCGTCCGCTGCAGAAGATGCTAGCCGGAAAGCTCAATTTCCCGTGGGACGACTTCGCGCTGATCAGCCCCGATATTTGGCGAAAATTTCTCTTGGACTATGCAACGCTCGGCACCGCCTACAAATATGCGGGCACGCTGACTGGGCACGAAGTTGAAATCATCGATAGAAAGCTCGACGACCGGATGGCGGATCGGGCTGCCAGAGGAGAAATGCCGCACCTGCTAATCGACCGCTTTCGTTTTGACAGCTTTGTGCCCAATCTCGAAGAGGGATCAAGCCGGTTGCTGACCCGCTTTGGTGATCTTGTCTACATGTTCTTTATGATCACGCCGCCAGAAACGACTGTTGAGCGCGCCTGGACGCGCGGACTGAAGCTCGGCAGGTACAAAGCGGTTGAGGATCTCCTGGCTCATAATGTCGAAGCCTATGCCGGCATGCCTGAGTTGTTCTTCACGTGGGCGCTGATCGCCGGAAAGCGTGTTCACTATGAGTTTCTCGACAACAGCGTCGCGCAAGGTTGCCCACCACGGACAGTGGCATTTGGGTGGAATGGAGAAATGACCATTCTCGACATTAAAAACATGATCGACATCGAGCGTTTCAGGAAAATCAATATTCGGGCGCAGAGCGCCGCTGATGTCTATGCCGACATGGACCTGTCGCCGCAACGCAACGTCGACTTTCTGAAGCGCTGCGCACGTTGGATTCCGGTTATCAATTTTGCCGATTACGAAACAGGCCAAGTCTATGCGCGGCTACAACGCGGAGAATGGGAATGGCGCGACGAGCCGCGTTTGGATAAGGCGCTCGACGATCCTGAGGCAAATGCTGGGTTGTTAGCGGTCGCCCATAACGTCTACGGCTCGACTTTCGGCACTGAACAAAAGCTCACCGATGTGGCGACAGAAAAAATGCACACCTTGGGCGCTTGGGGCGGGGCAGGGTAAGCCGTGTCCCCGCAGTGCCCTTAAGGGGTTAGGTGTGTGATGGCATAAGCCGTCCTGCCTTTCACGGACCGCTCAAGGCGACGCGAAGCTCCCCAGCTTCTGCGCCTCAATTAAAGCTATGCTAATTCGATCCGTGATCACTGCATTTCTTTTATCTTTGAGACAATCCAATCATGATAGTAGTCGACGCGCGTGGCCTGATACGCGTTCGCTCCAATGTCACGACCGCACGGCGCATTTTTCTCACTCAACTTCATAACTGGATATTGTGATACCAACCCCACTAGGATTGGAAGACCATCTTTGAGTTCGATGCCATCGGGCAGCTTGTCGGGATTTTCATCGTATTCCAAGCCGTTCGATTTTGTCAGGAAGACACCCGATCCAGAATCGCCGTGGCAGTGTGACACGTCTTTGTTGAACGCGGCCGTAATGACCGTCATTTGACGCACAAGATAAAAAGCTTCGGGTGGCTTGCCCGGAACAACCCGTTCCAGTGGTCCATATTGACCAATGAGAGCTCTCTGAAGCTTGCCAAATGAGCCGTTTACGGCGGCGCCATATACATAGAACCAAATGGAATTTCCCCTCCCGCCCGTTGCCGCGTATTCGTTGTCTATGGCAGGGACAAAAGCGCTCATTGAGCCGGCGGGATGGGTGCTTTTGAGTTTTAAAACTGCGATGTCCTCATGATTGACGGGGAAATTGATGAAATCCCCCGGCCGTGCTGACGGGTACGATACGCGTTCCTGGTGCAGAAGATTTTCGTGGACCGTAAACTTTTCAATTTTCCTGGCGTCTCGTTTTGGTTTTTCGCTGCCCCAGTATCGAACCTCAATTCCTTTCGCCGATTTCACTATGTTACCCCTGCCGTCAGTGAAACAGTGAGCAGCCGAAAGGATATAACGATCCTGAAAGACAACGCCGCCGCAAAATGGCTTCCCATGGTAATACAGAGCCACTGAAGCTTTGGCGCCGATGTCATCCGGGCCGACATATTTGCCGCCAGTCAAAGATCGTGCTGATTCAGGCGGGCTAAACAACAAACCGGCTGCCAGTAACGCTGTAGCTGCGGATGGTATCGCTGGAAACCGACGCGGTCCCATTGCTTTATTTCCGGAGCCGAACCATGATATTAACCTAGCGTTATTGGTTGCCTTGCGTCGGCCAAGATCCGTTTTGAATATACAATCCTGGCCGCACCGGGCGTAAGCGAGGCGAAAAGGATCAATGCCATGGTGGATATCACCTTGAAGACTGAGGAAG
>Ga0193751_1000292_pt1 | contig 42049 bp, 34 predicted proteins | sample L1c2metaG_FD_143050 | JGI IMG/M metagenome (GOLD analysis project Ga0193751, IMG submission 143050) | Soil microbial communities from a riparian zone of the East river system, Colorado, United States - L1c2 | ecosystem: Environmental > Terrestrial > Soil > Riparian zone | place: USA: East River...
AGCGCTCGGTGAACGCGATGACGCCATCGATGTCCAGGCCGGGCTCGTGGTCCGGGTTCACGGCAAACCCGAGGGCCTTGAGCCGCGCGAGCGCGGCCGATTGGCTCGCCACGGCGCGCGCGGCTGAACCATCGCCTTCGTCCTCGATGAGCTGGTACGTCCAGGTGCTCAGCTGGCGGCTCGCGGTGACACCCGGGTCCTTCTGGCGAAGCGAGCCGGCGCCGGAGTTGCGCGGGTTGGCATAGAGCGCGAGCCCCGCCTCCTCGCGTTCCGCGTTGATCCGGGCGAACTCGGTCTTCGGCATGAAGACCTCACCCCGGGCATCGAGCGTCGCCGGCTCTCGCAGCCGGGCCGGCACGGCGGAGATCGTCCGCAGGTTGGCCGTGACGTCCTCGCCGGTCGTGCCGTCGCCGCGGGTCGCGCCCTGGACGAACCGGCCGCTCTCGTAGCGCAGGGTGATGGCGAGGCCGTCGATCTTCAGCTCCGCGACGTAGCGCAGCTCGGTGGCGGGCTCGGGCGCGGCCGGCAGGCCGAGGCCGCGTCGGACGCGTGCGTCGAACGCCCGCAGCTCGTCGTGGCTGAAGGCATTCGAGAGCGAGAGCATCGGCCGCCGGTGGCGGACCTCGTCGAACGTGCCCCCGAGGCTGACGCCGACCCGCTGCGTCGGCGAGTCCGGCGTGACCAGGGCGGGCCACGCCGCCTCCAGGGCCACGAGCTGCCGGAACAGCTGGTCGTAGTCGGCGTCGCTGAGCTCGGGGGCGTCGGACTGGTAGTAGGCCCGGTTCGCGGCATCGAGCTGCGTCGCCAGCTCGGCGTGGCGAGTGGCGGCCGCGTCGGGGTCGAGCGCCGCCGCCTCGGCGATCAGGGCCGGGTCCACGGGCAGGCCGTCCTGGCCGGGAACCCCCGGCCCGGTTCCTGCCGCCGCATCCGAGGTCGCGGTGTCGACGTCCGTCATCGCCGCCAAGGATACGAAGCGCCGCGGCGGTGGGCGCCTAGGCGATCAGCCGCCGATCCAGGCTCGCGACGTCCGGGACGCCGAGCAGCGCCATCCCGAGTTCGACCTCCTCGCGCAGGATCGCGAATGCTCGTTCGACTCCGGCCGCACCGCCGGCGGCGAGCGCCCAAAAGAGCGGCCGGCCGACCATCACCCCGGTCGCGCCGAGGGCCAGCGCCAGCAGGACGTCGAGGCCGCGCCGAATCCCGCCGTCGACCCAGACCTCGCACCGGCCGGCCACGGCATCGACGATCGCCGGGAGCGCGTCGGCGCTCGCGATCGCCCGATCGAGCTGCCGCGCCCCGTGGGTCGAGACCACGATCCCGTCGACGCCTGATTCGGCGGCGAGCCGTGCATCCACCGGCGACAGGACTCCCTTGAGGATCAATGGCAGCGGGCTCCACGTCCGCACGGCCTCGACGGTCTTCCAGCTCAGGCCGAGCTCGTGCTGCTGCTCGAGGCCGCCGTAGCGGGTCCGGGTCTCGCCAGTCGCCCCGTCGATGTGCGGCATGTGCGGCAGCGCGAACGCGGACCGCCGATCACGCTCGCGGTAGCCGAGCACCGGCAGGTCGACCGTCAGGACGATCGCCCGATAGCCCGTCGCCGCGGCGCGCTCGACCAGTGATCGCGTCCAGTCGAGCGAGTGGACGAGGTACAGCTGGAACCAACGCTCGGCATCCGGCGCCGCCGCGGCGACCTCCTCGAGCGATCTCGAGGACGACGTCGAGAGGCAGTACGGCAGGCCTGCGGCGGCCGTGCCCCGGACTGCCGCCACCTCGCCATCCGGGTGACCGAGGGCCTGGGCGGCCATCGGCGCCATCGCCACGGGCAGCGGGAACGTGCGACCCAGGAAGGTGCCCTGAACGGCGACGGACCGGACGTCGGTCAAAACCCGCGGCACGAACCGGAGCCGGCGCCAGGCCTCCTCGCTCTCGCGGAGGGTGATCTCGTCCCAGGCGCCGCCGGCGACGTACTCGAAATCGGGTGCCGTCATCCGCTCGCGTGCGAGGGGCTCGAACTCACCGAGGCCGACGATCTGCGAGAGGTCCATCGCGGGCAGGACGTCGGTCATCCGACGACGTCGAGGCCGGCCATCGAGGCGAGCAGCGTCTTCCGGCCCACCTGCGGATCACGGAAGGCCACGGTGACCTCCTCGTCGCTCCGCGTGAGCTTCGAGGTCACGACGATCCCGTCGCCCCAGCGGGCGTGGCGAACCCGATCGCCATCGCGATAGCGCCGCTCGCCGGGCACGATCGGCCGCGCCGGCGGCGCCGGCCTCGCCGCGGAACCGTTGCCGCCGAAGCCGTTGCCCGGCGCCGCGAGTCCGTCGCCATCGGCGGCGTCGTCGTAGCCCGGGGACTCCTCGTCCCACGCCCCGGCCGGGCGGCGAAGTGAGCCGGAGCGCGCCCCTGCAGCGAACGCGTCGCGCTTGGCGGCGAGATCGCGAGTCGGCCGGAATGACTCGCCCGCGCGCGGGCCGCCCGGTCGCCCGCTGCCCTCGCGGAAGGCGCCGCCGGACGGTCGGACCGGCCGCCCGAAGCGCGTGGCGCCCCGTCCGAACACGAGGTCGAGGTCGTCCATCGTCCGGTCGCCGGTGTCGCCGGCCAGGCCCCCGAGCCGCGGCCCGGACATGAGCTGGGCCGGGATCTCGAGGAGAAACCGCGACGGCTCGGCCATGAAGCTGCCGGGACCGCGACGCGTGGCGCGCTGCCAGGCATGCGAGAGGTAGAGGCGCTCACGAGCGCGGGTCATGCCGACGTACGCGAGGCGCCGCTCTTCCTCCATGCCCCGCGGATCGGGGTTGAAGCCGGTCTCCGCCTCGAGCGCCCGGCTCGTCGGGAAGAGGCCTTCCTCCAGCCCGGCGATGAACACGATGTCGAACTCGAGGCCCTTCGCGGCGTGGAGGGTGATCAGAGACAGTGCGTCGGCGCTCGAGTCGTACGAATCCTGGTCGGCGACGAGGGCCGTTTCCTCGAGCAGCCGGTCGAGTGCGTCGTCCGGCGACAGGTCGTCGTAGCGCGTCGTGACCTCGCGGAGCTCAAGGAGGTTGGCCCAGCGCTCCTCGCCCTCCTCGGTGCCGTCGGCGAGCATCGCGCGGTAGCCCGAGCGTTCCAGGACCTCGTCGAGCAGCTCCGGCAGCGGCAGCACGCCGATCCGCGTCCGGAGGCGCTTGACGAGCGCGACGAACTCGGCGATCGCCCCTCGCGGCCGGCTGCCGAGCTCGGGCACCGCGCCGGCGGCCGCGGCCTCGAGCGCACCCCAGTACGAGACGTCGTCGCGATTCGCGACGGCCCGGATGACCTCGATCGTCTTGTCGCCGATCGACCGCGTTGGGACGTTGATGATCCGCTCGAAGCTGACGATGTCCGAGTCCGATCGGAGGATGCGCAGGTACGCGAGGGCGTCCTTGACCTCGCGCCGGGAGTAGAACCGGGTTCCGCCGACCACCTGGTAGCGGATCCCGTAGCGGAGGCACGCCTCCTCGATCGCCCGCGACTGGGCGTTGGTCCGGTAGAGAATCGCGATGTCCCGAAGGTGATACGGCTCAGCGTTCTCGTCCGCGCGGCGGGTGAGCGGCGAGCCGTGGGCGCCGGACAGGTCCTCGACCCGGCGGGCGATCCACTCTGCCTCCTCCTCCTCGTTGTAGGCCTCGAAGCGCTCGATCTGCCGGCCACCCGCCCGATCGGTCCAGAGCTTCTTGTCCGAGCGAGCCTGGTTGCGCGAGACCACCGCGTGGGCGGCATCGAGGATCAGCTGGGTCGAGCGGTAGTTCTGCTCGAGCTTGACGACGGTTGCCTCCGGCCAGTCCCGCTCGAAGTCGAGGATGTTCCGGATGTCCGCGCCCCGCCAGCCGTAGATCGACTGGTCGTCGTCCCCCACGACCGCGAGGTTGCGGTGCTTGGCGGCGAGGGCCTTGATCCACAGGTACTGCGGCCGGTTGGTGTCCTGGTATTCATCGACGTGGAGGTAGCGCCAGCGATCCTGGTAGCGCTCCAGGACCTGGGGCGCCTCCTGGAAGAGGCGCACGGCCTCCAGCAGAAGATCGTCGAAGTCGAGGGCCTTGGCCTCGCGCAGGCCGGCCTGATAGCGCCGGGCGAGCGTGGCGACCTGGACGAGCACGCCCGTCGCCATCCGGAACGGCGGCAGCTCACCGGGATCGAGCATCTCGTTCTTGGCCCGGCTGATCGCCCCGAGCACGGTCTGGGGCCGGGTCTCGCCCTTCGCGTCGAGGCCCTCGTCGCGGAGGATCCGCTTCATGAGCGCGACCTGGTCCTCGGTGTCGTAGATGACGAATCGCCGATCCAGCCCGATCGCCTCGCCGTCGCGCCGGAGCACCCGCGCACAGAGGGAGTGGAACGTCCCGGCCTCGACCTCCCGCCCGGGCTCGCCGACCAGGCGGATGATCCGTTCGCGCAGCTCGGCGGCGGCGCGGTTGGTGAACGTCACGGCGAGAATTCGCCAGGGCGCCACGCCCTTGACGCCAATCAGGTAGGCGATCCGGTGGGCCAGCACGCGGGTCTTGCCGGAGCCCGCTCCCGCGAGAATCAGCACGGGACCGTCGGTTGCGGTGACGGCGCGGGCCTGCTCTGGATTGAGCCGGCCGAGGATCTCGCGCTCGCGCTCGGCCACGCGTGCCGCCCTGGTCCGCTCGGCGGCGGCCTCGGCCGCTGGATCGCGCTGCTGGGGGGCCTCCGCAACGTCGGTCGCCGGGATCGACAGCCACTCCGGTTCCGCCGCCGCGACGGCGTCCGACAGCTCGTCGATTCGGGTCCCGTCGGGCTCGGCCGGAGCCTCCGAGCGTCGGCGCCGACGGGGCTCTGGGGTCACTCGACCATTGTAGTCGGGGCCGATTGGCGCTCGATCAATCGAGCAGCCCGCAGGGGCCGCCGACCTAGGGCAGCAGCGGTCCGGCCTGGACGTCGCCCGGCGGCGGGGCCTCGATCGTCACGGCGGCGTCCCAGCCGCTCAGGCCGACCGTGGCATCGACCTTGCCGGCATCGCCAAGGTCCAACGCGACCGCGACCTGGCTCAGGCGCAACGTCGCTCGGTCGATCCGGAGATCGAGCGTCAGCCGATCGACCCGCAACCCGAGCGACCCGGTCGCCAGTGCTCCGCTCGGCAGGACGTCGGCGCCGTCGACGACGACCTGGACGACGTAGCACGTCCCCGCAGGACAGGCCGCGTCGTCGAGCCGGATCGGAACGATGGCCGGGCGCGCGAGCCAGTCCTGGAGATCACCGACCCAGGCCATCGGACGCCACGATCCGAGCTGCGACCCGGATGCGTCGTCGAGACGCCGCCACCCGCTGCCCGTCAGGCTCGACGTGACGTACACGTCCCCTCCGACCTCGCGAACCTCGGCCGTCAACCCGAGGAGCGCCGGCACCTCGAGATGGAGATCGGCCCGCTCACCGACCAGATCGAGATCGCCCTCGACATGCGTGCCCGTGAGGGCGAGCGCCCCGGCGCCACTCCCGCCGGAGCTGGCACCCAGCGGGAGTCCCGGCACGATCGAGCCGAGCATCAGCGTGCCGTCGATCGCCGCATCGACGTGAACGGCCTTCGCTTCGCGCAGGTGACCAACCGCGAGCCCGAGGATCTCGCGCGGATCGCTCAGCGCCGGTGCCGGCGGCGTGCAGGCAGCGATGGCCACGACCACCGCGGCGGCGAACACGACCCCCGCGATGGTGCGCACCGCCGCAGGGTGGCGCCCACCGCGACCGCACGTCAATGCGCCGGAATCGAAGAGCCCGGGCCGATGGCCCGGGCTCCGATTGTTAGCTTGATCAGATCGACCGAGGCATTCGGGCGATCAGAAGTCCATGCCGCCGCCGCCGTCGTGGCCATGTCCGCCGGCCCCGTTCTCCCGCTTCTCGGGGATGTCGGTGACGAGGGTCTCGGTCGTGAGGACCATCGCCGCGATCGAGGCTGCGTTCTGGAGGGCCGATCGCGTCACCTTGGCGGCGTCGACGATGCCCTTCTTGAACATGTCGCCGTACTCGCCCTTGAGCGCGTCGTAGCCCTCGCCGGCCTTGAGCGACCGAACCTTGGCGACGACGACCTCACCGGACTGGCCGGCGTTGTCGGCGATCTGGCGCGCCGGGGCCTCGAGGGCCTTGCGGACGATGTCGACCCCGACCTGGGCGTCGCCATCGAGCTTGATCTTGTCGAGGGCCGGGATGGCCTGCAGGAGGGTCGTCCCACCGCCGGCGACGAGGCCTTCCTCGACGGCCGCGCGGGTCGTCGAGAGGGCATCCTCGATGCGGTGCTTCTTCTCCTTGAGCTCGACCTCGGTCGCGGCCCCGACCTTGATGACGGCGACGCCACCGGCGAGCTTGGCAAGGCGCTCCTGGAGCTTCTCCTTGTCGTAGTCCGAGGTCGTCTCATCGATCTGGGCCTTGATCTGGGTCATCCGGGCCTTGATGGCATCGGGCGAGCCCTCGCCATCGACCACGGTCGTGTCGTCCTTGGTGGCGACGACCCGGCGGGCCTTGCCGAAGTCCTCGAAGGTCACGGAGTCGAGCTTCCGCCCGATCTCCTCGCTGATGACCGTGCCGCCGGTCAGGATCGCGATGTCGCGAAGCATCTCCTTGCGCCGATCGCCGAAGCCCGGCGCCTTGACGGCGAGGACCGAGATCGTGCCCTTGAGCTTGTTCACGACGAGGGTCGCGAGGGCCTCACCGTCGACGTCCTCGGCGATGATCAGCACGGGCTTGCCCTGCTGGACCGCCTTCTCGAGCGCCGGGAGCATGTCCTGGATGCTCGAGATCTTCTTGTCGGTGATGAGGATGACGGCGTTCTCGAGAACGGCCTCCATCCGGTCCGGATTGGTCACGAAGTACGCCGAGATGTAGCCCCGGTCGAACTGCATGCCCTCGGTGTATTCCTTCTCAAGGCCGAGGCTCTGGCCCTCCTCGACGGTGATGACGCCGTCCTTGCCGACCTTGTCCATCACCTCGGCGATGATCTCGCCGACCTCCGGATCCGCGGCCGAGATGGCAGCGACGGCTGCGATCTGCTCGCGGTTGTCGACCGGCCGGGCGACGCGCTTGATCTCGTCGACGATGGCCTCGACGGCCTTCTCGATGCCGCGCTTGACGACCATCGGGTTGGCCCCGGCGGTGACGACACGGAGGCCTTCGGCGACCATCGCCTGGCCGAGGACGACCGCGGTGGTCGTGCCGTCGCCGGCGACATCGTCGGTCTTCGTGGCGACTTCCTTGAGGAGCTGCGCGCCCATGTTCTCGAACGGGTCGTCGAGCTCGATGTCGCGGGCGATCGTCACGCCGTCGTTGGTGATCGTCGGCGAGCCGAATTTCTTGTCGAGGACGACGTTGCGGCCCTTCGGGCCGATGGTGACTTTGACGGCGTCGGCGAGACGGTCGATGCCGCGCTTGAGAGACCGGCGGGCGGTCTCATCGAAGATCAACTGCTTGGCCAAGGTGGTGACTCCTCCTGGAAAGGCTGTCGGGTCAGGTGGGGTGGAATTCGGGGGTCGTGGCGGACGGACCCGTCGACGGTTCGCCTAGTCGGCGACGACCGCGAGGATGTCCTTCTGGCTGACGATGAGGAGATCCTCGTCGTCGACCTTGAACTCGGTCCCGGCGTACTTGCCGTACAGGACCTTCTGGCCGACCTTCACGTCCATCGGCATGCGCTTGCCGGTGTCGTCGAATGCGCCCGGCCCGGTCGCAAGGATCGTGCCCTCCTGGGGCTTCTCCTTCGCGGTGTCCGGCAGGACGATGCCGCTCTTCGTCATCTCCTCGCGGGCCGTCGGCTTCACGACGACTCGGTCGCCCAGGGGCTGGAGCTTCGACGGGGTCTTGGTGGCAGTGGCCAAGGTTGGTTCCTCCTGTGACGACCGACGGTCGTCGCGGTTGACGGTCCGAGTGCCGGATCGGCGGTCCTGCGCTGTGTCCCGGGCGCCCGCCCGGGCCTCGCGAGCCGCGCCTCCGCGCGCCTTCGACCGTCGATTAGCACTCTCGGTGTGAGAGTGCCAGCGAGTGTATGAGGGGCCCTCCGGCCCTGTCAAATGGGCTCGCGGAACGTCCGGTCGTACGCGGCCACGAGCTGGTCTCCCAACTGGTCGGCGGGGACCCCCCCGCTCGCCGCGAGGCGTTCCGCCGTGAGGCGGACCCACTCGGGCTCGTTGCGCCGGCGAGGCGCGCCGGGTGGTGACAGGTAGGGCGAATCCGTCTCGATCAGGAGGCGGTTCGTCGGGACGAGCGGCGCGACCTCGTTGAACGTTGGCTCCTCGCCGGCGCGAAAGGCGAGCCCGGAGACGGAGATCGCGAGACCGCGGGCGAGCACCTCCCGCCCGAACTCCTGCGAGCCCGAGAACGAGTGCATGACCGCCGAGGGCCGCTCGCCGGGAGGCGCGGCCGAGGGCGCCAACCGACCCATACCGGCACGATCGAGCTCCTCGACGAGGTCGTCGTGGGCGGCCGAACTGCCGGCCGCCGAGCGGCAGTGGATGATCACGGGCTTGCCGAGGTCCAGCCCGAGATCGAGGTGGCGCCGGAGGTTGTCGAGCTGCGCCTCGATCGGCGAGAACATCCGATCGTAGTCGAGCCCCGTCTCCCCCACCGCGAGGACCCGATGGTCGCGCGCGAGGCGCACGATCCCCAGCCACGCCGCCCGTTCCGCGCGGGCTGCATCGTGCGGGTGGATCCCCGCGGCCGCGTCGAGCCACGGATGACGGGCCGTCAGCGCCAGGGCTGCCGCGGACGACGCGAGATCCCAGCCGGGCACGAGGATCCGCTCCAGCCCGGCCGCCCGGGCTCGCGCGATGACTGCATCCACATCATCCGCGAACGGGTCGGCCTGGAGATGGCAGTGGCTGTCAATGAGGCGCACGTCGGCATCCTACGAGTGAACCCCGTGGTGATCGGCAGACGCCATCGTTTGTGGATGGCGCGCGGAGGCCGACGGGCAGATCGAGCAGCGGAGCGGGCGCGGGACATCCGCATGCGGGTTGGTCACGAGATCCGGACGGGCCGGCGTGGTGCCGGTTTGAGCCTGCGCGCCGCGGGCGCAGGCGTTGGAATCAGCGCCTCGGCGTTCAGTCGGATCGAGCGAGGCGAGGGTGTCGAACTGTCAATCCGACGGCTCTGCCTCGCCTGTGCATCAGTGGGCCTCGAGTTCGGCGGGCGGGCGTTCCTGGATGGGGAGCCGGTGCGAGACGCGGGCCACCTGCGGCTCCTCGACCGGCTGCGGCGACGCCTGCCGGCGGGATCGCCGTGGATGCTCGAGGTTCCGATTCCCGTGATCGGCGATCGGCGGGCGATCGACGCCGAGACGCGGCTCCACGGGCTCCGTGTCGGTTTCGAGGCCGAACTGCAGTTGGATGACCTCCAGGCACTCGTGCGCCGACTGGCGCTCAAGAAGCGCGACGCGGGACTCGATGTCGTTGTCCTGGTCGTTGCCGACACCCGGCACAACCGTGAGGTCCTCACGATGCATCGCGAGGCGTTGCGGCCCGCCTTTCCGCTCGAACCGCGGCAGGTCCTTCGCGCATTGGACGGGGGCGAGGCACCGCATGGGGACGGCTTGGTCATCCTGTAGCCTCGTCACCGCCGGAACCTGCGGTCCGTGTGGTCCGTGTAGTCCCGGGTAGTCGCGTGCCAGGCCGCGGCACAACCGGCGGCTGGATGGCCGCTCCATCTCCGCGCTTGCCGGCACATGGCACAGCCGACGTCAGATGACGGCGCTGGCCGTCCGTTGTGCCATTGGATGGCAACCGCCCGGCAGCGGGCCTCGATGATGCTCAGGCGGGGCGGCTGCTCTGGAAGAGGCCGACCTCGCTGCCCTCGGGGTCGATGACGACCGCGAACCAGCCCATGCCCGGGATCTCCTGCTTCGGCTCCTTCACCGTGCCGCCGGTGCGCTCCGCCGCCGCGAGGGCGTCGTCCATCGACTTGACCTCGATGTAGATCCGGAGGATGTGACCGGTCGACACGTCGCGCTTGCCGATCGCGCCGCCATACCCCTCCGACGTTCGGAAGAGGTAGTAGTCCGGGAACTCGGGCATCTCGCCGAACTCCCAGCCGGCCACGGCGCCGTAGAAGGCCTTGGCGCGCTCCGGGTCGTCCGCCGGGAACTCGATGTGGTTGATCTCGCCGTGGGCCATGACGGTGTTCTCCCCTGCTCTGCCGGCCGGCGGCCGGCGTTCGTGACTGATGGACGATCAGGCCAGGTCGGATTCGACATCGAGGCGCGGGAAGAGCGGGCTCGCGGTCCCGAGCCGGCCTTCCGAGGCGGCTCGACCCCACGCCAGCTGCTCGAACAGCGGCGGGCCGCCGTTGCCGTCCGCGCGATAGCCGTATGCGTAGCCGAGCTGCTCCATGACCCGCGGCGCCACGGACGGCATCACGGGTCCAGCCGCCAGCGCGACGAGCCGACAGGCCTCGACGAGGTCGCCAAGGACACCGCGGAGGCGCTCGCTCGCGGCCTCGTCACGGGCCTTCGCTGCCTTGGCGAGGGTCCACGGCGCCTCGGTTTCGACGAGCCGGTTCGCCGCCCCGACGAACTCCCAGAGCCCGGCGAGGTAGTCGTGGAGGAGGCAGCCCTCGACGGCTGCAGTCGCGGCCGGCAGCTTGGCCGCCCAGGTGGCCGCCAGCGGGGCGTCGTCGGCCAGCCGCGGCGCCGGCCGCACGCCGTCCAGGTAGCGCGAGGCCATCGTGACCGTCCGGTTCACGAGGTTCCCGAAGTCGTTCGCGAGATCGGCGTTGTAGCGCCGGACGAAGCCGTCCCATGAGACCTCGCTGTCGCGATCGAATGCGACCTCGCGCAGGGTCACGTAGCGGGCGCCGTCGGCACCGAATGCGGCCACCACGTCGGCCGGCTCGAGCATGTTGCCCCGGCTCTTGCTCATCCGCTCCCCGCCCCGGGCCAGCAGCCAGCCGTGGACCCAGACCTTGCGCGGCAGCTCGATGCCGGCGCTCATGAGCATCGCCGGCCAGATGATCGTGTGGAACCGGTTGATGTCCTTGCCGATGACGTGGAGATCGGCCGGCCACCATTTCGCGAATGCCGCTGGGTCGTCCGGGAAGCCTGCACCGGTGATGTAGTTGATGAGCGCATCGAACCAGACGTAGATGACGCCCGCCTCGGGGTCCCACGACCCGTCCTCGCGCTCGGCGGTCTCGCCGTTCTCGGCGATCGGGAAGGGAATGCCCCAGTGGAGGGTCTCGCGGCTGATGGAGATGTCGTCGAGGCCGGCCTTGATGAAGGCCAGCATCTCGTTCTTGCGGTACTCCGGCTGGACCCACTCGGGGTGCGCGTCGTAGTGGGCGAGCAGCCGATCGGCATAGGCCGACAGGCGGAAGAACCAGTTCCGCTCGGTGAGCCACTGGAGCTCGACACCGGGATGGTTCGGGCAGCGCGGCTTGCCGTCGGCGCCCTCCTCGAGGTCCGACAGGGCCTTGAAGCCCTCGTTCGGGCAGTACCAGCCCTCGTACTTGCCGAGATAGACGTCGCCGCTGGCGTACGCCCGGCGGACCATCTCCTGGCTGGCTCGGCGGTGGTCGGGATCGGTCGTCCGGATGAACCGATCGGGCGCGATGAGCAGGGCGTCCTCGGCCGTCGTGAACAGCCCGACCATCTCGTCGACGAACTCGCGGGTGTCGCGCCCGAGCGCCGCCGCGCTCTCGGCGATGTTGACCGAATGCTCGTCCGTGCCGGTCAGGAAGCGCGTGTCGTCGCCCTTCATCCGATGCCAGCGTGCGATGACGTCGGCCCCGATGACCTCGTACAGCGTGTGGAGGCCGGGCCGGTTGTTGGGGTATGCGATGGCGGTGGTCAGGTAGTAGCGGGGGCGGTCGGGCACGGGAACCTCGCCTGCGGGTTTGGCGGGGATGGGTCGGGAGAGCGGCGCGCTCGACGCGGTCGGCCGGCGCGGCGCGGGATCGGCGGCCGGAGCGACCGCCGGGTGCGGCGGTGCCGCTAGCCCCTGCGGAGGCTCGACCGCCCGGGCATCGCCATGGCGCTCCCGAGTCGGATCACGGCCCGATGATGGCGGCGACGCCGCGCCACGGTCAAGCGGCCGCGGGTGGAGCCGCGTTGGTCACGCGGCGGGCTTGATCGCGCCGAGGTGCAGGAACAGCGGGATCCGCTGCCAGCGCGATCCGGGCGGGCTGGTGCTGTCGGGCACCTCGACGACACGATCGATGAGGAACCCGGCCCGAAGGATCGGCCCGGCGAGGTCCTCCAGGTCGCGGTGCAGGCTCGTGAAGGCCATCGGCAGGCCATCGCGCTCGATCTCGTCGCGGTAGCGTCGGGTCTCGAAATACGACTCGATGATCTCGAATGGCGCGTCGGCAACGCGGGCGTTCCGGGCGGTCGGCGCGCCGGCGAAACCGCCCGCGGAGTTGATCGGGTGGACGCTCGCGGTGCGAATCCGGCCCCCGGGGACGAGCAGCCGGAACGCCTCACGCATCGCCGCGTCGAGGTCGTCGATGTCCTGGGGCGTCATGAAGGCGCTTACGAGGTCCGCGGAGGCGTCGGGCAGCGGCACGGCCGCGGCATCCGCCACCTGGTAGTCGCCCGTGGGATCGGCCTGGCGCGCTGCGGCGATGAGCGTCTCCGACGGATCGATCCCGATGACCTCGTAGCCAAGGCGGCGGAGGTCCCGCGGCAGGCGACCCTCGCCACAGCCCAGGTCGACGACGCGCGCCGGCGACGGTGGCAGCCCGCCCAGGAACACGTCGCGATGGAACCGCCAATAGCTGTCGTGGCCCGGCTTGCGGGCCCAGGCGATCCAGTTGCGGGCCTCGGTCTCCCAGGCGTCCTGCAGGCTCATCAGTGGACCATTGTCCCAGCGTCAGTGGCGGAAGTGGCGCGTCCCCGTGACGAGCATCGACGCCCCGGCCGTTTCGACCGCGGCGAGCACCTCGGCATCGCGGATCGAGCCACCGGGCTGGACGATCGCCGCCACGCCCGCATCGAGCAGGACCTGCGGACCGTCCGGGAACGGGAAGAACGCGTCCGAGGCCGCGACCGCGCCCTGTGCGCCACCCGTGGCCACGTCGAACCGCTCGGCCTTCGCGACCGCCTGGCGGCAGGCATCGACCCGGCTCACCTGGCCCGAGCCAAGGCCGACGAGCATGCCGCCGCGCACGAGGACGATCGCGTTCGAGACGACTCCACGGCACAGGCGCCACGCGAGATCGAGGTCTGCGAGCTCGGCCTCCGTGGGCCGACGGCGCGTCAGGACGGCCCACTCCGCCGGATCGTCCGTCGAGTCGTCCGGTGCCTCGACCAGGACCGCCCCGCCGGCCGTCCGGATCGAGCCGAGGTCGTCAACCTTGAACGTGCCGCCCGGTCGGACGCCACCGCGCGGTCCGAGGGTGATTCCCGGGTCGAGCACGACCCGCAGGTTGGGCTTCGTGGCGAGCACCTCGAGCGCCTCCGGCTCGAACGCGGGCGCCACGACGACCTCGAGGAAGATCGAGGTCAGGCCGCGCGCGACCTCTTCCGTCACTGGCTGGGTGAGCGCGGCGACCCCACCGAAGGCCGCGTCCGGATCGCCCGCGAGCGCGGCCTGCCAGGCCTCGAGGAGCGTGGGCCGCTCGGCCGCGCCACAGGGGTTAGTGTGCTTCACGATCACGCAGGCCGGACCGCGGAGCAGTCGCGCGAGAGCCGCGGCGGCGGACGCGTCGAGGACGTTGTTGTAGCTGAGGCCCTTGCCCTGGAGCGGGGGCTCGTCCGTGGCGAATGGCCCGTCCTCGGGCCGGGCCCGGCGGTCGGAGCGGCGGTAGCGGGCCGCAGGCTGGTGGGGGTTCTCGCCGTACCGCAGCGTCTCGACCTTCTCGAGGGACACGACCAGGACCGGCGGGTACGGGTCGGCCGCCCGCGGAAGGCCGGGTTCGGGCGGCAGGGCGACCCCGGTCTGATCCATCCGAGAAGGCAGCTCGGCCGCGATCCGGGCGTCGTAGGCGGCGGTGTGCCTGAACGCCTCGACGGCGAGGGCGGACCGCAGGCCGAGCGGGACGCCGCCCTCCTCGGCCAGGCCCGCGAGGACCGCCCCGTACCGCGCCGGGCTCGTGACGACGGTCACGGAGCCGTGATTCTTGGCGGCCGCTCGAACGAGCGTCGGGCCGCCGATGTCGATCTCCTCGACCAGCTCGTCGAACGTGATCCCGTCACGCTCTGCCGCCGCAGCGAATGGATAGAGGTTGACGACCACGAGCTCGAACGGCGCGATCCCGGCGCCGATGAGGGCCTCGCGATGCTCGGCGCGACGGCCGTCCGCCAGGATCCCGCCGTGGATCGCCGGGTGGAGCGTCTTGACCCGACCATCGAGCATCTCCGGAAACCCCGTCACGCTCGCGACGTCCGTCACGGGAAGGCCGGCGTCCCGGAGCGCCCGCGCGGTGCCACCCGTGGAGACGAGCTCGAACCCGAGCCCGACGAGGCCGGTCGCGAATGGAACGAGCCCCGACTTGTCGCTGAGCGACAGCAGCGCCCTGCGCGGACGCGGGATGCCGTGGTCGGCCGCGGCCGCGTCGAGCGTGACGTGGCGGCCGTCCGCGGTCACGTGGATCGCGCGGGCGAGGAGCAGGCTCACGGCCCGTGGCAGCAGGCGGTGCTCGACGGCTTTGATCCGGGCATGGAGCGTCGCCTCGTCGTCGCCCGCGAGGATCGGCACGGCCTCCTGGAGGACGATTGGGCCGCCGTCGAGCGTCTCGTCCACGAGGTGGACCGTGCAGCCCGTGACGGTCGCTCCGTGGGCGAGGGCGTCGCGGACGGCATGGCCGCCCGCGAAGGCCGGCAGCAGCGACGGATGGGTGTTGACGATCCGGCCCTGGAACGCGGCGAGGGTCGACGGCCCGATGATCCGCATGTAGCCGGCCAGCGCCACGACATCGATCTCGGCCGTCCTGAGGGTCATCGCGAGGGCCTCGTCGGCGGTCCCGCGCTCCGCGCCGTTGCTCGAGCCCAGGCCCGGCAGGAACGCTGTCTCGATCCCCTGCTCCGCCGCCCAGGCGAGGGCCGGGCAGTCCCGGTCGGCGAAGACGAGCGCCACCTCACCGCCGAGCGCGCCTCGGCCGGACGCCGCGACCAGTGCCTTCAGGTTGCTCCCGCCACCCGACACGCCGACGGCGACGCGCGCGACCCGGTCCGGCCCCGCTCCGGTCACGGATGGGCCCGACCGGTCGCCTCGAGCGTGCCCTCGACGTAGCGGCTTCCGAGCTCGGCCACCGTGGCGACCTCGCCGATCTCGATCGCCTCGGGCGCCGCGGCCATGGCTGCGGGAGCGGCCTCCGGCGCCACGACGAGGACCATCCCGATCCCGCCGTTGAAGGTCGCCCGGAGCTCGGGCCCGTCGATGCCGGCCAGCGCCGCCATCAGGCCGATCGACGACGGGATCGGCCAGCGGGTCGGGTCGACTCGCGCGCCGAGCTCGAGCGGCAGCGCCCGGGGCACGTTGCCCGGCAGGCCGCCGCCCGTGACGTGGGCAACGCCGCGGAGATCGTGCCCGGCCGCCCGCAGTGCCGCCCGCACCGCCAGCACCGTCAGGCTGTAGATCCGGGTGGGCGTCAGGAGGATCTCGCCCACGGTCGCGAACGCGTGCTCGGGCTCCATGGTCGAGACCGCTTCCCGGCCCGCGTCGCCGATGCTGAGCGTGAGCTGCTCGAGATACGGCCGCTCGAGCGGGATCTGGTAGCGCGCGAGGAGCGCGCGAACGAGCGTGAAGCCGTTCGAGTGCAGGCCGGACGACGGCAGGCCGAGGATGACGTCACCGGCGTGCGCGGCCGTGCCGTCGAGGAGGTCAGCCCGCTCCACGATGCCCAGGCACGTGCCTGCGAGATCGAACGTGCCGGTCTCCATCAGGCCCGGATGCTCGGCCGTCTCGCCGCCAACCAGCGCGCAGCCGGCCTGACGGCAGCCCGCTGCCACGCCCTCGACGAGCTCCGCCACGGCTTCCGGGTCGATCCGCCCGATCGCGACGTAGTCGAGGAACGCCAGCGGCTCCGCGCCGCTGCACACCACGTCGTCGGCGCACATCGCGACGAGATCGATCCCCACCGTCTCCCAGCGCCCGAGCGCCGCGGCGATCGCGGTCTTCGTGCCGACGCCGTCCGTCGAGGACACGATGACCGGCTCGCGGTAACCGGCCGGAATCGAGATCGCACCGGCGAAGCCGCCGATGGACCCGATGACCTCGGGCCGCCGGGTCGACTCGATCGCCGACCGCATGAGCTCCACCGCGCGATCCCCGGCCTCGACGTCCACCCCGGCGTTCGTGTAGGCGGGTCGCGAGGCGGCACCCTTCGCGGAGGCCTCAGCCATGCGTGACGAGTGGCTCTTCCAGCATGAACTTGCGGCTCGCGCTGTCGTACGGCACGGGCTCCGGGTAGCGCCCGTCGAAGCAGGCGAAGCAGAACTGCTCGTACGGCAGCTCGAGCGCGCGCAGGACGCCCTGGATCGAGAGATACCCGAGGGAATCGGCGCCGATGAAGTCGCGGATCTCCTCGATCGAGCTCGTCGCCGCGATGAGCTCGGTCGCGATCTGGGTGTCGATGCCGTAGAAGCAGGGGTGGTAGATCGGCGGGGCGCTGATCCGGACGTGGACCTCGGTAGCGCCCGCCTTCCGGAGGAGCGCCACGATCTGCTTGGTCGTCGTCCCCCGAACGATCGAATCGTCCACGACGGTGAGGCGTCGACCCTCCACCACGGCGCGAATCGGGTTGAGCTTCATCGTCACGCCGCGGTGGCGGAGCGTCTGCGAGGGCTGGATGAACGTCCGGCCGGTGTAGCGATTCCGGACAAGTCCCTCCCGATAGGGCATCTGCGACGCCTCGGCATACCCGGCGGCAGCGGGCGCACCGGTGTCCGGGACCGGCATGACGAGGTCCGTGTCCACGGGATGCTCGCCGGCGAGCTCCATGCCCATGCGGCGCCGGACCTCGTAGAGGTTGCGGCCCTCCATGTAGGAGTCCGGGCGGGCAAAGTAGATGAGCTCGAAGACGCACAGGGCCGGCGTCGCGACGGCGTAGCGGACCGACCGCGGCTCGCGGCCCGGCTCCAGGATGACCATCTCGCCGGGCTCGACGTCCCGCACGTACTCCGCCCCGACGATGTCGAGGCCGGTCGTCTCGGACGAGAGCACCCAGCCGTCGGTCGAGCCGGCGATGGCCCATGGCGCGGCGCCGGGCTCCGATCGTGCGACGTCCGGGATCCGGCCGAGCACCAGGGGTCGGAAGCCGTGCGGGTCGCGGATGCCGATGACCCGATCACGATCGAGGACGAGGAGGGTGAACGCGCCGCGAACCCGGGGCAGGACCCGGAGCAGCGCATCGACCGTGTCGATTGCGGGCTCGTCGGCGAGCAGGGTCGTGAGGAGCTCGGTGTCGGTACTCGCCGCGAGGCGGGCCCGGCCGCCGTGGAGCTGCTCCAGCAGCTCCCGCGTATTGACGAGATTGCCGTTGTGGCCGATGGCCAGGGCCCGCCGCGGGCCGAGCCGGAAGGTCGGCTGGGCGTTCTCCCAGATCGTCGAGCCCGTCGTCGAGTACCGGCAGTGGGCGATCGCGAGGTCGCCATGCAGCGGTGGCAGGCGCCGCTCGTCGAGCACCTGGGCGATCATCCCGAGGTCCTTGTAGAGGAAGATCTCGGCTCCGTCGCTCACCGCGATGCCAGCCGACTCCTGACCGCGATGCTGGAGCGCGAACAGGCCCAGCTCGGCGATCGACGCCGCCGCGGTGCCCGAGCCGGGTGGCAGGACGGCCCCGAACACGCCGCACATTCAGGCGGTCCTCCGGCGCCCGACTGACAAGCCCATCAGCGATCCCCTCGGGGGCGCGTCAGGCGAGCCGAGGCCAACACCGGAATCGGCCGCATCACACCCCCGCCCCCCATCCGAGCGCCCGGGCCAGGCCGTCGTCCCAGGCGTGGCGCAGGTCGTGCAGGGCGACGTCGACCGAATCCGCGACCCGCGAGCCGCGCTCTTCCGCCGCTCCGGTCGCGCCTGCGCCGGCGAGCTCGATGACGAGCCGCTCGCCACCGACCGTGCCCAGCTGCTCGATCGGCAGCCCAGCCGTCCCGGCAATGGCGATGAGCTCGGCGACCGCCACCGGGGGTGCCGAGAGGACGAGGCGACTCGGGCTCTCGCCGAAGAGGTCGACCGCGGGCGAACTCGCGACGGGCAACCGCAGGTCGGCGCCTATCCCGGACCAAATGCAGGCCTCGGCAACGGCGACGCCGAGGCCACCGGAGGAGACATCCTGCGCCGACGCCACGAGGCCTCGCGCGATGGCCACCCGGATGAACGCCTGCAGCCGGGCCTCGAGGTCGAGGTCGATCGACGGCGGGCCGTCCTCCGAGGCGAGGCCGGCGAGCGTCGCGTACTCGCTGCCGCCGAGGCCCGGCGTTGCGCGACCCACGAGCAGCACCGCGTCGCCCGCCGACACGAACGCGGGCCCGACTCGCGTATCGACGTCGTCCAGCAGGCCGACCACGCCGATCTCCGGCGTCGGCAGGATCCGGCCGCCCGGCGCCTCGTTGAAGAGCGAGACGTTGCCGCCCGTGACCGGCAGGCCGAGGGCCAGGCATGCGTCGCCGAGGCCGCGCACGGCCTCCTTGAGCTGCCAGAACGCGTCGGGCTTCGTCGGGTCGCCGAAGTTGAGGCAGTTCGTCACGCCAAGCGGACGGGCGCCCGTGATCGAGACATTCCGGGTGGCCTCGGCCACGCTCATCGCCGCACCGAGCCACGGATCGAACGCCCCGACCGAGGCATTACCGTCGGTGGTGGCAACGAGCGCTCGCGTCGGCGTGCGGGGAGGTTGCCCCGCCCCACCGCCGTCGATCCGGACGATCGCGGCGCCGCGACCCGGCCGGACGACGGTGTTCGCCTGGACCGTCGAGTCGTATTGCTCGAACACCGGCCGACGCGAGGCGAGATTCGGCGATCCAACGAGCGCCACGAGGACGGCACCGGGGTCCATTCCCCGCTCCGGGAGGAGGTCGCGGGCCTCGACCGGGGCGCCCGGCGCCGGTGCGAGCCGGCGCCGTTCCGGCGGCGCTGCGAGCCGGTCATGGACGATCGCGTCCGACGTCAGGGCGGCGGCTGGGATCCGCGCCAGCTCCCGGCCCTCGCTCGTGACGGCGATGTCGCCGTCGGCGGTCACGCGCCCGATGACCGCGCAGGCAAGGCCCCAGCGACCGCAGATTGCGGCGACGTCGGCATACCGATCGGGCCGGACGATCGCGACCATCCGCTCCTGGCTCTCCGAGATCATCACCTCGAACGGCGCCATGTCCGGCTCGCGGCGCGGGATCGCGTCGAGATCGACCTCGATCCCGGTGCCCGCCCGATCGGCCGTTTCGGACACGCCGCAGGTGATCCCGGCAGCACCGAGGTCCTGGAGCCCCTCGATGAGCCCCGCCTCGATGAGCTCGAGCGAGGCCTCGATGAGGAGCTTCTCGGCGAACGGATCGCCGACCTGGACCGATGGCCGCTTCGAGGGTCCGCCAGCCTCGTCGCCGAAGGTCGCGGAGGCGAGGACCGACGCTCCCCCGATGCCGTCGCGGCCGGTCGTGCTGCCGAACAGCACGACGAGGTTCCCGGGTCCCGGCGCGGCCGCGCGCGTCAGGTGGCGCTCCTCGAGGATCCCGATCGCCATGACGTTCACGAGCGGATTGGCGGCATAGGACGGGTCGAACACGAGCTCACCGCCGACCGTCGGCACGCCGACGCAGTTGCCGTAGCCTCCGACCCCGCGCACGACCCCATCGACCAGGTGTCGGGTCCGGGCATCGCCCGGATCCCCGAACCGCAGGGCATCGAGGACCGCGACGGGCCGGGCGCCCATCGCGAAGATGTCCCGGAGGATGCCGCCGACCCCGGTCGCGGCACCCTGGTACGGCTCGACCGCGCTGGGGTGGTTGTGCGATTCGATCTTGAACGCGACCGCCAGGCCATCCCCGATCGACACGACACCGGCATTCTCGCCGGGTCCCGCCACCACGCCCGCGCCCGCGGTCGGCAGGGTGCGCAGGAGCGGCTTCGAGCTCTTGTACGAGCAGTGCTCGCTCCACATGACGCTGAACATCGCCAGCTCGAGGTCGTTCGGCTGGCGGCGCAGTCGGTCGACGATGGCGTCGAGCTCCTCGTCCGTGAGCCCGAGCGCCCGATGGAGCGCGGTCGCGACGACCTTGGGCATCTCCGCCATCTCGGCCAGCGTCACGATGCCGCGCCCACGAGCGGTCGCGCGCGATCGTGCTCCGCCGCCCGGGCGCTCTCGACGAGCGATCGCACGATCCCGAAGCCGTCGTCCGAGCCCAGGACCGCCTCGGAGGCGCGCTCCGGGTGAGGCATGAGACCCGCGACGTTGCCGGCGGCGTTCAGGACGCCGGCGACGGCTCGGAGGCTGCCATTCGGATTCGCGTCGTCGCCCGGCTCGCCGAACTCGCGGGCCCGGGCTCCGGCCGCATCGACATACCGGAACAGGACCTGGCCGTCGCGCTCGAGGGCGTCGAGCGTCGCGTCGTCGGCGAAGTAGCAGCCCTCGCCGTGGGCAATGGGCATTCGCAGCGGCCGGCGCGGTCCGGCGAGGTGGGTGAACGGCGTGTCGAGCCGCTCGGCGGCGATCCGCACGTCCCGGCCGAGGAACCGCAGGCCCCGGTTCCTGAGCAACGCCCCCGGCACGAGGCCGGCCTCGGCGATGACCTGGAAGCCGTTGCAGATCCCGAGGACGAGGCCGCCCTCCGCGGCGAACGCCGCGACCGACCGCATGACCGGGCTGAACCGGGCGATGACCCCGGCCCGCAGGTAGTCGCCGTAGGCGAAGCCGCCCGGGACGATGATCGCCGCGCAGCCGTCGAGGGTGGTCTGCTCGTGCCAGAGGGCGACGGCCTCGGCCCCGGCCAGCTCGATCCCACGGAGCGTGTCCCGATCGCAGTTCGAGCCCGGGAAGACGACGACGCCGATCCGGGTCATCCCTCGGCCTCGGCCAGCCGCTCGACGGCATGGGCCTCGATGAGTGGATTGGCGAGCAGCTCGGCGGCCAGCCTTTCCGCCACGGCTCGGGCCGCCGCCTCATCCGCGGCATCGACGGTCAGCTCGACCCGGCGCCCGACGCGGACCGCGGACACGCCCTCGATCCCGAGGTGGCCGAGGCTGCCTTCGACCGCCTTGCCCTGGGGATCGAGGATCCCGCGCTTCGGGAGGACATTCACCGCGAACCGGAACACGCTCATGAGAGGACGTCCTCCCCGAGGTAGCGCTCGAAGTCGGCGCCGGTGATCCGCTCGAAGGCCTCGACATAGCGGGCTCGTGTTCCCGTCACGACATCGGCAGGCAGCTCCGGACCGGGTGCCGTCTTGTCCCACGGCTGCCGTTCGAGCCAGTCGCGCACGAACTGCTTGTCGTAGCTCGGCTGCGGCCCGCCGGGCGCCCAGGTCGCGGCGTCCCAGAACCGCGAGGAGTCCGGCGTGAGGACCTCGTCGACGAGAATGAGCTCGCCGCCCGCGAGGCCCATCTCGAACTTCGTGTCGGCCAGGAGGATGCCGGCCCGCTCGCATCGTGCTGCCGCGGCGTCGTAGAGCCGCAGGGCCACGTCGCGGACCCGCTCCGCGAGATCCCGCGCCGAGCCGGTCGTGCCGTCCCGAACGGCGACCCGCTCGATCTCCGAGACCATCCGGCCGTAGTCGATGTTCTCGTCGTGCTGGCCCTGCTCGGCCTTCGTCGCGGGCGTGAGGATCGGCGACGGCAGCCGATCGCCCTCCCGGAGTCCGACCGGAAGGGGCACGCCACAGACCTCACCGGTCGACTGGTATTCCTTCCAGCCGGAGCCGGCGAGGTAGCCCCGAACGACGATCTCGACCGGCAGGACCGTCGCGCGGCGGCACAACAGCATCCGGCCCCGCACGTCGGCCGCGACGTCGTCCGGAATCGTGCCCGCCGGGATCGCGGCCGGATCCGTGCCAATCAAGTGGTTGGGCACGATCGACGACGTCTCCTTGAACCAGAACCGCGAGAGGCCCGTCAGGACGCGGCCCTTGCCCGGGATGGGCGTCGGCAGGACGACGTCGAAGGCGCTGAGGCGGTCGGAGGCGACGAGGAGCAGGCGGTCGTCGCCGATCGCATAGAGGTCGCGGACCTTGCCGGACCGCAGGTAGGTGGAGGCGGTCATCGGGCGCTTCCGAGCCGCGCCACGGACGTCGGCGCCGAGGAGATCGCGGAGCTCGCCGCCGCGGCGGACGTCGCAGGAGCGGCAGGGACCAGCGAGTCGAGCCGGGCGATCACCTCGGCGACGTGGGCCAGGTAGGCCCGGTCGTCGAAGGCGGCATCGAGGTCGGCCAGGCTGAGGCGACGCGCCACGATCGGGTCGATCGCCAGCAGCTCGCGGAGCGGGCGGCGCTCGTCCTGGGCGCGCAGGGCGGCCGCCTGGACGATCGCGTAGGCCTCCTCCCGCGAGAGGCCGGCTCGCTCGACGAGGGCGAGCAGGACGCGCGACGAGGCGTGGAGGCCCAGGCCTCGATCGACGTTCTCGCGCATGCGATCCTCGCGGACGACGAGCCCCTGGACGAGCCCTGCCGCCTTCTGGAGCAGGTAGTCGAGGAGGATCGTGGCGTCGGGCAGGATGATCCGCTCGGCCGAGGAGTGGCTGATGTCCCGCTCGTGCCAGAGCGGCTGGTTCTCCATGCCCGAGTGGGCATAGCCACGTAGCACCCGGGCGAGACCCGCGATGCGCTCCGAGAGGATCGGGTTGCGCTTGTGGGGCATCGCCGACGAGCCCTTCTGGCCGGCCTTGAACGGCTCCATGACCTCGGCGATCTCGGTGTGCTGGAGGTTGCGAATCTCGGTCGCGAGCCGCTCCAGGCTGCCGCCGAGGATCGCGATCGCGGCGAGAAAGGCGGCGTGCCGGTCGCGCTGGACGATCTGGGTGCTCACGGGATCGACGTGGAGACCGAGGCCGCCGAGGACCTCCGCCTCGAGGTCCGGCCCGAGGTGGCTGTACGTCCCGACCGGCCCGGAGAGCTTGCCCGTCCCGATCTCGTCGGTCGCCGAGACGAGCCGTCGGCGGCCGCGGTCGATCTCGAACGCCCAGCCCGCGACCTTGAGGCCGAACGTCGTCGGCTCGGCGTGGACCGAATGGGTCCGACCCATCATGAGGGTCGCCGCGTGCTCGCGGGCCCGGGCCACGAGGACGCCGATGAGCCGCTCGGCGTCGCGGAGCAGGAGCTCGCCGGCTGCCCTGAGCTGCAGCGCGAGCGCCGTGTCGACCACGTCCGAGGACGTGAGCCCGAGGTGGAGGAAGCGACCTTCCGGGCCGATCGTTTCGGCGACCTGGCTGACGAACGCGATGACGTCGTGATCCGTGGTGGCCTCGATCTCGGCGATGCGTGCCGGGTCGACGCGCGCGCGGGCCCGCATGGCCTCGTAGGCCTCCGCCGGGACCTGGCCGCGAGCGACCTGGGCCTGCGCCACCGCCAGCTCGACGCGGAGCATCTGCTCGAATCGAGCCTGGTCGGTCCAGAGTGCGCCCATCTCCGGGAGCGTGTAGCGCCGGATCATCGGGCGGCTCCCACGAGGACGGCCGGCTCCGGCAGGTCGGTGGCGATGTCGTGGCGGCGCTGCAGCCCGTCCCAGGAGATGGCATCGGCAACCCGCTCGGCGGCCTGGCGCGCCGCGGCGAGTGACGCTCCGCGCCCGACCACCGTGAGCACGCGACCACCGTTCGTCCCGAACCCGCCACCGGGCCGATGCACAGAGCCGGCGTGGAAGACGAGCGCCCCGGCGGCCACTAGGAGGAACGGCGCGAGATCCGCCGTGACCCGAGGCAGGATGACCTGCGCCTCCGGATCGCCCAGTCGGACGTTGCATTCGAGGAGCCGCGGCCCCTCGCGAGTCAGGATGAGCCCCGCGTACAGGAACCCGCGGAACGGCGTGCTCCGCCGGGCCATCTCCGCGAGGAGCGGCCGGTGCACGGTGTCGAGGATCCGCTCCGCCTCCCGGTCACCGAGGTCGGGCAGCGGCGAGTAGGCGCCCATCCCGCCCGTGTTCGGGCCGAGGTCGGCGTCGCAGAGGCGCTTGTGGTCGCGCGCGGGTGGCAGCGCGATTGCCCGCTCACCGTCACAGATCGCGATGACGCTGGCCTCGGGACCCTCGAGCCGCTCCTCGATGACGAGCGCCAGCTCGCCTGTCGAACGGCCGGCAAGGAAGCTCGGGGCCAGCTCCATGGCCTGCTCGAGCGAGGTGGTGACGATCACGCCCTTGCCGGCAGCCAGGCCGTCGGCCTTGAGGACGGCTCCGGCCCCGTCGGCATCGAGCGCACGGAGCCAGTCGAGCGCCGCATCGACCTCCCCGCCGGTGAACGCTCTTGCCCGCGCCATCGGCACGCCGGCCGCCTCCGCCACCCCGTGGCAGAACGCCTTCGATGTCTCGAGCCGGGCCGCCGCGCGCGTCGGACCGAACACCGGGATCCCGGCTGCGTCCAGTGCGTCGGCAATGCCCATCGCAAGCGGCGCCTCGGGGCCGACGATCACGAGCTCCGCCGCGGCAGACCGGGCCGCTTCGACGACCGCCGCGCCGTCGAGCGGGTCGACATCACGGATGACCCGGACGCCCGGCACCTCGCCGATCGCGCCGCTGCCTGGGGTCACGATGACCTCGTCGATCCCGGGCTCCGCGGCCAGCTTCCAGGCGAGCGCGTGCTCCCGGCCGCCACCGCCAAGGACGAGGACGCGACGCGGGGACGCGAGCGGCAGCCCGGCCATCACACCGCCACCGGCGGCCGTCGCCGCATCGGCCGCCACGCCCGTTCGATCGTCTGGGTCCGCTCCGGGCCGACCGACACGAGGACGATCGGCACGCCGGCGAGCTCCTCGAGCGCGCTCAGGTACCTGCGGGCGTTCTCGGGCAGGTCGTTCAGCGCCCGGACCTCGTGAATCGGCTCGGTCCAGCCCTCGAACGTTTCGTAGATCGGCGTCGCGCGAGCGAGCATCGAGCCCGAGGACGGCCAGTGGTCGACCCGAGCCCCGTCGACCTCGTACGCCACGCAGAGCCGGATCTCTGGGATGCCCGAGAGGATGTCGAGCTTGTTGAGCATGATGCTGCTCACCGAGTTCACCGCGACCGCGTAGCGCAGCGGCACGGCGTCGAACCAGCCGACGCGTCGGGGCCGGCCCGTGGTGGTTCCCACTTCGTGGCCGCGCGTCGCGATCCCCTGCCCGATCTCGTCGTGGAGCTCGGTCGGGAACGGCCCGGAACCCACCCGCGTGGCGTAGGCCTTCATGACACCCATGACCTCGTCGACCTGGAGCGGCCCGATCCCGCCGCCGGTTGTCGCGCCACCCGCCACGGAGTTCGAGGAGGTCACGAAGGGGTAGCTGCCGTGGTCGAGGTCGAGGAGCGTGCCCTGCGCGCCTTCGAGCAGGACGTGCTCGCCCGCGGCGAGGGCCCGCTGGACGAGCCATGTGGTGTCGTCGAGGTAGGACTCGAGCCGGGCGCCCCACCCTGCCGCCTGCTCGACGAGGGCGTCGACGTCGAACGTGGCGACGCCCATGGCCTCGAGCACGAGGTTCTTGTCGGCGAGGACGCGCTCGATTCGAGAGCGCAGGACCGCTCGATCGAGGAGATCCTCCATCCGGAGGCCGATGCGCCACGCTCGATCGCCGTACGCCGGCCCGATGCCGCGCCCGGTCGTGCCGACCTTGTCGCCGCCGAGCCGGGCCTCGTTGCCCTTGTCGAGGGCCACGTGATACGGCATGAGGACGTGGGCGCTGCGGCTCACCCGCACCCGCGAGACGTCGATGCCGCGGCCGGTGAGCATGTCCAGCTCGGCGATCAGCGTGGCCGGGTTCACGACCACGCCGTTCCCGATCACCGACGTGATGTGGGGATAGAGCACGCCCGACGGGACGAGGTGGAGCTTGAACACCTCGTCGCCCCAGACGATCGTGTGGCCGGCGTTGTCGCCGCCCTGGTAGCGGACGACCATCCGCACCTGCTCGGCGAGGAAGTCGGTGGTCTTGCCCTTGCCCTCGTCGCCCCACTGCAGACCCACGATCACAGTGGCGGGCATCAGGCGGCGCCCACGATCTCAGTCGCGTGGGCGCGACTGGTAAGAGCGTCGTCCAGGAGAATCGAAAGGGCCCGGGCCGCGGGGCCCGGGACCTGGATAGACCTCTCCCGTGGGTGCCGGCCGCCGAAGCGGCTTGGGTTCTGCCGGTCGCTCGGCCGCCTCACGGGACGGACGACGCGCCCCTGTCGCGCGATCGCCTGACCTCCTGTCGGGGCCGCCTCGACGAGCGACCCGGGACCGGCCGAGTATAGCGGCCTCGCGGCGTCGTCCGACGACCCGACCGACCCGACCCGACGCGGCGGTGTCAGGAGCGGTCGGTCGGCCAGCGCTCGTCGAAGACGGTCTCCTCGCGCGGCAGACGGCCCTGGCCGGACGGGTTCTTCGGCGCGAGCGCGGCCTCGGTGGGATGGCCCACGACGACGATCGTCCGGACGAACCGACCCTCCGGGAGCGCCAGCAGCTCCGAGACGACCGGGCGAACGTCCGAGCGGATCCAGGCGATGCCGCCCGCGAGGCCGACGAGATTGGCCGCGACGAGGATCCGCTCCGCTGCGCGGCCTTCGTCGTAGGCCCACGAGATCGGATGGTCGTCATCGGGCACCACGATCGCGATGCCGGCCGGGGCGGTCCGGAGCGCGCGGGTGTTCGGCACCCCGGCATCGTGAATCGCCTCGAGCGTGGCTCGACTGCGGATGACGATGAACCGCCATGGCTGGGTGTTCGTGCTGCTGCCGGTCCAGCGGGCCGCGTCGGCGAGGGCATCGAGCTGCTCGCCCGTCGGCGCCTCGTCGGTGAATTCGCGGACCTGGCGGACGCGGATCAGCGGCCGTACCTGCTCGCGGGGAGATGCGCCGTTGGACGTCACCTCGGCAGTGTCGCACGAGTGCGGGAAGCCCTCGCGATCGGCGCCGACGGCCGTGGCCTACCATCGCGGCCGCGGGAGAGCGAGGCAGGCGACGTGCTCGAGCCGGCCCGACAACGGAGGAGCTGCGCAGCGTGCCAGAGGATCTTGGGACGATCGAACCGGCGTCGCCCAACACCGATCTGAAGCGCCGCCTGGCGGCTGCGGTCCAGGTCGCGGCCCCGGAGATCCTGGACCTCTCCCATCGCATCCACGCCCACCCCGAGAGCGCCTTCGAGGAGCGCTACGCCGCGACGGCCGTGGCCGAGACCCTCGCGGCGCATGGGTTCGAGGTCGAACGTCCCGCCGGCCGGCTCGAGACGGCGGTTCGCGCTCGACTTCGCGGCGGACGTGGCGGACCTGACGCCGGCCCCAGGATCGGGATCCTGGCCGAGTACGATGCCCTGCCGGATCTCGGCCACGGCTGCGGCCACAACACGATGGCCGCGTCGGGCGTTGGCGCTGCCGTCGCCCTTGCCTCGATTGCGGCGGACCTCGAGGGCGAGGTCGTCTTCCTCGGCTGTCCGGCGGAGGAACGCGGCTCCGGCAAGCAGTTCATGCTCGATGACGGCCTGTTCGACGGGCTCGACGCCGCGCTGTTGTTCCATCCCTCCGACCGGACGCACGTCGAGTGCAGCCTGCTCGCGTCGGTCGACGTCGATGTCACCTTCTCCGGCGTCGCGGCCCATGCCGCATCCGACCCGTGGTCAGGCCGGAACGCGCTCGACGCCCTGATCGTGCTGTTCGGCTCGATCGGGCTGTGGCGCCAACAGCTCCGGCCCGATGCGCGTGTCCACGGCATCGTCATCGAAGGTGGCAGCGCCGCCAACATCATCCCGGAGCGCGCGGCCGGGCGATTCATGCTCCGCTCGACCGACCAGGCCTACCTGGAGGACCTCGAGGTCCGCTTCCGCGACCTCGTGCGTGCCGCTGCCCTCGCGACCGGATGCGAGGGCGAAGTGGTGTTCTCGGGTGGCTCCGCGACCATGCGCAACAACCGGACGCTGGCGGCGCGCTTCGTGGCGAATCTCGCCGCTTATGGCATCGAGGACGGGCCGCCCGACCCCGACCTCGGCAGCTCCGACATGGGCAACGTCAGCTGGCGACTCCCGACCATCCACCCGACTGTCGCCATCTGCGACGAGGGGGTTCCGGGCCACTCGATCGAGTTTCGCGATGCCGCAGCAACGCCGCGAGCCGATGATGTCGTGCTGGTCGTCGCGAGCGCGATCGCCCAAACGGCCCTGGACCTCTTCGCCGATCCGGCACTCGTCGCCAGCGCCTGGGCCGAGCTGCAGGGACCGAGCTACGACCGTGGGAGCCGCACGACCGGCTCAGGGTAGGGTCAGGACTCGCCGCGGGTTCGTGACCGTCAGCTGCTCGATCTCGGCGGCCGACACGCCGGCCTCTCGGAGGCGTGGCAGGAACGACTCCTGGAGGTACGTGTAGCCGTGGCCGCCGTAGTGGCGAAGCTGGGCGTTGTGGCAGACGTCCTGGCTGAGCAGCACGCGGTCGACATGGCCCCGTGACAGCAGCTCCTGCAGGAGCCGGATGATCCGCGGCTCGCCCGTTCGCTCCTGGGGCGTGAAGCTCATGCCGAGGAAGTCGAACTCGACCGAGGCCCCCCGATGGACGATCTCGAGGTAGTGCTCGAGGACGGGGTAGGAGTCGGCGTGTCCGATGACCACCCGACCGGGATCGGCGCCCTCGGCCTCGAAGAGGTCGAGCTGGGCGAGTCCGACGGTGCTCATCACCGAATGGGTGGTGATCGCCGCCCCAGTCCGGCGCGACGCGCGCCCGGCGGCTCGATGGACCCGCTCCTCGAGGGCTGAGACCCATGGCTTGTCGGTCCCGATCTCGCCGATGACGCCGGCCTGGATCGCCGAGCCCTCACCGCCAGGGATCCCGGCTTCGATCTCCCCGACCAGCTCCTCAGCCAGGTCGGCGACGGTTCGCCGGTCGATGCGGGCCTCGGCCGGGTAATACGCCTCGCGATACCAGCCCGTGCCCATGACGATATGCAACCCGGTCGCACGCGCCAGCCTGGCCAGCCCGGCCGGATCGCGACCGACGCCCGGCGACGTCAGGTCCGCGAGGGCGGTTCCGCCGAGCTCGCGATACCGGGCCAGCTCCGCCTCGATGACCTCGGCATCCGGGGTGAGCTCCCAGTAGTCCCAGCGGTTCGGGATGTGCCACAGGGCAATCGCCGTGTGCTCGTGCGGTAGTGCGAAGCCGATGGCCGCGGGGTCAACGTCACCGAGCACGGTCCGGACGTGAGGCATCGCGCGGGAGTCTACGCCGGCCTCGCCAGGCGGCGGACCGGCGCCGCGCGACGATCCGCCTCGCGACGGACTACATTGCCTTGATCGAGGGTCGCGCCCGAAGCTGAGGTGTCGAACATGACCCGGTCACGTCTTGCCCTGCTGACCCTTGCGGCGGCGTTGATCGCGCTCCCGGCCCCAGTCCTCGCCGATCGTCCCGCTCCGACGGCGCCGAGCGGACCGATACGCCTCGGCTTCTGCGGTGGCGACGACTGGGAGCCCGAGATGGCGCACCAGGGCAGCCGCGTCTACGTCGTGATCACCCACTATCCGGGTGACACGAGCTGCGACCCGGCCGATGGCGCACCGAACACCATCGACCTCCAGGTCTCGACCGACGGCGGCCGGACCTTCTCCGGTCCCGCGCCCGTCTGGACGGCGCCGGTCGGCGGCGTGACGTACACGAGGCAGGCGGATCCGACCCTGGCGGTGGATGCCTCGGGCGCCGTCTACGTGGCCTTCCTCGGCTACGGCGTCAATGGCGGCCACACCGATGTCATCGTGGCGAAGTCGACGAACGAGGGGTCGTCCTTCGGCTCTGCGACGAAGACCAATGCCAAGGACTGCAAGAACTGCGATCACGAGAAGCTGATCGCGACCGCGGGCGGCCTGTACGTGGCCTACTCGCAGGCCGGCTACCACTTCCTCAGCAACTCCGCCGACGGTGGCCAGACCTGGACCCAGGCGAACGTCCTCAGCGCCGGCAACGTGGCCTTCGCCGAGGGCATGGTCAGCGACGCCGCCGGGAACGTCTACACCGCCTGGGGCGACTGCTCCACGAGCAACTGCACTGGTTCGCCGGCCGCCATCTACCGGGTGTCGCGGACCGCCGCGGGCACGCTGACCACGACGTTCTCGACGGTCGGTGCCTCGACCCAGGGGCCGGACTGCCCGTTCTCGAGCTGTGGCTTCTCGTATTTCGGGCCGCAGGACGACATCGCGATCGATGCCACGGGCACGCTCTACGTGGCCTGGCAGGTCGGCCAGGACAACGCGACTCGGAAGAGCCCCCCGATCGTCAACGTGTCGAGGTCGACCGACGGAGCCAGCAGCTGGGCGTCGCTCGGTCGAGCCGACGACAAGACGGCATCCGGATGTGCGGCGAGCACGTGCTACGCGCTCTTCCCGACGATCACCGCCGGAGCGTCGGGCACCGTCTACCTGGCCTGGATGGATGATCGCAACGGCAACCCGATCAACCACACGAACGGCTGGAACGTGTGGCTGCGCACATCGACGACGGGCGGTTCATCCTGGAGCGGTCCGTCCGTCCGGATGTCGGCCTACGATCCTTCACAGGCCCAGTCGGCGCCTACTGGCTTCATGTTCCCGTACGGCGACTACTTCGGGCTCGAGATCAATGCCTGCGGCTCACCGATGCTGACCTGGGGCGAAGGCCAGGACTGGGTCGGCGGGGCCGCCACACCGGGTCACATCGAGTTCCGGACGCTCTGCTGACCATGGCTCGCCGCGCCGGCTGAGGTCGGGCGCGGAGAGAAGGAGCGTCAATAACGCCCGCCGTGTGCGCCTGCGCGCGTGGGCCTGCGTGGTCGGTGATCCGCCGGGTGATCCGCGGTTGATCCGGCGGTGAGCGTCGGCCGCTACGGTCTTGTCACCTGCCAAGCGTCCCGCCGCACGCAGGGTCGGCCCGTGTCCCGTCGGCCGACCATCGAAGGAGCCCGGAATCGTGAACAAGGTCATGCTCGCCGGCCGTCTGACCCGCGACCCAGAGATGCGCGCCCTGGCGAGCGGCAAGCACGTCACCCAGTTCAGCGTCGCGACGACGGAGTACGCCGGCAACGGCAAGGAGCGGCCCGAGTACCACAACATCGTCACCTGGGATCGGCTCGCGGAGATCTGCGGGCGCTATCTCGGGAAGGGCCAGCAGGTCGCGATCGAGGGGCGGCTCCAGACCCGCACCTGGGACGACGACAAGGGCGCCCGCCACTGGAAGACCGAGATCGTCGCCGGCACGGTCGAGATGCTCTCGGGTCGCAAGAAGAAGGATTACGCGGCGGAATCCTCGGCCGAGGCACTGGAGGCTGCTGCCGAACAGGCCGACGAGGACGCGGCCGCCGCCGCTGCCGCCGAGCCGATTCCCGAGGAGGTCGCCGCCTGACGGTCCACGGGACCCCGCCGACGGACCCGCCTCGCTTCCCTCCCCGCTTCGGGCGGCGCGGACCTCCCCCGCGCCGCCCGCATCCTCTCAGTCGCGACCGACGCGATACAGCTGCCGCCGCGGCACACCCGTTTTGGCGGCCACCTGGCGTGCAGCCGCTGCCCGCCCGGCGCCGCCCTCGACGAGCGCTTCGACCTCGGTGAGTGCCGCCGCGATGTCGGCTCCGGCAGCGACCACCACGCTCGCCCCCGCGCGCGGCCGCGTGACCGCCAGGTCCACCTCGCCGACGACGATGACCACCTCGCCGCGAGCGGGAATCCTGCCGTCCTCGGCGGCCGCCACGAGGTCGGCCAGCGGCCCGCGAACGACCTGCTCGTGGAGCTTGGTGAGCTCGCGACAGACGGCGGCGGGTCGGTCCGGACCGCACGCCGCGACGAGATCCCGAAGGGTCGCGAGGAGGCGGCCCGGCGACTCGTAGACGATCGCGCCGCGCTCGTCTGCCGCCAGGCGCGCGAGCCGTTCCCGCCGGTCACGACCGCTCCGAGGCAGGAAGCCGTCGAACGTCCAGCGAGGCCCAACGATCCCGCTGGCCATGACCGCGGCGAGCGCGGCCGACACCCCGGGGATCGGCACGACACGCCCGCCCTCGGCTGCCCACGCGGCGACAAGCCGCTCGCCGGGGTCGCTGACACCGGGCGTGCCGGCATCGGTCGTGAGGGCGAGATCGGATCCGGCGCGGAGATGGTCGATGAGTGCCGCGAGGCGACTCACCGGGCTCCGGGCATGGAAGCTCGTCAGCCGGACCTCGATCTCATAGCGCGCCAGGAGGCGGCTCGTGACCCGCGTGTCCTCGCAGGCCACGAGCGGGACGCTCCGGAGCGTCTCCAGCGCCCGCAGCGTCACGTCGCCCAGGTTGCCGATCGGGGTTGCCACGACGTACAGCGTGCCGCCGGCGACGACCGCGTCCGCGTCCGCGGTCGGCAACGAGCCGCCGCTCACGTTCGCGCGGAGCCGGGCCTCCGGCGGGGATACAGGTAATCGACGCCGGGGGTGCGCGGACCGAGCTTCGCGACCGGCGGCATCTGGCGCTTGAACTCGGACCGGGCGACCAGTCCGTCGACGCGCTCGACGAGCGCCCGCTCGAAGCCCCGCGCGACCACCTCGTCGACGCTTCGCCGCCGGTCGATCCGCCAGTACAGGACCCGGTCGAGCTCGGCGTAGCTGAACTCGCCCTCGCCCTCGTCAGTCTGGTCCGGCCAGAGATCAGCCGAGGGAGCCTTCGCGAGGATGGCCGTGGGCACGCCCATCGCCAGCGCGAGCTGTCGGACCTGGCTCTTGTAGAGGTCACCGATCGGGTTGAATGCCGAGGCGCTGTCGCCGAAGAGCGTCGTGTACCCGATCAGGCTCTCGGTCTTGTTGCCGGTTCCAACCACGAGCCCGCCGAACGTCACGGACCGGTCATACAGGACCGCCATGCGTATCCGGGCCATGAAATTGCCGCGCCTCACGGCGCTCGCCGAGGTCGCTTCGGGAGCGGTCGAGGTGGCTTCGGGCCCGGCCGAGGTGCCTTCCTCCCGGCCCGCCCCCACCTGCCCGGCCGCAGTGGCCTGACCGAAGTAGGCATCGACCATCGGGCTGATCTCGACGAGCTCGCTCGGGCAGCCGAGCGCCGCGACGACCGCCTCGGCATCGGTTCTCGACGCCGCCGACGACGTCTGGTAGGGCATCAGCACCGTCAGGAGCAGGTCGGCACCGATCGCGTCGGCGACGAGGTACGCGACGAGCGCCGAATCGATGCCACCGGACAGCCCGAGGACGCAGCGCTCGAACCCCGCCTGTCGGAGCTGGCTGCGGATGAAGTCGGTGATGACCCGTCTCGCGACGTCGGTATCGATCTCCAGCTCGACGGGGATCTCGAATGCCGGCCGGCCCTCCGCGTCGCGTGGGATGTCGAGCGCGACCATCTCAGCGCCTCCGGGCCGCGAAGCCGATCGGCTCGCGCAGCGGCTCGGCCGGGAGCACGTCGAGGCCCGCCTCCGCGCCGGGGTCGGCGGTGGAATCGGCTGCGAGGCCCGCGCGCTCGGCCACGATCCTGGTCATCTCCCGGGCCTGGAGCTCGAGCCGTTCGTCGCGCAGCAGCGGCAGCGAGATCCGCTCGCGCCGGACATCGGCCAGCTCGACGTCGACGGTGTACAGGCCCTCGTCGAAAAGCGGCGCGCTGAAGAGCGCCTCGCCGGTCGGCGCGATGACCTCCGAGCCGCCCCAGAACGAGATCGATTCGTCCACGCCGACGCGGTTGCAGAACACGACGAACGAGGTCGTGATCTGGGCGTACGTCCGCATGAGCGTCCGCCACGAGGTCGCGGTCCCGAGGCCGACCTCGTTGGTCGCGGCGAGGTCGCGCCCGGGCGAGGACGATGGGTTGATGAGGAGCTGGGCGCCATCGAGGGCCAGGAGCTGCGGCACGCCCAGGTGCCAGAAGTCCTCGCAGATCCCGATGCCGACGCCGACGCCCAGTCGTGATGGCGTTGCGCGCAGCACGTCGCCCGCCGCGAAGAAGCGGCGCTCGTCGAAGAGGCCATAGGTCGGGAGGAAGAGCTTTCGATGAATGTGCCGGAGCTCACCGTCCTCGAGCAGCGCCGCGGCGATGAACAGCCGGTGGTCGCCCGATTCCTCGACGAAGGACACGACCGCCGAGAGGTCCCGCGTGGCTCCGGCGAGCGCGGCGAGGCGCGGGTCGTCCAGGCGCATCGCGACCTCGGACGCAAGGTCCTGGAGCAGGTAGCCCGTCAGGCCGAGCTCCGGAAACACGACGAGACCGGCGCCGGCGGCGCGACCCGCTTCGAGCAGCTCGTGATGCCGTCGCAGGTTCTCGTCGAGGGCGCCGAGCTGCGGCGCCACCTGGGCGAGGGCGATCCGGAGCGACATGGTCCCGAGGATACGCCCCGCGGATCGCCGCGCCGGGCTAGACGGGAAGGACCGCGGCTGGCGTCGCCTCGGCGGTCTGGTCGGCGAAGTGGCACGCGACCTCGTGGCCGGGTGCCATCGCGACGAGCGCCGGATCTTCGGTCACGCACCGCTCGGGGTTGCCGAGCCGCTCGCGCAGCCAGCATCGCGTGTGGAATCGACAGCCCGGCGGTGGCGCGGCCGGCGACGGCACGTCACCCCGGAGGATGATCCGCCGACGGCGGCTCTCGACGTCAGGGTTCGGCACGGGGACCGCCGAGAGGAGCGCCACGGTGTACGGATGGAGCGGCCGCTGGTGCAGCTCCGCCGAGGAGGCGAGCTCGACGATTCGCCCGAGATACATCACGGCGATCCGGTCGCTGACATGCCTGATCACCGACAGGTCGTGGGCGATGAACAGGTACGTCAGGTGGAGACGATCCTGCAGCCGCTCGAGCAGGTTGATGATCTGCGCCTGGATCGAGACGTCGAGTGCGCTGATCGGCTCGTCCGCGACAACCACGTCCGGGTCGAGGGCGAGGGCGCGGGCGACCCCGATGCGCTGCCGTTGGCCGCCCGAGAATTCGTGGGGATAGCGTTCGCCGTAGTCGGGGTTGAGTCCCACGAGCGAGAACAGCTCGCGAATCCGCTCATGGCGCTCGCGGCTGGTCCCGACGCCGTGAACCTCGAGCGGCTCGCCCACCGTGTTCGCCGCGGTCTGGCGCGGATCGAGGCTCGAGTACGGATCCTGGAAGATCATCTGCATCCTGCGACGCATCTGCTTGAGCTCGTCACCTCGCAGGTTCCGAATGTCGACGCCGTCGAAAAGGATCCGGCCCTCCGTCGCGTCGACCAGCCGGACGATCGCCCGCCCGGTCGTGCTCTTGCCGCAACCCGACTCACCCACGAGACCGAGGGTCTCGCCGCGCCGCAGCGTGAGAGACACCCCGTCCACCGCGCGAATGTCCCCGACGTGGCGCTCGATGATGACGCCCGACTTGATCGGAAAGTAGACCTTCAGGTCCTCGATCCGCAGGAGCATCTGCTCGTCCGCCGCGACGCTCGCGGTGGCCCCTGCGGTTGAACGATCGGCTGCCGCAGCCGATCCAGCGGTCGCCTCAGCCACGCTCGTCTCCTCCGGGCTCGACCGGCAGCCCGCCTGCGCTCGGTCCGATCGAGGTGCCGCCTCCCGCACCTGATGCGAGGGGATCGTCGGCAGGCCCGCCCATGGTCGCCGGAACCTCTCCGATTCGCTCGCCGGCGAGCTCGTCGATCATCCCGGGGGGCGGTGGCGCGGGCCGATAGCGGGCTCCGAGCGGGCGGCCGGCAGCGCGCTCATCGGACGTCGGCGGGTTGTGACAGGCGACCCGGTGGGTGGCGTTGGGACCGGTCGTGACGACGCGGGTGTACCTGTCGACGGCCAGCAGCGGCGGATTCTCGGACCAGCACACGTCGAGGCGCCAGGCACAGCGTGGTGCGAACGGGCAGCCGGTCGGCGCACGGCGCATGTCCGGCGGTCGGCCCTCGATCGGGACCAGGGCCTCGTCGAGCGGGGCGTCGAGGCGCGGGATGGAATGGAGCAGTCCGACGGTGTACGGATGCGATGGCTTCTCGAAGAGCTCGGGCGTCGGCGCCGTCTCGACGATGAATCCGGCATACATGACGTTGATTCGCTGGGTCATGCCCGCGACGACGCCGAGATCGTGGGTGATGAGGATGAGCGCCGTGCCGCGCTCGGTGGTGAGGTTCGAGATCAGGTCCAGGACCTGGGCCTGGATGGTCACGTCGAGCGCCGTGGTCGGCTCGTCGGCAATGAGCAGCTTGGGCTCGAGCGCCAGGGCGATCGCGATCATCACGCGCTGGCGCATGCCGCCCGAGAACTGATGCGGGAAGTCTCGAAGTCTCGCCTCGGGCCTGGGGATCCCGACCATCGACAGCAGCTCGACCGCGCGCGCCCGCGCCGCCGAGGCGCTGACGTTGCGATGCGCCTGGATGGTTTCGACCATCTGCTCCTCGATGGTCAGGACCGGATTCAGGCTGGTCATCGGGTCCTGGAAGATCATCGCGATGTCCTTGCCGCGGATATCCCGGATGTCGCTCTCCGACATCGTGCTGAGCTCCACGCCGTCGAACAGCACGTGGCCGCCCTCGAGGCGTCCCGCCGGCTTCGGCAGGAGGCGGATGATGGCCAGGTTGGTGACGCTCTTCCCGCAGCCGGACTCGCCGACGAGCCCGAGGCGCTCGCCCTCCTCGAGCTCGAAGCTGACGCCGTTGACCGCGTGGATCGTCGCGTCACGGGTGCGGAAGCGGACGACCAGATCCTCGACTGACAGCAGGGCCATTGGCCGCCCTACCGCTTCAGCCGCGGGTCGAGTGACTCACGCAGCCCGTCGCCGAGCAGGTTGAAGCCGATCGCGCTGATCACGATCGCGAGACCCGGGAAGAAGATCAGGTACGGGCCCTCGCGCAGGTACTGGGTCGAATCCGTGAGCATCGTTCCCCACTCCGCGGTCCGCGGATCGGCCGGGCCGAGGCCCAGGAAGCCGAGCCCGGCGACGTCAATGATCGCGGTCGCGAGGGCGAGCGTGGCGGCGACGATGACGGACGTCAGGGAGTTCGGGAGGAGGTGCCGGACCAGGATGCGAACCCTCCCCGCACCGATCGCGCGAGCCGCGATCACGTAGTCCTGCTCGCGGTTCGCCAGGAGGCTGCCGCGGAGAATCCGGGCGAAGATCGGCGCGTTCGTCGCCGCCACGGCGAGGGTGATCTGGGGCAGGCCCCGGCCCAGCCACGTCACGACCCCGATCGCCAGCAGGATCCCCGGGATCGCCAGCAGGACGTCCACGATGCGCATGAGGATCGTGTCGACGCGCCCCGTGGCCGCGCCAGCGATGGCCCCGATCGTGCCGCCGATCGTCAGGCCCATGACCACGGAACCCACACCGACGAGCAGGCTCACCCGCGCGCCGTAGAGGATCCGCGCGAGCTCGTCGCGTCCCTGGAGATCCGTGCCGAGGAGATGCCCAACGCTGCCCGGGCCCTGTAGCCGATTGGCCAGCGACCCAGTGACAGGGTCGTAGGGCGTCAGCACCGGGGCGAGGATCGCCGACAGCACGAAGACGACGATGAAGAACAGGCCAACGAGCGCAGGACCGTTGCGAACGAGCCGACGCATGGCGTCGCGCCAGATGCCCCGGCTCGCGCGCTCGGCGACGATTGGACCCTTCGTGGCAGCGGTCGTCGCCATCTAGGCGTACCGGATCCGCGGGTTCAGCAACGCGTAGGCGATGTCCACGATCAGGTTCACCATCAGGAAGATGAACGCGAAGATGGTGATCACCGATTGGACGACGATGTAGTCGTGACCCTGGATGGCGAGGAAGACCCATCGTCCGACACCATCCCAGGTGAAGACCGTCTCCGTGATCACCGCGCCGGCGAGCAGACCGCCGACCTGCAGGCCGATCACCGTGACCACCGGCAGCCAGGCATTGCGCATCACGTGCCGGTTATCCACCCGGCGCTCCGTGAGGCCCTTCGCTCGTGCGGTCCGGACGTAGTCCTCGTTGCTCACGTCGAGAACGGACGCCCGGGTGATCCGGGTCACGATCGCCAGCGGGATGGTGCCGAGCGCAATCGATGGCAGGATGAGGTGCCGTAACCCGTCGATGAAGGCGTCGCCCCGACCCGCCAGTGCGGCATCGATCAGGATGAAATGAGTCACCGGCGGGATGGTCAGCCTCGCGTCGAGCGAGCTGGAGGCGGGCAGCCAGCGCAGGTCGACCGCGAGGAAATACTGCAGGGTGTAGCCGAGCACGAAGATCGGGATCGAGACGCCGACGAGCGAGATGATCGTGACGAGGCCGTCCCCGAGGCCCTGGATGTGGCGTGCGGCGAACCGGCCGAGCGGGATCCCCAGGCCGAAGGCGAACGTCAGCGCGCCGATCGTCAGCTCGATCGTGCCCGGAAAGCGGGTCGCGAACTCGTCGAGAATGGGACGGTTGTCGAGGATGCTCACTCCGAAGTCGCCGTGGATGAGCTTGCTGATGTAGGTCAGGTACTGCTCGTACAGCGGCTTGTCGAGCCCGAGCTGGGTCCGGATTCGAGCCGTGAGCTCCGGCGTGGCGTGCTGTCCCAGGAGCGCGGTCGCCGGATCCCCGGGGAGCAGGTGGACGAAGACGAACAGGACGATCGACAGGCCGAACAGGACGGGGATGGCCGTCAGCAGGCGCCGGACGATGTACTTGGTCACGAGCTAGGCGAGCTCCCGGTCGTCCGTGGCGAGGAAGGGTTCGGGGCTTGTCCCGAGGTTGTCGACGGCCCCCGAGCGTTGCTCGGGGGCCGTCGATGATTCGTGGCCGCTGGTACGCGGTGCTGGCCTACTTGTTGAGCCAGACCGTGTTGAAGAGCTCCTCGAGGTTGCCCGCGCCCACGAAGCCCATGACGTACGCCTTGGCGGCGGCCGGTGGCTTCGAGTTGATGAGCGGGACGGTCGGGAGGTCATTGGCCAGGATGGTCTGAGCGTCCGTCCAGCCGGCCTGGGCGGTCGCGGTGTCGGTCGCCTGCTCGGCCTTCTGGAAGGCGGCCAGGAGGCTCGGCGGACCGTAGTTGAACTCCGGGTTCGGGCTCGTGCCCTGGAAGTGGAAGAAGGCGGTGTCGAGGAAGTTGTCCGGGCCGCCCCAGTCGCAGGTCCAGCCGAGGAGCCAGAGCGGGTAGGCCCCGACGGCCTCCTTGGTGAGATAGCCGGCATGCCAGCCGTCGGTCCCGAAGGTGACCGTGAACCCGGCCGCCTCGAGGTCCGTCGCGATCGCCTGCGCCAGGCCCTTCGGATCGGGCATGTACGGCCGGGCGACGTCCGACGGGTAGTACAGCGTCACCTTGAGATCGCTCGCCGCGACGCCGGACTGCTGGATCAGCTGCTTGGCCATGGTGAGGTTGTAGGTCGGCAGGTTGAGCGCCTGGTAGAACTCGGTGCTCGGCGGCATCCAGTTGTCGGCCGGAGTCGCGAGGCCGCCGTAGAACGCGTCGATGTACGACTGGCGATTCAGGGCGTACATGATCGCCTTGCGGATGTTCTCGTTCTTGAGCAGCGTGTGGGCCGCCGGGTCGATGACCTGGATCGGCGGGTTGGCCGCCTTGGCCGAGGCACTCTGGTCAGGGTTGGTATTCATCTGGAGCAGCCCCTCGTTGCACGAGGCGCCGCGGTCGATGACTTGGAGCGACGTGTCACTCGCGACGGTCTTGACGTCGTTCGGGGCAATGGTCTGGGCGAAGTCGATGTCACCGGCCTGCAGGGCATTGAGCTCCGCAGTCTGGTCGGCATACGGCTTGTAGACGATCGCGTCGAGGTGGGCCGCGCCGGCGGCGTTCCAGTAGCTCGGGTTCTTGACGAGCTTCACGTGGTCGCCGACCACCCACTCGCTGAACTCGAACGGCCCGGTGCCGACCATCGACTTGCCGGTCCCGCCCTGGCCCTGGGCGTAGGGACTCTTGCTCGGGTCCGCGTTGTCGGCGTCGCCTGCCTTGAGGGCAGTCGGGCTCTGGATCCCGAACTGCGGCAACGTGGTCGCGAGCAGGAAGTTGCTCTGGGGATGGGCGAGGTGGAAGATCACTGTCGACGCATCGGGCGTGTCGATCGAGGTGATGTTCGAGTTGGCACCCCACCCGAAGACCGCGCCGTAGTAGTAGTTGTAGCTGTCCTGGAGGGCCGCCGGGGCGTTCTTCTGGCGGTCGTAGTTGTACTTGACGGCGGCCGAGTCGAGGGTCGTGCCGTCGTGGAACTTCACGCCGCTCTGGAGCGTGAAGGTGTAGGTGAGGCCATCGGCGCTGACGACCGGCAGGGCCGTCGCGAGCACCGGCACGATGTCGCTCGTGGTGCCCGGCTTCAGACCGACCAGGCCCTCGATGACGTTCTCCATGATGTAGGACGAGTTCGAGTCGCTGACCAGGGTCGGGTCGGCCAGGACCATGTCGCCGGGCAGGCCGACGACGATCGTGCCGCCGTCCTTGACCGTCGGTCCGGTCGACGCCGGTGGTTGGCTGGTCGCCGGTTCAGTGCTCGTGCCCGGCGCCGACGACGCCGCGGGGCTACACGCCGCCGCGACGAGGGTCAGTGACGCAAGGGCTGCGACGAAGCGATGCCGCAACATCCAGGTCTCCTCTCAAAGGTCACCCTCACGGTCACGCGGGCCGAAAGGTCCCGGGCGGCTGTGCAGGGACGGACACTCCTCCACGCGTGCGGCGACGGGTGCGGCCGTACGCGAGTTCCGGAAGCCTAGCACCGCGCCATGGCCCCGTCACCGCTAGTACAGCATCAGGCGGGCAAAGGTTCGACTCGGCAGGAGATCAGCGGAGGTAGATCCGCTGCATGAAGACCGCCTGCTGGGACTTGTCGCTCAGGTCGGCGCGGAGCGCCCCGTAGGCGACGTTCCCGGCGACGAACTGCTGGAAGCCCGTGGTCACGCCCGCGCTGTCGCCGCTCACCAGCGAGTCGTGGACCTTCTGGAGCCCGTCGATCATCTCCTGGTACGCCGCCGCCAGCGCATCACCCAGGGCCTTGGTCTCGCTGTACGCCTGGATCTTGGGGATGTTGGTCTGGGCCGCTTTCAGGAACGTCAGCCCATCGGTCGAGACCTGGAGGAGGCTCTGCATGTTGCCCGTGTCGACGGCCGCCTGGAGGTCGTTGCCGAGCTGGGTGAAGGATGCGTCGTCGGCGCCGAGGGCGATCATGGCCGCCACCACGCTGCCGGGCCAGGCCGTCGGATTCGGCGTCGCGCCGGACGCATCGACCGGAAAGGTAGGCCCGGCGGTCGGCGTGGGTGAGACGGTGCCCGTGCACGCAACGAGGATCGCGGTCAGCATCGCGACGGACAGGAGAAGCGGCCAGGAGGACCGTCGGCGGCGAGCTGCCGCCGCGACGATCGAGTGTTCGCGGGTCATTAGTCTGCGGCGGCGGCCGTCTCCAGCACGTCCTGCGTCGCGACGGTTTCCTCGACCGCAGACTCGTTGATCTCCTCGGCGAAGTGGCACGCGGCCCGGTGGTTGTCGGCGCCGACGGACCGGAGCGCCGGATCCTCGGTCGCGCAGCGCTCCGGATTGCCGAGGCGCTCGCGGAGCCAGCAGCGCGTGTGGAAGCGGCAGCCCGACGGCGGTGAGGCGGGCGACGGGACGTCGCCCTTCAGGACAAGACGCTGGCGGCGCCGGCGCGGGTCGGCGATCGGGATGGCACTCAGCAGCGCCACCGTGTACGGGTGGCGCGGGTTGCGATACAGCTCGTCGACGGTCCCTATCTCGGCGACCTTGCCCAGGTACATGACCGCGATCCGGTCGCTGAAATACTCGACGACCGACAGGTTGTGGCTGATGAACAGATAGGTCAGGTTGAAGTCGCGCTTGAGGTCGAGCAGCAGGTTGAGCACCTGGCTCTGGATCGACACGTCCAGCGCCGAGACGGGCTCGTCGCAGACGATGAAGTCCGGCGACAGGGCAAGCGCGCGGGCGACGCCGATACGCTGGCGCTGGCCGCCGGAGAACTCGTGCGGGTAGCGGCGGCTGTAGTCGCGCCGCAGGCCCACGACCTCGAGCGCATCGCCGGTGCGCTTGTCGCGCTCCTTGCGATCCGACACGCCCTGGGCCAGGAGGCCCTCGCCGATGATGTCGCTGACGGGCATGCGTGGGTTCAGGGACCCGAAGGGGTCCTGGAAGATGATCTGCATCCGGCGCCGCAGCGGCATCATCGGC
>Ga0193751_1000293_pt1 | contig 42045 bp, 37 predicted proteins | sample L1c2metaG_FD_143050 | JGI IMG/M metagenome (GOLD analysis project Ga0193751, IMG submission 143050) | Soil microbial communities from a riparian zone of the East river system, Colorado, United States - L1c2 | ecosystem: Environmental > Terrestrial > Soil > Riparian zone | place: USA: East River...
AAGTGTGCGCTCGACCATGAGCCTCCTTGGAACAATCCGGTGAGTTACAGTTCAATCGTAGCGAGCCGTCCACGCGAACACAAGGGATTGTGGCGGCCGCTCGGTAACAATCGAACCTGTTGTGGTGGAAAGGGCACAGGCGATTATCCGGAGTTTGACCGGGTCATGGAGTGCCTCAAGCGTATGCGCCGAATCGTTGCCGAACTGATTCGATTCATCTCGCGGGCGAATGAACTTGCCCCAGCTTCGCGCTGACAAAGGCGAAGGCATGGGACGTCTCGCGCGGCCATCTCGACCTGCTAGAGTTACAGCGTTGCCAACCCAACTCAGGCCGGCGCCTGATCGTGCGCTTTCTGTCATGTCCTTTCCATCCGCTGACTTTGCGATCTGCCACCATGCCCCTCCGATGTCCGGCTCTCAGCGCTCGAGTGTCCGCTCGCGTCCGATGACGGCATACGCCGCCGCGCTTTCCGGCCGCCGGGCCGGCGCGCACTTCATCCAACAGTTGCTCCGATTTTCGCTGTCGATCGCATTCCTGCTGTGTGCCACCGCGGTGGCCCAACCTGTATCTTTCGTCCTGCATAGCGAGGCCGTCGAACTCGGTGGCCATGATCTCCGCGTGGACGTCTACGAGCCCGTCGCACAACCATCCGACGGAGTGGCGATCGTCGCACACGGTTTCACGCGTTCGCGCGAACGGCATCGCGATCTTGGACAGGCGCTCGCTGCGGCGGGCGTCACTGCCGTTATTCCGGATCTGCCGTACATCCTGAACCACTGGGGCAACGGCGCCGCCATCGAAGAGCTCGCGCACAAGCTGGAGGCAGGCGCGCTCGGGGTGCCGCCGATCGAGCAATCGCGCCTGGTATTGATCGGCACGTCGGCCGGCGGGCTCGCGACGGTGCTGGCCGCGGCGAGGCTGCCGGACCTGGCTGGATGGATCGGTCTCGACCCTGTCGACAGGACGGGCAGCGGAGTTCAGGCCGCTTCGCGGCTGACCGCGCCCGCAGTCGTGCTGCTTGCGGAGCCTTCGGCGTGCAATCTTTTCGGTAGCGGGCGTTCGATCGCGCGCGCGGCTCCGGGCCTGCTGCGATCGAGCGTTCTTCGCGGCGCGTCGCACTGCGATTTCGAAGGTCCCACCAATAAATTCTGCCAGAGAGTCTGCGGAGGCTCGTCCTCCGAGATGCAGTTACGCGCGCGCGAGGAGACAGTTGATGCCGTCGTGGAGATGTTGCGCGCTTCCGTCGCAAGGCCGACTGACAGGATCACGGAATTCGCGCACTGACATTGTCGCGACGCGGGTACGAAACGGGGAGCGGTGGAAGCGCTGCCAAGACGCTATCGCTCCCTCTTTTCCGTCCAGCTACGTCCACGCCTGCGGACGTGACGCTTCATGCCGGCAAACTCCCGAACAGGGAGCGGGCAGTCAAACAGCCTCTCTTTGAGCGCCTGTGGCGGTTATAGTCGCAAAAATTTCGCGCTTCAAGATTCCTCGATCGATTGCGACAAGCGTTGCTTGCCGGCGCGCGACGCGTTCTGAGAACTCGTCCAAAGCGAGCACCTTTGTATGCTGCGGAACGACCGAGCTCGTAGTCCCTGGTGAAACATCCTCTCAATGCGGTCACGTTGGGTGACGTCGACATATGCCTGCAAGTAATTGGCGTCTAGTCCGCCGGCGATGGTCAGGCTGCGCCGCCAGACTCGCACATAATCGCATCACTGACCCAGGACGGCGACGCATGACTCTTGAACGGTGTGACATGGAGCCGCTAAATCGCCTTGATGGCCTCCAGAACTTCCTCCGCGTGGCCCGGGACTTTGACGCCACGCCATTCGCGCACGAGCTTGCCGTCGGGGCCGATGAGGAAGGTCGAGCGCTCGATGCCCCTCACCTTTTTACCGTACATGTTCTTCATCTTGATCACCCCGAAGCGGCCGCACAGCGCTTCGTCGGCGTCGGAGAGCAGCTCGAACGGAAAACTCATCTTGGACTTGAAACCCTGGTGCGACTTGAGGCTGTCGCGAGACACGCCGACCACTACCGCGCCTGCTTTTTCGAACTTCTTGTGCAAGTCCCGGAACTGGCCGCCTTCGATCGTGCAACCCGGGGTATTGTCCTTGGGATAGAAGTACACGACGACGGGATGCCCTTTGTGCGCCGAGAGCTTGAACTCCCCGCCGGTCCCCTCGGCGGTGAAGTCGGCGACTTTCTTTCCAACCATTGAAGTTTCTGTGGCCATCAGTGTTTTACGCAGCGGCGGCGAGATCGACGTCGGCGAGAAATTCGCAACCCTGTCGCAGCACCGTACCCGTGCGTCCGGGCACCGTTCCCGGAGCGACTTCGCAGCGCGGCAGCGCCATGGGCTGCAGGCTCTCATAGAGCGTGCGCATCGAGGTGAGGCGATAACCCTGTGCCTGCCATCCTTGAATGAGCTGCTCCAGAACCGGCAGAAAACGCATGCCTTCCAGCTCCGCGTGCAAGGTGAAAACGTGATTGACCACAGGCGATGAGGCCTTGGACGGTGCGGTGTGCGCGAGCAGCCGCTCGGCGACATTCTCGCCTGTCACACCGTCGACCCCGATCAACTCGTCGAGCGTCGGAAGCGTGGTCGGGAGTTGCGGGCAGCGTATCAGCTCGGCGTTCCACACCGGCAGATGGGGAAATAGGCCGCGGCCGTCCGAGCAATAGTCGAAACCCAGCGCCTGGGTGAGCCGCATGGCGTGCAGGTTCATCTGCCAGCCGGCGGCGCCGTGCGTTCGCGGCGCCTCCTTGAAGATTTCCGTAAAGCGGTCACAGGCAAGCTGCATCTGGTTGCCGGTCCATACCGCACACGCGCCGTCCAGGCCGTCCTGCCACTTGACGTGGTCCCAGCTGTGCACGCCGACTTCGAAGCCTTCGTCGCGCGCACACCGCATCACGTCTCCCGCGCGCTTCCCGATATCGGGGCCGGGAAGCAGCGTGCCGTAAAGCAGGGTCGGGATCCCGTAGTGCTGGACCACCGAGGTTCGCCGCACCTTGCCGAAAAAGCCCGGACGAAAGATCCGCTTGATTGCGCGCCCCGTGTGATCGGGACCGACGCTGAACAGGAAGGTTGCTCCGGAGCCGTGATTGCGCAGAAGATCGAGCAACTTGGGAACACCTTCACGCGTGCCGCGCAGCGTGTCGACGTCGATTTTAAGAGCAAGCATCATGAGCGAGAGCTTAACCGGAAGGCGTAGGCAACGCAAAGCGCCTGCCCTGGAATGTATACGGTGCCGCGTCGCCTTCAGATGCCCCGATGCGCGCACCTGTGGAAGCTCAATCCACCAGCAGGCGCGCTTCCGCGACCTGCCCTCGGTAGGCGTCGAAGATCCGCTTCAGCGCGTCTTCCATGCCGACTTTCGGCTGCCAGTCCAGATCGGCGCAAGTGTTGTCGATCTTCGGGACGCGGTTCTGCACGTCCTGGTAACCCTTGCCATAATAGGCGTCAGCAGTCGTCTCGACCAGCTGGACCTTGACTGCGGTGTCGCGGTATTCGGGATAAGTCAACGCGAGAGCGATCATCATTTGCGCGAGCTCGCGGACCGCATAATTGTTCTGGGGATTTCCGATGTTGTAGATCTTGCCCGTAGCGATGCCGTTTTCGTTGGCGATGATCTTCAGGAGTGCATCGATCCCGTCGTCGATATAGGTAAATGTCCGCTTTTGTGTTCCTCCATCGACCAGCTTGATCGCCTCTCCGCGGACGATATGCCCGAGAAACTGGGTGATGACACGCGACGAGCCTTCCTTGGCGGTATTGATCGAGTCCAGCCCCGAGCCGATCCAGTTGAACGGCCGGAAGAGCGTGTAATCGAGCCCCTGCTGCATGCCGTACGCGTGAATGACGCGATCCATGAGCTGCTTTGCGCATGAATAGATCCAGCGCGGCTTGTTGATAGGCCCGAGCACGAGCTCCGATCGTTCGGGATCGAACTCGGCGTCGCGCGACATCCCATAGACCTCGGACGTGGAAGGGAAGACGATGCGCTTGCCGTAGCGAACGCAGGCCCTCACGATCGGAAGATTGGCCTCGAAGTCGAGCTCGAACACGCGCAGAGGCTCGCGCACGTAGGTTGCCGGTGTCGCAATCGCAACCAGCGGCAGGACGGCGTCGCACTTCTTGATGTGATACTCGATCCACTCCTTGTTGATCGTGATGTCGCCTTCGAAGAAGTGGAACCGTTTCTGCTCGAGAAGATCGGTGATGCGCTCGGTGTGCATGTCCATCCCGTGGATTTCCCAGTCGGTGGACGCGACGATGCGCTGGGACAGATGGTGCCCGATAAAGCCATTGACGCCGAGGATGAGAATCTTTTTCATATCGATGCCGACAGGTACCCTCGCGCCGGAAGCGGAAAGGCGTCGATTCTACCGGTAAGCGCCGCCGGCCGCGTGGTTCCAAGGCGCAGGAGGCATCGCCTGCCGCGAAGCGCAATCACGAGCCCGGGGCGACGGCAGCGCCGCCGAAGCGCTCGACAAAGCCCCTCGCATCGACTGCTTCGCCGTCGATCTCCAGCGAGAGCAGCGCGAGCATTCCGCCACCGGCACAGTGCGCGACAAGGCGTTCGCCTTCGACGAGCACCGCCGGCTCAGATGCCGCACCGCTGCGTGCGTCGAGGACTCGGGTTCGCAGCACGCGCGCGGGCCGTCCAAGCAGCGTCGCGCGTGCCCCGGGATACGGTGGCGCGACCGCTCGCACCAGGTTGTGGATCTCGGTTGCGCTTTTCGACCAGTCGATGATTCCGTCCTCGGGCCGGCGCCCGCCGAAATACGAAGCGTTCCCGGCCTCCTGCTTGCGCCGTGGAGCACTGCCGGCCAGGAGCGCGGGCAGCACCCGGACGAGCGTCAGTTCGGACGCGACCGTGACCTTGGCGAATACCTCGTGCGCGGTATCGTCGGGCAGAATCGGAACGCTGGTCTGCGCCACGATGTCGCCCGCGTCCGGCTTTTCAGTCATGTAATGCAGAGTCGCGCCGGTTTCCGTTTCGCCGTGAATGATCGCCCAGTTGACCGGAACGCGACCGCGATACTTGGGCAGCAACGACCCATGCATGTTCAACGCGCCTCGCGATGGAATCGCAAGCAGCGGCGGACGCAGCATCGCACGATAGTAGAACGAAAAGATGAAGTCGGGCCGGCAGGCGGTGACGCGCTCGTTGGCTTCGGCTGCGTTCGGATCCAATGGAGCGATCGTCATCAGTTCGTAATCCGCGGCGGTGCGCGCAACGCTGTCGAACCAGATCTGCTCGGCCGGATTGTCCTCGTGCGTGACGACCAGCGGGATTTCGACCCCGTTTGCAAGCAGCACCTTCAAACAGCGCACGCCGACGTTGTGGTAGGCGAAGACGACAGCGCGCGTCATTGCAGTCTGGCGTTGAGCGTTGAGCGTTGAGCGTCGAGGCCGGAAACGCTTGATGCCTGAGCGCGGTGCATCACCCCTTGCCATCCACGCTGGACGCTGGACGCTCGACGCCCGTCGGCTTCTGCTCGAGCACGCCCCGGATCATGAAGCGCGGCCGCTCGCGAACCTGCTGGTATATGCGCCCGACGTATTCGCCCACGAGACCTAAACCGAAAAGGAGCACACCGATGAGGAAGAAGGCGAGAATATCTCGATCCCACAACGTGGCGAGCCCTTCGCGCCACCCGGCCAAGATGAGCCTGTTGATGATGACGATAAGATAGGTAATGAGCGCCACGGCAGAGACGAGTATGCCGAACATCGAAAACATCTGCAGTGGCACGAGCGAGAATCCGGTGATCAGGTCGAAATTGAGCCGAATCAGCTTGTAGAGCGAATATTTCGATTGGCCGGCGGTGCGCTCCGCATGCTCGACTTCGACCTCGGTCGGGTTGTGCGCGAAGGTGAACGCCAGCGCGGGGATGTACGTACTGACCTCGCGCGAGGAAGCGACGGCACGCACGATATCGCGGCTGTACGCCCGCAGCATGCAGCCCTGGTCGGTCATCTTGATCCTGGTGATGCGCTCGCGGACGCGGTTCATCGCTTTCGACGCGAGATCCCGCCACCATGAGTCTTCTCGCGTACGACGGATACTGCCGACGTAGTCATGGCCGGAATCCATCGCTGCGAGAAGCTTGGAGATCTCCTCCGGCGGGTTCTGAAGGTCCGCATCCATGGTCACGACCCGCGCTCCGCGCGCGTGTTCGAAGCCCGCTACGATGGCCATATGCTGCCCGAAGTTGCCGTTGAACAAGATGACCCGGGTGACGTCGGGCCGCTGCAGAAATTGGTCCTTGAGGATCGCCGCCGAGCGGTCGCGGCTCCCGTCGTTGATGAAGAGAATCTCGTAGCTCAGGCCGAGCTTGTCCAGCGCCGGATAGAGGCGGTCGAACAACGCTTGCAGCGCAGCTTCCTCGTTGAACACGGGTACGACGACCGACAGTTCGGGGACGGCTGTCATTGCGCTTTGCCGGCTGCAATGATTTCCGCGACCACGGCGCAGACGCGATCGACGTCTGCCCCGCTCATCGCGGTATGCAGCGGAAGCGTCACGGTTTCGCGGCCGATGCGTTCGGCGTTGGAATGCTGGCCTTCGTGTCCCCCCATTTTCCTTCCCAGGGTGGACAGGTGCAATGCTTCGTATGACACGCCGGTCGCAATGCCGCGCGCGGCGAGCGCGTCGCGAAACTGCTTACGGTCGATCGTCAAGCGGTCCAGTGGAAGCAGGATGCAGAACATGTTCCAGGTATAGCCGTCGTCCGGATCCGGCTTCGGCGGCAGCACGCATTCGGGATCGGTGGCGAAGCGGGAAAAATAGCGATCGACCAGCGCGCGGCGTTTGGCTAGAAATTCCGGCAGCCGAGCAAGCTGGGCGAGACCGATGCGCGCATTGACATCGGGCAAGTTGAACTTCCCGCCTGGGTAGGCGACGTCGCGGGTGCGGTCGGGGAGGTAAGTGATGCCGTGAAAGCGCAGAGACTCGACGCGCCGCGCTTCCGATTCGTCGTTGAGGACGAGCGCGCCGCCTTCGATCGCGGTGATGTTCTTGTTCGGGTGAAAGCTGAAGCTGACGAGGTCGCCGAAGGCGCCGATGTTCCTGCCTTTCCATCTCGATCCGATCACCAGCGCTGCGTCCTCGATGACGCGCAGCTTGTGCCGTCGCGCGAGCGCAAACAACGCGTCCATGTCGACCAGCGTGCCCGGATAGTGCGTGGGAATAATGGCTCGGGTCGCGGGGGTGATGGCGGCCTCGACTTGCGCAAGATCGATACTGCGCGTGACCAGGTCGCAGTCGACGAATACGGGTCTGGCGCCGACCTTCGCGATCATGTTCAGCACGGTGAAGAAACTTTGTGCGCCGGTGATCACTTCGTCGCCGGGCCCGACGCCACAAAGCTGCAAAGCGACCTCGATGGCCGCGGTGGCCGACGTGAGCGTTCTTACCGGACGCCCAGCGCAGAAGTTCGACAGCTCGCGCTCGAAGGCTTGCACCCACGGGCCGCTGGTAAGCTGTCCCGAGCGCAGCACGTCGACAACCCCGGCGATGGTCGCTTCGTCGAGCTCCGGAGCGGCGAATTTCAAGGCTGTCATCCTGAGGTTCCCTAGCTTTTAGCTACCAGCCATACGCCGAGGACAATGAAGGCGATACCAGTCCAACGGGAGATCGTGAGCGCTTCGCCCAAAAGGTAATACGCGGCGATGGCGTTGAGGACGTATCCGATGGACAGCATCGGGTACGCGATCGAAACCGGCACGCGGGACAGGCCGAGTATCCACACGACAAGACTTACGACATAGCACGCGGTGCCGGCGATGAAATGCGGCTCGACCGCCATGCGTCCGAATTCGCTTGTCCAGTTGTCGCGCGTGATCGTAATGACACCCAGCACGTTGGTGCCGGCCTTGAGGAGCAGCTGCGCGACCGCATTGAGCAGGACGCCCGCCATCAGAAAGGAGAATCCGGACAAGGTCATGGCGTGAAGTATGACAATGATTTCCCGAAACGGTGTTCGTCGGTCGCGCTCGACGTGATGTCAGCGTCGGCTGACAATGACCCGTCGGGGATCGCGTGCAAGCTCGCGCATCGGTATCCCGGCGTTCGCGAGCCGCTCATACTCGTCGGGCTGCATGATCGCATACGCCTGATCGGCATTCTCCCAACGCTTCCGCCATTCGGCCAACGTCGCGATGGCCTTATCCGGCTCGCTGGCGATGCCCATCGCCAACTCATCGTAATGCTCGACCTGCGTAACCGTCCGTCCGAGATAGTAGGGCAAGGTCTGATCGTACATCCTGACAGTGTAGAACGGCACGTCGCGGCGCAAAGGCCCCTGCTCGCGCGCAATCCGAGACAGGATCGGCTCGGTCGATCGCGAATCGGCGAGCTCGTCGTGACCGGTAAGAACGAGCATCGCCCCGATGAGCGCGGTCATCGCTACGACAACGATAGCCGGAGTCCGCTTGGCTGCACGCAACAGCGCGAGTCCGGCGACTCCGCCGCCCAGCGCGACGACGCACGCAGCCTTGAGCCACGCACCATAGGCGAGCAGCGGAGGCACCGGCTGCCGCGCATCCGCGAATTGCTGTGCAATTTTCTCATAGCCGAAAAGCGCGACCAGGGTGATCGCGCCTACGATCGCAACCAGGGGCAACGTCAGGCCCACGAGCGTCTTCTGGCGCATGGTCACGAGCTGCCAACCGATAGCAAGGGCCAGCGGCGGAAACATCGGAAGAATGTACGACGGCAGCTTGGAGCTCGACACGCTGAAGAAAATGAAAGTGAACGCTGCCCACACCAGCGCGAGGCGCTGCCAGCAAAATCCGTTGCGGTCGGTGGGCGCGTCGGTCCATATGCGGCGCGCGGTCCAGGCGAAGACCGTGACCCAGGGAAGCAGCCCTACCAGGAAAATGGGAACGAAGTACCACCATGCGCCCTCGCGGTGATGCTCGTTGGTGAGGAAACGGGCGAAATGCTCGTGGATAAAGAAGAAATTGAAAAACTCGTCATTGCGCAACGAGACGACGATGAACCACGGCGCCGCAATCGCAAGGAAAAGCGCAAGCCCCGCCACGAGATGCAGACGCCGCCATAGCGGCCAGTCGCGCGTCAGCAGCGTGTAGAGCACGAGCGCGCCTCCCGGCAGCACGATGCCGACCAAGCCCTTCGACAGGACGGCGAGCGCCAGCGACGCCCAGCCGAAGAGCATCCAGCCGCGCTCCTCGCGCCGCGTGGCATCGGCGCGCTGCGCGATCAGCAAAGCGCCCAGGCCGCAACTCATCCAGAACGTCAATCCCGCATCCAGCGTGAGCACGTGGGTGTTCAGCACGTACCACGCACAGCCGCCCAGCACTGCGGCGGCGTAAAGCCCCAGCGCCGGCCCACCGAGCCGCAATCCCACGTAACCGATGAACAGCACGCCGAGGAACCCCGACAGCGCGGGCCAAAGGCGGGCGGTCCAGGGATGAACGCCGAACGCTTCGTACGCGGCGGCGGTGAGCCAGTACTGTAGCGCGGGCTTTTCGAAATACTTGATGCCGTTGAGGCGTGGCGTGACCCAGTCGCCGGTCACGGCCATTTCGCGCGGAATTTCCGCGTAGCGGCCTTCGTCGGGATGGATCAGCCGGCGGTACTCGAGGTTGGAAAACCAGATCAGCGCAAGGACGATCAGCAACGCGATCGCGCCGCGAAGCTTGAGCGATGCGGACGACGAAGCGGCGGCGGGCAGCGTGACGGATGCGGACATCGCGGAAGGCGGCGATTCTACCGCGTTCGAACGGCAGGCGCTTGCCGCCTCAGGATCGCTTCGCGTACCATGCGTTTCATGCCCGAAACGAGACGATTCGACGCGCCCCGCGCCTGGACGCGCGCATGTCGCCGCGCACTGCGGCGAGGCCCCACGTCTGCCTGACCCCGTCAAGCTTAAGACCAAAGCCGCCGCCACCGACTTGGCGGCTCGTTTTTTTTAACCACGCCCATGTCACGACGGCCGCTCGCGCTGTACGACAACTACACCCGCACCCTGCGCGAGTTCGAGCCGCTGCGGGCGGAAAGTGTCGGTTTGTACACCTGCGGACCGACCGTTTACGACTATCAGCATATCGGCAACTACCGGACATTTCTGTTCGAGGACGTGCTCAAGCGCGTGCTGGAGTGGAACGGGTATCGCGTCAAGCACGTCATGAACGTCACCGACGTAGGCCACCTCGTTTCGGACGCCGACACCGGCGAGGACAAGATGGAGAAGGGCGCGCGGCGCACCGGCAGGTCGGCGTGGGAGATAGCCGAGCTCTATACGGGCGCCTTCCTCGAAGACATCCAGCGCTTGAATTTCGAGGCGCCGACCGTGCTGTGCCGCGCGACCGATCATATTCGCGAGCAAATCGAATTCATCTCCGACATCGAGAAAAACGGTTTTACCTATCGCACTTCGGATGGCATTTATTTCGACACCAGCAAGCAGCCGGACTACGGTTATCTCGCGCGCTTGGACAAGGCGGGGCTCGATGCGGGACGCCGGGTCGACCTGGGCGAAAAGCGAAGCGTGACCGATTTTGCGCTGTGGAAATTCTCGCCGCCGGGAGAAAAACGGCAGATGGAATGGGAAAGTCCATGGGGGACGGGCTTTCCGGGCTGGCACATCGAATGCTCTGCCATGGCGCAGAAGTATCTGGGCGACTTTTTCGACATCCATTGCGGCGGTGAAGACCACATCGCGGTGCATCACACCAACGAGATCGCGCAGACCGAGGCGCGCGTCGGCACACGGCTCGCTAACTTCTGGATGCACGGCTACTTTCTTCTTTGCAACGACGCCAAGATGGCGAAGTCGGCCGGTGAATTCCTGCGCATTCAAGCTTTGATCGACCGTGGCTACGACCCATTGGCGTATCGATACCTCTGTTTGACGGCGCACTATCGCAGCCAGCTCAACTTCACGTGGGACGCGCTGGATGCCGCAGTCACCGCGCTCGACCGCATGCGCAACGGCGTCTTCCAGCTGGGCGAACCGGGCGAAGTGGACGCAAGCTACCTGGAGCGATTCACCGCGGAGATCAACGACGACCTCAACGTGCCGCGGGCTCTCGCGCTCGCGTGGGAAGTATTGCGCGGCGGTCTTCCCGACGCGACCCGCAAGGCCACGCTGCTCGCCTTCGATCGCGTGTTCGGACTCGGCTTGTCGACGTGGCAGCCCGCCCGGGAAACCGTTCCGGACGCCATTCGCGCGCTCGCCGAGGCGCGCGCGGCGGCGCGTCATGCAAAACAATGGGCGGAGGCCGACAGGCTGCGCCGGGAGCTCCACGCGGCGGGATGGGAGATGGAAGACCGCGCCGAAGGCTATACCCTCAAGCGTCAGAAGGCGCACGAATCGTGAAGCTCGCGACCCTCAAGGATGGGAGGCGCGATGGCGCGCTGGTCGTCGTGTCGCGCTCGCTCGAGTACGCCGTGCCGGTGCCGAAAATCGCGCGCACATTGCAGGCGGCGCTCGACGACTGGGACGCCATATCACCACGATTGGCCGAGGTCGGCGCACGGCTCGATGACGGCAACCTTGCGGGCGCGCAGCGCTTCGACCCGCGAGTGGCGCACTCGCCCCTTCCTCGGGCTTACCAGTGGGCCGACGCATCCGCGTACGTCAATCATGTCGAGCTGGTTCGCAAGGCGCGCGGCGCGGCCATGCCTCCCGAGTTTTGGACCGATCCACTGATGTATCAGGGCGGCTCCGACAGCTTCATCGGCCCCTGCGACGACATCGCGTTTCCCGACGATACATGGGGAATCGACTTCGAGGCCGAAGTGGCGGTGATCACCGGCGACGTGCCGCTCGGCGTGGCGCCCTCCGCAGCCCGATCGCATATTCGCCTGCTCATGCTGGTCAACGACGTTTCGCTTCGCAACCTGATTCCGGCCGAGATCGCAAAGGGATTCGGATTTTTCCAGAGCAAGCCTGCGTCGAGCTTCTCGCCGGTGGCAGTGACGGCCGACGAGCTCGGCGGCGCGTGGCGCGACGCCAAGGTCCACCTGCCTCTGCTATCGCATTTGAACGGAGCATTGTTCGGTCAGCCGAATGCGGGCGTCGACATGACGTTCGACTTCGCGACGCTGATTGCGCACGCTGCGCGCACGCGCGAGCTCAGGGCCGGGACGATCATCGGTTCGGGAACGGTTTCGAACCAGGAAAACGGCGGGCCCGGGCGGCCGGTCGCGCAAGGCGGCGCCGGCTATTCGTGCATCGCCGAACAGCGCACCGTCGAGACGATCATAGCCGGCAAGCCCGTGACTCCCTTTATGCACTTCGGCGATCGCGTTCGCATCGAGATGATCGACGCGGACGGTCGATCCATCTTCGGCGCCATCGACCAAGCCGTGCGCAGGGGCGCTCAAGCGTCGTCTTGATCGGGCGTCCATCCGCGACGCCCGGTTGCGGATCATGTGCATGCGCTCTCCGCATGCATCTCGCGCGCCGGAATGAACCCGTACGCGGCAATTTATCCGCAGCGCCCTAGGGCAACGGGCGTCGGTGCGGACGCGGTCAGGTTGCATTCCGGATGATCATGCAAGACATTCGCAATCACCGTTTGCGCCTCCCTGTTGCGCGCACCGACAATGCAGTCAGCGCGGGTTGTGCCGCATGAAAGGACCAGGCGGCTCCCGCGCGAGACGAATCGTTTCGTCGCGGCGGAAAGTGTTTCATGCCGCGATTGCGCCGATCTGTCGCGTTGCCGTTGAGTGCGCGATCCGCCGTGTCTAGAGTGCGACTGTCCAGGGCGACACGCGGGATGAAATCCGCGCATCGCCAGGCAAGGATGATCGGCGGCAAGCGGAAAGGTCGTACGCAGGCGCCGGATACTCCCGGCAAAATGAGCACCAGGAGAACAGTATGCAACGTGATCCGAAATCAGCTTGGCGGCCGCGGACGGGTATAGCAGGCGCGGTCACGGCAGTTGTCGTCGTCGGTTTATCCGCGTTTGTTCAGGCCAGGCTCCTGTGGGCCGAACCGGAAGTACGCAAGATCTTCATCGCCAGCCACGCCTCGCCGCGGGTGGGCTGCGTCGAAACGAGTACGCCCGTGCGCGTCGTCGACGTTCTCGCAATCACGCCGGCGCCACCGCTGCCGGTCGTCGAGCGCCCGAGCTAGTAGAGTTTTTGTAGAGGACCGGAGTAGAGCACCGGTCCGGTGGGCAGCCCGGTCGGAGATCCGCCCGCAGGCTCGAGACTCACGGCGAGTGCAGGAATGTTCTGCAGAGCGGTTCCCGCCGGCGCGGGGAGCGCAAGCCGTGCCAGGCCGGTGGCGGGAATGAGTCCGAGCGAGCGTGGATTGCCACTCGCGGGCAGCGCCCACAGCTCCAAGGCGCGATCCGCGCCGGGTTGCAGCGGCGCTATCGCCTTCACGGTCAATATCCGGCTTGCGCGATCAGCCGATGCCACCAGCACAGGTTTGGCGTCCTGGCCTGCCAGGACCGCCACCATCGTTTCGATCGGCGCTTCGCGCGGCGGCGTCAGGACGACGAGCGCAAGCGCCAATGCCGTGGCGAAGCCGGCGAGCGTCAGGCCCCGCCACAGGGCGAGGTTGCCCCAAACCGATCCCCGCGCGCCATCGGTCGAGGCGCGGCCCTGGATGCGCGACTGGACGGCGGTCCAGACGCGCGCCGGAGGTGCCACCGGAGAGAGGCTCTCGGCGAGCGGCACCAGCCGTTCTTCCCATGCACGCACCGTCTCGCTCCACCGAGGGTCGACGGCGATCAGCCTGGCAACACGGATTCGCGCGCGTGAGGGCAGCGTCCCCAGCACGTATTCGGCCGCAATGGCGTTGGCGCGTTCAGGCGTGTAATTCATTGCATCGACCGGCCTAGCGACGGATCCCCGCGCCGTCGAGGCATGCCTTGAGCCGTTCCAGGCCGCGCCGTACCCACGACTTCACGGTCCCCAGCGGCTGCTTCAAATGACGGGACAGCTCGGAATGCGACAAGCCCTGGTAAAAGGCGAGCGCGATCGCCTGCTTTTGTCCCGCTTCCAGCGCGTCAAAGCACCCCTTCACCGCGCGCGCATCCGCGCCGGCAAGCAGCAGTTCCAGCGGCGTGGGTCCCCCGTCTGCGATCGTCATGCCTTCTTCCTCGTCGTCGATCGTGATCGTGTCGATTTCGCGCCGGCGCAAATGGTCCAGACAACGATTGCGCACGATGCTTGTCAACCAGGTCAGCGGCTGGCTTTTCGCGGCGACGTACGATCCAGCGTGGTGCCAGATATTGACAAAGCTTTCCTGCAACACCTCCTCTGCAGCGGCCGACTCCCTCAATATACGCAGCGCTACCGCATACAGATGCGACGAGGTGAGCCGGTAAAGCTCGGCGAAGGCTTGCTGGTCGGATAGCGCCGCCCGGGCGAGGAGATCCATCAGCCGGGCGTTGCGTTCGAGTTGTTTGGCGGAATCGAGGGCCATTTACTGAGTCTTACGGAAATGGTTGACGACTATCTCCGTCACGATGCTCCCCTCGAGGCGATCGATCGGCGAAGCCGCGCGAATCTCCCCTCGCCCGCTTCGGCGGGAGAGGGGGAAGGGGTGAGGGCCCAGCTTTGGTGATTGTCAGTCATTTCCGCAAAGCTCAGTAGGGAACCAGGAATTCGTTAGACGTGCTTGCGGTCCCTGCGCCAAAGCACATCGGCTTGTCCCTCCGCGCGGTTGATCGCGCGCGCCAGCACGAACAGCAGGTCCGACAGGCGATTGAGGTATTTTCGCGCGAAGTCGCTCACGTGGTCCGTCTTCGCCAGGCCGATCAACGCACGCTCGGCGCGACGGCATACCGTTCGCGCCACGTGGGCCAAGCTCGACGCGCGCGTTCCGCCCGGAAGGACGAATTCCTTGAGCGGCGGCAGATCTGCATTGAACCGCTCGACCGCGGTTTCGATCCGCTCGATGTGCGCCTCGGTGATTGCGTCGTGCCCCGGGATCGATAACTCGCCCCCCAGATCGAACAGGTCGTGCTGAACTTCCAAGATGCACGCGGCGATCGGCACGGGCAGCATCTCGGCTGCGAGCACTCCCAACGTTGAATTGAGCTCGTCGACTGCGCCGATCGCCTCGATCCGCGCCGAGTCCTTGGCGATGCGAGTCCCGTCCCCCAGGCCGGTAGTGCCGGCATCGCCGGTACGGGTAACGATCTTGGAGAGGCGGTGGCCCATGGGATGCAGATGGCAGCAGCGGTCAGCATAGTGAAATCGGCAGATCGCGGCAAGGAGCACAGCAGGAAGCGCCTTCGCATGCGCGGGATCGAGCTTCCGCGATTGTCTTTTCGAGCGGATTCGATACCATGTGGACCGGAGCCGACGCCGGACTGATTCCTCCCGTGCCCACGCGCAACGCTTTTGAAAGCGATCTCGACAAGAACGAGGCGAACTACACGCCGCTTTCACCGCTGTCGCTGATCGCGCGCACGGCGTACGTCTATCCGCGCCAGCTCGCGGTCGTGCACGGCGACAGGCGCTACAGCTGGGCGGAGACCTACGCACGCGCACGCAAACTCGCGTCGGCGCTGGTCCTGCATGGCGTCGGCACCGGCGACACCATAGCGCTGATGGCGTCGAACACGCCGGAAATGGTCGAGGCGCACTTCGGTGTGCCGATGACGGGCGGCATTCTGAACACGCTCAACACGCGGCTCGACGCGGAGACGATCGCCTTCATGCTGGGCCATGGCGAAGCCAAGGTGCTCATCACCGACACCGAGTTCGCGCCCATCGTCGAAGGCGCATTGGCGCGCATGGACGCGAAGCCGCTGGTGATCGACATCGTCGATGCACTCGGACCCGGCGGGAAAACGCTTGGATCGATGACCTACGAGCAATTCATTGCCGACGGCGATCCGGAATTCGGGTGGACCCACCCCCTGGACGAGTGGCAGGCGATCTCGCTCAACTACACCTCGGGAACGACAGGCAATCCCCAAGGCGTCGTCTACCACCACCGGGGCGCGTATCTCAACGCGCTCTCGAACATCATCGACTGGGGCATGCCGCGGCATTCGGTGTACTTGTGGACGCTTCCGATGTTTCATTGCAACGGCTGGTGCTTTCCGTGGACGATGGCGGCCAACGCCGGCACCAATATCTGCTTGCGCAAGGTGGAAGCCAAGCCGATCCTCGACGCCATACGCGCGCACAAGGTGACCCACTATTGTGGCGCGCCCATCGTTCACGCCATGCTCATCAACGCGCCCGCAGCGCTGAAGGAAGGCATCACGCACCAGGTCCACGCGCTGGTGGCGGCTGCCGCCCCGCCGGCGGCGGTTATCGAGGGCATGCAGGGGATCGGCTTCGACATCACCCACGTCTACGGGCTCACCGAGACCTACGGTCCGGCGGCGGTTTGCGCCAAGCACGCCGAATGGGCCGAGCTCGACATCGGCAAGCGCACCGAGCGCAATGGGCGCCAGGGCGTGCGCTACACCTGCGAGGAAGACATGACCGTGATGGACCCGGAAACCATGGCGCCCGTGCCGTGGGACGGCGAGACCATGGGCGAGATCATGTTTCGCGGCAATATCACCATGAAGGGATATCTGAAGAACCCGCTTGCGACCGAGGAGGCTTTTGCCGGCGGCTGGTTTCATTCCGGCGACCTCGCCGTGATGCAGCCCGACGGCTACGTCAAGATCAAGGACCGCTCGAAGGACGTCATTATTTCCGGCGGCGAGAACATCAGCTCGCTCGAAGTGGAAGATGTCCTTTACCGGCATCCCGCCGTGCTCGCGGCCGCCGTCGTCGCGCAGCCCGACCCGAAGTGGGGTGAAACGGCGTGTGCCTTTGTCGAGATCAAGCCGGGCGTCAGCGTGACCGAAAGCGAGCTGATCGAGCACTGCCGGCAGCACCTCGCACGCTTCAAGGTGCCGAAGAAAGTCGTTTTCGGCGAGCTGCCGAAGACGTCGACCGGAAAGATCCAGAAGTTCCTGCTTCGCGAGCGGGCGAGGTCGACCAGCGCCATCGAATGAATCCATTTCGCCTCCGCTTGCCATGAACGCACCACGCGACGCCGGGCTTGCGCCTTACGTCCTTTGCGAAGCTTTCGAAGGCGTGGCGACCCTGACGCTCAACCGCGGTGAGCGCTACAACCCGCTGTCGCAGGCGATGGTCGCGGCGCTGCACGAGGAGCTCGAACGTATCGCCGGGGACAAGACGGTGCGCGCGGTGGTGCTCACCGGCGGCGGAAAGGGCTTCTGCGCGGGACACGACCTCAAGGAACTGCGCGAGCATGCCGACCCCGCGTGGCAGCAGGCGCTTTTCGATTCGTGTTCGCAGATGATGTTGCTGCTCACGCGAATGCCACAGCCGGTGATCGCGCGCGTGAACGGGATTGCCACCGCGGCAGGTTGTCAGCTCGTCTCGATGTGCGACCTGGCGGTGGCGGTCGATAGCGCGAAGTTCGCGCTTCCCGGCATCAACGTCGGATTGTTCTGCTCGACGCCCGCGGTGGGCGTCGGGCGAAACATTTCACGCAAGCGGGCGATGGAGATGCTGCTGACCGGGGAGACTATCGACGCGAAGACGGCGCTCGAGTGGGGCCTGGTCAATCGTGTCGTACGTCTAAGCGATCTCGACACGGCGGTGAAGCATTTCACCGATATCATCCGAGCGCGCAGTGCAAGCGTCGTGGGCATGGGCAAGCGAGCGTTCTACGATCAGATCGAGGCCACCCTGTCGGATGCTTACGCAACGACCGGGGATATCATGAGCTGCAACATGCGCGATCCGGATGCAGCTGAAGGCATCGATGCCTTCCTGCAAAAGCGCGCTCCTAAATGGGGCGAAGATTCCAAGCAGTAATTTCCGTTGCCAAGCAGACGCGCGGCACTGATAATCGCGCACGTTATCGAAGGAGACTGCCCGGCGTCGCATTTTCGCCGGACGCACGCATGGCCGAAGAAACGATACTGGAGACGCGCGGGCTGACCAAGGAATTCAAGGGCTTCGTCGCCGTCAAGGGAGTCGATCTGTCGGTCAAGCGGGGGACTATCCACGCGCTGATCGGGCCCAACGGGGCAGGCAAGACCACCTGCTTTAATTTGCTCACGCATTTTCTGACACCCACGCGGGGGAAAATCTATTTCAAGGGTCAGGAAATCACCGGCTCGCGCCCATCGTCGATTGCGCGCATGGGGCTGGTGCGCTCCTTCCAGATCTCCGCCGTGTTTCCGCATTTGACGGTGCTCGAGAACGTGCGTATCGCGTTGCAAAGAAAGGGCGGTCATTCGTTTGATTTCTGGCGCGCGCAGGGAACGCTGACGAAGCTGAATGCACGCGCCGAGGCGCTGATCGACGCGGTGGGCTTGAGCGGCTTCGCCGCGACGCAGGCGGTCGAGCTCGCCTACGGACGCAAGCGTGCCCTGGAAATCGCAACAACGCTGGCGCTCGACCCCGAGATGATGCTCCTCGACGAGCCCACCGCGGGAATGACGCACGCCGACGTCGACCGCATTGCCGCGCTCATCAAGAAGGTCGCCGTGGACCGCACCGTGCTCATGGTCGAGCACAACCTGTCGGTCGTATCGACCTTGTCCGACCACATCACGGTGCTCGCGCGCGGCGAGATTCTCGCGCAGGGCGACTACGCGACGGTATCGAAGAATCCGGATGTGATCCAGGCGTATTTGGGCGCCGGTCATGCATAACCAATATGCCCTCACCCCCGACCCCTCTTCCAGAGGGCGAGGGGAGATTTGTGAGTCGCTTCGCGACTTTCATAGGCTCGGAGCAGGGCATGCCTGAGATGAAGCCGCTGCTTGCGGTGCGCGATCTCAACGCGTGGTATGGCGAATCTCACATACTGCATGGCGTCGAGTTCGACGTGACGGCAGGCGAGGTCGTCACGCTGCTCGGCCGCAACGGCGCCGGCAAAACCACGACCATGAAGTCGATCATGGGCATCGTCGGCCGTCGCGAAGGATCGGTGTTGCTCGACGGTGCGGAGACCATACGGCTGCCGTCGAACAAGATCGCTTATCTCGGCATCGCGCTGTGTCCCGAGGAGCGCGGCATCTTCTCGAGCTTGAACGTCCAGGAAAATCTGCTGCTTCCTCCGAAAGTAAGCGACGGCGGCTTGAGCGTCGAGAAGATCTTCCAGTTGTTTCCGAACCTGAAGGAAAGGTTGTTCAGCCAGGGCACTAAATTGTCTGGCGGGGAGCAGCAGATGCTCGCCATCGGGCGCATACTGCGCACCGGCGCGAGGCTTCTGCTTCTCGACGAACCGACCGAAGGCCTCGCTCCTGTCATCGTCCAGCAGATAGGCCACACCATCGCACAGCTCAAGACGCAGGGGTTCACGATTCTTCTGGTCGAACAGAACTTCCATTTCGCGGCCACCGTCGCGGACAGGCATTACGTCATGGAAAACGGTCGCGTGGTCGACATGATCCCCAACGCGCAGCTCGACGCCAACATGGCCAAGCTGCACGAGTACCTCGGTGTTTGAATCCGATTCACCGCATTTTGCATTCGCGCGACAACCGTCGCGCTTTCGACCCACATGAAGGAGACGCAATGAACAGGTTCAAACGCAGCATGATCGGCCTGGCGCTCGCCGCGGCGCTCGGTGCCGGCGCGGCGAACGCGCAGATCTCGGACAATGTCATCAAGATCGGCGTGCTGTCCGACATGTCCAGCCTGTACACCGACCTGGCCGGCGCCGGCTCGGTGGTGGCGGCGCGGATGGCCGTCGAGGACTCGGGCATCGAGAAGCGCGGAATGAAGGTAGAAATCATCTCCGCGGACCATCAGAACAAGCCCGACGTCGGCTCGAACATCGCGCGGCAGTGGTACGACGTCGACAAGGTGGACGTGATTGTGGACGTCCCGAACTCAGGCGTCGCGCTCGCAGTCAATCAAATCACAAAGGACAAGGGCAAGGCGTTCCTGGTATCCGGCGCCGCGTCGTCCGATCTGACCGGCAAGGCTTGCTCGCCGAACACGATCCACTGGACCTACGACACCTGGATGCTCGCCAACGGCACCGGCAGCGCAATCGTCAAGACTGGCGGCGACACCTGGTTCTTCCTGACCGCCGACTACGCGTTCGGCCTGGCGCTCGAGCGCGACACCGAAGCGACCGTGATCAAGAACGGCGGCAAGGTGCTGGGCAAGGTGCGCCACCCGCTGAATACCCAGGACTTCAGCTCGTTCCTGCTGCAGGCGCAGGCATCGAAGGCGAAGGTCATCGGCCTCGCGAACGCGGGGGGCGACACGACCAACTCGATCAAGCAGGCGGCGGAATTCGGCATCGTCAAAGGCGGACAGAATCTCGCGGGCTTGCTGGTATTCATCACCGACATCCACGCGCTCGGATTGCCCACGGCGCAAGGTTTGATCGTCACCAACACGTTCTATTGGGATACGAACGACCAGACGCGCGCGTTCGCCAAACGCTTCTCCGAGCGCGACAAGGGCATATACCCGACGATGGTGCATGCAGGCGTCTACTCCGCGGTGCTCCATTACCTCAAGGCGGTCGAGGCCCTGAAGAGCGACGACGGCACCAAGGTCATCGCCAAGATGAAGGAAACACCGACCGATGATCCGCTGTTCGGCAAGGGAACGATCCGCGCCGATGGACGAAAGATCCATCCTGCGTATCTGGTCGAGGTGAAAAAACCGTCCGAATCGAAGGGCGCCTGGGACTATTACAAGGTGCGCGCGACGATACCGGCGGAGCAGGCGTTCCGGCCTTTGAAGGACGGCGAGTGCCCGTTAGTGAAGTGACGCGGATGTCCGAGAGCAAGACGCGAAGCGTCGCGGCGATCGGAAACAGCCGCGTCATCCCCGCGAAAGCGGGGATCCAGTGACTTTTGAGCAAACGACGCGGGGTTCCTGCGTGCGCGGGAACGACGCAAAGCCGACGAAGCACACCAGGCCATGACTGAAATCTTCGGCTTTCCGACGCAGGCGCTGTTCGGTCAACTCCTCGTCGGGCTGATCAACGGCGCGTTCTACGCGATGCTTTCGCTCGGCCTCGCGGTGATCTTCGGATTGCTCAACATCATCAACTTCACCCACGGCGCGCAATACATGCTCGGCGCGTTTTGTGCGTGGTTCCTGTTCGAGCGCTGGGGTATCGGATACTGGTGGGCGCTGCTCATCGCGCCCGTCGTGGTGGCGATCACCGGCATGGTCATCGAGCGCACGATGCTGTCCCGCCTGTACAAGCTCGATCACTTGTATGGGCTGTTGCTGACATTCGGGATCGCGCTGATCATCCAGGGTGTGTTCACGAATTACTTCGGAAGCGCGGGCCAGCCGTACCGGCTTCCCGAGGAATTCAGCGGCGCGTTCAACCTCGGATTCATGTTCCTGCCCAAGTATCGGGCGTGGGTGATCCTCGCCTCCGTGATCGTATGCGCCGGCACCTGGTACGTTATCGAGCGCACCAAACTCGGCTCGTACTTGCGCGCGGCGACGGAGAACCCGTCGCTGGTGCAGGCGTTCGGCATCAATGTTCCCCGCATGGTCACACTCACGTATGGGTTCGGCGTCGGCCTGGCGGCGCTTGCCGGTGTGATGGCGGCGCCTATTTACCAGGTCAATCCGCTGATGGGCGCCAATCAGATCATCGTCGTGTTCGCGGTGGTGGTCATCGGCGGCATGGGATCGATCCTCGGCGCAATTCTCACGGGATTCGGCTTGGGTGTCATCGAGGGACTGACGAAGGTCTTCTATCCGGAAGCATCGAACACCGTCATTTTCGTGATCATGGTCATCGTCCTTCTCATCAAGCCGGCCGGGCTGTTCGGCAAGGAAAAGTAGGACGTGGCCGAGCCGATCGCCGCTGCCGCAATCGTTCCGCGCAAACCCGCGCATATATTATTTGGCATCGCGGCGATGGCAGCGCTGCTCGCCGTGGCACCCTTCGTGGGCATCTACCCCGTTTTTCTGATGAAGGCGCTGTGCTTTGCGCTGTTCGCCTGCGCGTTCAATCTGCTGATCGGGTTCGGCGGGCTGCTGTCGTTCGGTCACGCCATGTTTCTCGGCACCGCAGGCTATGTCTGCGCCCATGCTGCGAAGGAATGGGGATGGCCGCCCGAGGCGGCGATCCTGGCCGGCACGGGTGCTTCCGCCGCGCTGGGAATCATTACCGGCGCGCTGGCGATCCGACGCCAGGGTATCTACTTCGCGATGATCACCCTGGCGCTGGCGCAGATGATGTTCTTCTTTTACCTGCAGGCGCCCTTCACGCACGGCGAGGATGGCATTCAATCGGTGCCGCGCGGAAAGCTGTTCGGACTGATCGATCTGTCGGGCACGCTGACCATGTATTACGTAGTACTGGTGATTTTCCTCGGCGCCTTCCTGCTCATCTATCGCATCATCCACTCGCCGTTCGGGCAAGTGCTCAAGGCGATACGCGAAAACGAGCCGCGCGCGATCTCTCTGGGCTACGACGCCGAGCGCTACAAGCTGCTGGCCTTTGTCCTGTCCGCCACGCTCGCCGGGCTGGCAGGCGCGACCAAGGCCATCGTGTTCCAGCTCGCGTCGCTCACCGACGTGCACTGGACCATGTCCGGCGAGGTCGTGCTCATGACCCTGCTCGGCGGCATGGGAACGGTGTTCGGACCCGTGGTCGGCGCCTTCGTCATCATCGGGCTGGAAAACTATCTTGCCGGCTTCGGCCAATGGGTGACGGTGATCACCGGGGTCATTTTCGTCGTATGCGTGCTCGCGTTCCGCCGCGGCATTGTGGGTGAGATCGCGGCATGGTGGTCGAAAAAGAAGGGCTGATCGCTTCGATTGCGCTGGCGATGATGCTGACGCCGCAGGCGGCCGCGGCTCAGAAGCTCGACGTGGTCGGTGCCTGCCGCGCCGGCGTTCCGAACGGCGCCTACGAGCTGCGGTCGCAGGACGGACATCTTCGCATTGCCGGCGCATTCGCGCACGGCATCAAGACCGGAACGTTCATTTTCTGGAGCAGCCGCGGTGGGCGCATCGCGGTCATACCGTACGAAGACGACGCTCGGACCGGGACCGTGGCGCTGTGGTACCTCGCTCCCGGAGCGAATCGCGAGCTCGGGCGCAAGCTCGAAGCGCCATACAACGGCGACGAGCTGCACGGGGTCAAACGCTCGTGGCATCCGGATGGCGCTCGGCGGGCGGAGTTCCTCTACGACCACGGCGTGCTCATCGAAGCGCATGCGTGGAGCGCGGCCGGGAAGCCCTTACCGGCGACCGAGGCACGAGCGCTGGCTGCACGGGATGCGATCAACGACGAGCGCTATTACCGGACGCTGGAGCAAATTGTTCGCGACAACATGCCGCATTGCGAGTGAAACGACTGATTTAGTTGACCTACGCCCCGCAGCGGACCATCATGGGCCATGTCCATGTCATATCCGGCGGGTAGCTCTCGCGGGAAAGACCATGGTTTATGCTGGTTTCAGGGAGAAACTCATGCGCTTGATCGCCAAGCTATGCCTTGTCGCGGTGGCCACACTGCTCGCCGGATGCCAGATCCTGCCCTACGACCAGAACGCCCGGTTTACCACCTGGTCCGATGCGGATTTGCAGCCGCGCGCGGTACGTTTCCCGACCATGCTGACGTTTCCCGACAATACGATGTTCTTCTATCCGATTTACGACATACCACCCCGCTCCGACCTTGTCCTGCGTGGGATCAACTGTGCGCGTCGCGAGGATGGCAAGCTCGTAGTGCTCGCGCGGGTGCAGAACATGGGATCGGACATCATCGCCGCCACCCCGCTGCTGACCTCCGCTGATCTGGGGGCGTTCCGCGTGGCGGCCACCGTGACGACCGCCACCGGTGAGTTGGAGCGCTTCGACGCCTATCAGATCGTCCCGCTGACGGTTTCCTCGACCGTGGTGCTCGCACTCAATTCGCCGTATGTCGGGCTAAACGACATAAGGCGCATCGACGTCGTCGCCGACCCGGACAGTATCGTTCCCGATCCGATTCGCGAGAACAACCGCCTGAGCTGGCAGGGTACGCTGGATCCGGCAAACCCGCGGTGTCAAGTCGATCGCTGACGACCTCGCCGTCGGCGCGAGCGCGCAAGTGAGGTCTATTTCGAGGATGCTCGAGCGATCGGTGTAGCGTCCGACCCGTTCGTTCGCACTGCCATCCACTCGTCCGCGAGCGGTTTGCGAGGTCCGCAGCCCGAGCGGGCGCAAATCCTGCGCAACGCCGCCCGGGGCGGCATTGTCGCCGAAGACGATATCCCTGGCGGTATAATCGGTCGACCCCGCGCGAGCCAACGGCGCCAGCGCGTTCCGGACCCAATCCAGGCTCAAGATGAAAGTACTCGTCCCCATCAAGCGGGTCATCGACTTCAACGTCAAGGTGCGCGTCAAGCCCGATGGCTCGGGCGTCGACACGGCGAACGTCAAGATGTCGATGAATCCGTTCGATGAAATCGCAGTCGAGGAGGCGGTTCGGCTCAAGGAAAAGAGCATCGCGACCGAGATCGTCGCCATCACCTGCGGCATTACGGCTTGCCAGGAGACGCTCCGAACCGCGCTGGCGCTGGGCGCCGACCGCGCAATCCTGGTCGAGACTGGCGTGGACCTGCAGCCGCTCGCGGTCGCCAAGCTCCTAAAGGCGATCGTCGACAGGGAATCTCCGCAGCTTGTCATCCTGGGCAAGCAGGCCATCGACGACGATGCGAATCAGGTCGGCCAGATGCTCGCGGCGCTGCTCGGATGGCCACAGGCGACGTTCGCATCCAAAGTGGACATCGCCGACGGCCGCGCGACCGTCAAGCGGGAAATCGACGGCGGCCTGGAGACGCTGGAGATGAATCTGCCGGCGGTGATCACGACCGACCTGCGCCTCAACGAGCCACGCTACGCCACGCTGCCGAATATCATGAAGGCCAAGAAAAAGCCTCTCGAAGTCATCAAGCCCGACGCGCTTGGCGTCGACGTGACGCCGCGCCTGGTAACGCTCAAGGTGGTCGAGCCTCCCAAGCGCAAGGGTGGCGGGAAAGTGGCCGACGTCAAGGAGCTGGTTTCGAAGCTGCGCAACGAAGCCAAAGTGATTTGATGGTCCAGCGTCCGGCGTCCTGCGTCCGGCGTTTGGAGCACAGCACGCGAACCGATCTTACGCTCGACGCTCGACACTCAACGCTCGACCAGATCTGACCATGAGCATTCTCGTCATCGCTGAGCACGATCACCGCGCGTTGAAGAGCGCCACGCTGAACGCCGTCGCGGCGGCGCAAAAAATCGGCGGCGATATCCACGTCCTGGTCGCCGGCCATAACGCGGCAGATGCGGCGCAGGCCGCGTCCAAGCTCGCAGGTGTCGCCAAGGTGCTGCATGCGGATGCGCCACAGCTCGCCAGCCAGACTGCGGAGAATGTCGCCGGGCTGGTGACGCCGCTTGCCGGCGCATACACGCATATCCTGTTGCCGGCGACGGGCTTCGGAAAGAACATCGCTCCGCGCATCGCGGCGCTCCTCGACGTCGCGCAGATTTCCGACATCATCGACGTCGTATCGCCCGATACTTTCGTGCGCCCCATCTATGCCGGCAATGCCTTTGCGACCGTTCAATCCAAGGATACAAAGAAAGTCATCACCGTCCGCACGACTGCATTTGACGCCGCCGCCGCGACGGGCGGAGCCGCGCCGATCGAAAGCCTCGCCGCGCCTGCGGACGCAGGGATGGCGCAGGTCACGGGACAGGATCTCACCAAGTCGGATCGTCCCGAGCTCACATCCGCCCGGGTGATTATCTCCGGTGGCCGAGGCATGCAGAAGGGCGAGAATTTCAAGATGCTCGAGGCGCTGGCGGACAAGCTCAACGCTGCGATCGGCGCGTCGCGCGCTGCCGTGGATGCGGGTTACGTTCCGAACGACTATCAAGTTGGGCAGACCGGAAAGATAGTCGCGCCCGATCTGTACATCGCGGTCGGCATTTCAGGTGCGATCCAGCATCTCGCGGGAATGAAGGACAGCAAGGTCATCGTCGCCATCAACAAGGATGCCGAAGCGCCCATTTTCCAGATCGCCGATTATGGCCTGGTGGGCGATCTGTTCGAGATCATTCCTGCGCTTACCGCGGAGCTCGGATGAGCGTCTACCGCGCACCGCTGCAGGACATGCAATTCGTCTTGAACGAGCTGGCCGGGCTCGAGCAGGTCGGCAAGCTGCCGGGTTTCGAAGAGGCGACGCCCGATACTGTCGCCGCGGTTCTCGAAGAAGCCTCCAAGTTCGCCACCGAGGTGCTCGATCCCCTCAACGCGGTTGGCGATCGCGAAGGCGCGACGTGGCAGCCCGGCGGTTCGGTCAAGACGGCGCCTGGGTTCAAGGAAGCGTACAAGCGCTTTACCGAAAACGGCTGGAATGGCCTTACCAAAAATCCCGAGCATGGCGGGCAGGGGCTGCCGCAGCTTGTTTCCACCGCGGTCGAGGAAATGTGGCACGGCGCGAACATGGCGTTCGCGCTGTGCCCGCTGCTCACTCAAGGCGCGATCGAGGCGCTCGAGCTGGTCGGCTCCGACGATCAGAAGGCAAAGTTTCTGCCCAAGATGGTCGAGGGCGTGTGGACCGGCACCATGAACCTGACCGAGCCTCAGGCGGGCTCGGACCTCGCCGCGGTGCGAACGCGCGCGGTGCCGCAGCCTGACGGCAGCTACAAGCTCTTCGGTCAAAAAATATTCATCACCTACGGCGAGCAGGATTACACCGACAACATCATCCATCTGGTGCTGGGACGAACGCCCACCGCGCCCGAAGGCGTCAAGGGGATATCGCTGTTTGTCGTTCCCAAGTTCATGGTCAACGACGACGGAAGCCTCGGCGCGCGCAACGACGTGCACTGCGTGTCGATCGAGCACAAGCTCGGCATTCACGCGAGCCCCACCGCAGTGCTTGCGTACGGCGATCACGGCGGCGCCGTCGGGTACCTGGTCGGCGAGGAGAATCGCGGCCTCGAGTACATGTTCATCATGATGAATCTGGCCCGGTTCACGGTAGGCGTCGAAGGTATCGGGGTGTCCGAGCGCGCATATCAGCGCGCGCTGGCATTCGCCCGCGATCGCGTGCAGGGGCGCGCGCCCGGCCTCGACAAGGCAGCTTCCACGGCGACGATTCTCCAGCATCCCGACGTGCGCCGCATGCTGCTCACCATGAAGGCGCAGACCGAGGCGATGCGCGCCGTGGCCTACGTGACGGCTGCCGCGATCGACAACGCGCATCATCAGGCCGACGCCGCGGCGCGCAGGCGCCATCAGGCGTTTGTGGAGTTGATGATCCCCATCGTCAAGGGCTGGAGCACGGAGACGGCGCAGGAGGTGACGTATCTCGGCGTCCAGGTCCACGGTGGAATGGGCTTCATCGAGGAAACCGGCGCCGCCCAGCATTACCGCGACGCGCGCATCACGACCATCTACGAGGGCACCACGGCCATTCAGGCCAACGACCTCATCGGCCGCAAGACCGCGCGCGATGGCGGCGTCGTGGCACGGTCGGTGGTCGCGGAAATCAAAAAAGTGGCGTCGGCGATGACGACGTCCTCCGACGAGGATCTCAAATCGATCGGCACCGAGCTTGGGCTTGCGGCGACCGCGCTTGGCGATGCGGTCGACTGGGTGGTTCCCGCGTTCGGCGAGCAAACTCGGGTGGCGCATGCCGCGTCGGTGCCTTACCTGCGCTTGTGGGGGCTGGTTGCGGGCGGCTGGCAGCTCGCAAGAGGCGCGCAGATCGCGGCAAAACGGCTCGCAGACAAAACAGGCGATGCGACGTTTTGTCGCGGCAAGATCGCCACGGCGCGGTTCTATGCGCAGTGCCTGCTGCCGCAAGCTTCCGGGCTCGCCCACGCGATCGCGCGCAGCGACGCGGTGCTGGCACTCGCCGACGAGCAGTTCTGAATTCGCGCGCGGCTTGCCGCGGACCGGCTGCCCCGCGCGATCCGCTCGTCTTTCCCTTGCAACTCTTCATGCCGCTCGTTGCGGCGTCGCTTCGACGTGCACATCCGTTTGGAACGCATCTTTGGTCCGTCGGTCTGAATCGCAACACCCCTATGATAGTGGACCATGTCGCTTCGCCTGACCTTGCTTGGTAGCACCGTATTCGCCGCGTGGGCTTTGCTGAGTGCGGCGGAGCCTGCCCGTGCCGATTCGCTTGCGGTCGTCGATCCGCTGCCGCCGGGACCCTACGCGGTGGGCTGCAGCAATGTCGAACAGGACTTGAGCCGGCTGCAGCCAGGCGAGACCGCGAAAAACTACTGGGAGGGCGTTCCCGCCGGCAGCCGCGAGCGCTATGTCACCCAGATATTGAGCGATCCCGTCGATGCGCTGGTCGTCAACGTCAGGGTTCCCGACGATCGCGAGCTGTTCGTCGATCGGGCTACGCAGACAGTTTCCTATGCGCTCCTGGTGTGCTATCCGACCTCGGCCGGCAATCCGCGACCGGACTATCCGCTCGAATCCGGTAACGCGGTCCCGCACATGCAGCGCGGCGCCGACGCGCCGATTTGGGCCGATCCGCAGTTGCGCTGGCCGGTGATGGTTTTTTCGCCTGGGCTTGTCGGCAGCCCGCTGTCCAACGACTATATCGTCGCGCTGACGGTGCTCGCGAGCTACGGATACGTCGTCGTCTCGACATTTCCCGGCGATCCGCGCTTCGCCGACATCAAGGTCGACAATTTGTCGGACGCGCTGTATGCAGTCCTGCACTTTCCGACGTACGTGGAGATGCAGGCGATCCGGCCGCTTTCCTCCGTTGCCTCGCTCGATTTTCTACTCGCGCATCCTGATTATCGCGACCACATCGATGCCAATCGCATCTCGGGCTTCGGCGCGAGCCTGGGCGGAGAGACGCTGCTCCTGCAGGCGGGCGCGAAGCTGACCGTGAGTGTCGGTCTCTCCTCGAAGCAGGTCGTTGCGGATTCGCGTCTCAAGGCCATCGTCGGTTACGTGCCTTATTTCGGGCAATTGATTTTTCCTGCGTTCGGTCGCGACCAGAGAGGACTAGACGGCATGACTGTGCCGTTTCTGGGCATCGCCGGCTTTGACGATACGACGGCTCCGCTCGGACCTATCATCCAGGGCGTGCAACGCCTGCAGTCTTCGCGCGAGCTGCTCGGGCTCGAAGGCGTCGGGCACACCTTCGATTTTCCCAGCGCGCCTGATATCTTTACCTGGACGCTGACCTTCATCGCCGCGCACGCGCTGGACGATCGCAACGCGCGCGCGCAGATGGCGCGGATGATCAGTGTGCGCGGTGGAGGCGACGATCGGCTGATCATCGATTACACCGCGCCCGCAAAGCTCGATGCGGGGCAGCTCGACGTCATCGAATACTACGCCCCGTCGCTCAACCACTATTTCATGACGGCCGAAGCGGCCGAAGCCGCGATGCTCGACGCGGGTGTGCTCGTTCCCGGATGGACACGCACAGGGTTTCAATTCAAGGCGTGGACCTTGGATTCGGGCGTCGGACTTCCCGCGTGCCGCTTTTTCGGCACTGCGGGTATCGGACCGAACACGCACGTGTTCAGCATCAACCCGGCCGAATGCGCCAAGCTTCATGGCGATCCGCGCTGGACTTCCGAGGGGACGGCGTTCGCCGAGGAGCCGTTGGCGGCGGAGGATTGCCCGGCGGGCCGCATTCCGGTGATGCGCTTGTACAACAACGGCATGGGCGGAGACGCCAACCATCGCTTTCTGACCAGCCACAGCGAAGCGTATGCGATGGTGTCTGCAGGATGGCTCCTCGAAGGCGTCGTTTTCTGCGCCGCGCCCTGAAGTTGCTTGCGGTTTTTAGAACCCCCCGCTGGCGTCGGCTATCCGCGACAAGGGCTCGAAGATGCGCGGAGTCGCGGCAATGACCGCGCCTCCCGCAATCAACCCGTCGCTGCCCGGATAGGGCCGCACCCGCCCTCCCGCTTCCTCGACCAGCAGCAAGCCCGCCGACGCGTCCCAGGGATGCATGTGCGGCTCGAGAAACGCGTCGTAGCGTCCGGCCGCGACGTGAGCGAGCATTAGCGCCCCGGCGCCCATGTCCTTCACCGCGGCTCCCGCCTCATGCAGCAGCCGCTTCATGCGCAGATGCGCTTCCAACGGGTGCCGCGGCACGTATCCGGCGCACATCAGCGCGCGATCGAGGCGCTCGCATGCCGCGACGTGGATCCGTTGCCGGTCGCAAAACGTGCCACCGTCGCGCACTGCCCAGAAAAGCTCGTCGAGACAAGGATCATAGATCAGGCCGATGAGACGCTCGCCCAGGTGAATGAACGCGATCGACACGCACCAGTAGCGCACGCCATGAACGAAATTGATGGTGCCGTCGATGGGATCGACCACCCACGCGTTGTCGCCGATATCACCGCCGGCTTCCTCGCCCAGCATCGATTCACCGGGGAACGCGGCGTGCAAGCGTTCGCGAATGAGCGTCTCGACGGCGTGATCCGCGGCGCTGACCCAATCCTGCAAACCCTTGGCTTCGGGCGAGAAGTCGATTTCGCGTAGAAAATAGCGGCGGGCCAGCGCCCCTGCCTCGCGCGCGAGATTCCGCGCGAACGTGGCGCGCGACTCGATGTCCGTCGCGATCATGCGGCGGCGATCGGTACGACGCCGTGGTTGGCGAGCGTGATCGCGACGGGCGTGCCGACCGGCAGTGGACGGTCGACCGCCATGCTGATAGCAAACAGCTCGCCCAACTCGGTCGCGACCGTGTATTCCATGATTCCGCCGATGTAGGACGCCTTGCGTATCGTGCCGCGCATCCCCGTCGTGCCTTCGCGATGAATCTCGACGGATTCGGGACGAATCGCAACGTCGACCTCTCCGGCATGCAATCCGCGGTGGGGAAGCCGGAGCGTGAGCGGGCCGAGAATGAGTTGCCCGTCGCGCTCGTCGAGCCGGGACAAGGTGCCGCGAACACGGTTGGCGTCTCCCATGAAGCCGGCCACGAAAACGTCCTTGGGCTGCTCGTAGAGCTCGCGCGGCGCACCTTCCTGGGCAATGGTGGCCTTGTTCATCACCACGATGCGATCGGAGACGGCCATCGCCTCCGACTGGTCATGTGTCACGTACACGACCGTCAGCGACAGCCGCTGCTGCAACTCGCGGATCTCTTCGCGCATCTGCCTGCGCAGTCTCGCGTCGAGATTGGACAAGGGCTCGTCGAATAGCAGGACAGCCGGTTCGAGCACCAGCGCGCGCGCCACGGCGACGCGCTGCTGCTGGCCGCCCGAAAGCTCCGATGGCAAACGGGTGTCGAAGCCGGCCAGTCCCACCGTCGCCAGCGCGGCCTTCGCCTTATCGGCAACCTGTGCCTTGGGCAAGCGGGCAACGGTGAGTCCGTAGCTCACGTTTTCCATCACGCTCATGTGCGGAAACAATGCGTAGCTCTGGAACACCATCGAAACGTCTCGCTCCGCGGCAGGAACGCGAGTCACGTCGCCGCCGCCGATCAGGATCGTGCCATGTGTAGGGAGCTCGAGTCCCGCGATCATGCGAAGCGTCGTTGTTTTCCCGCATCCCGACGGACCGAGCAGCGTCACCAGCGTTCCTGCGGCAATCGAAAACGAGATATCGCTCACGGCAGCGGCGTTCCCGTAGAGCTTGCTCACGTTGCGAAATTCGATGGAAGCGGCGTTCATGCGTCGTCGGTCTTCTCGCGCCTCAGGCGGCCGTGCCGCCCAATTGTCCTATGCCGGGCGCCGCGGCGTCGACGCGCCTTCCCAGCCGTCGCGTGCCGACGACGCGCTGGATCATCCAGATGACCGCGAGCATGAGCACGATCAGCACCGAGCAATAGGCGATCGCGACCCCATAGTCGCCGTTGACGACGCGGTTGATGATGTAGGTCGTTGCCCATTCGTATTCGGCCGAGACGAGAAAGATCACCGCCGAGACGGTGGTCATCGCGCGCACGAAGCTGTACACCAGCGCGGCGACGACGGCCGGCTTGAGCAAAGGCAGCAAGATGCGCCTGAGCGTCGTGAGACCGCGCGCGCCCAGTGTGGTCGACGCCTCGTCGAGGCTCTTGTCGATCTGCGACATCGAGGCGATCCCCGCGCGGACGCCGACGGGCATGTTGCGAAATACGTTGCAAAGGACCAGTACCAGCGCCGTGCCGGTGATTTCGATCGGCGGCACGTTGAAGGCGAGGATGTAGGAGACACCGATGACCGTGCCTGGAATCGCGAACGAGAGCATCGTCGCGAACTCGAAGGCCGAGCGCCCGGCAAAGCGGTGACGTACCAGGATGTAGGCCGTGAGAATGCCGAGCGCGGCCGTGATGGGGGCGGCGATGGCCGAGAGCTTCACCGTCGTCCAGAACGAATTCCAGGCGGCTCCGGCCCAGAGGAGGCCGTGGGACGTGAACTCTACGGCGAACGCCTTCTCGTAGTGCTTGAGCGTCGGCGTGTAATTGCGGCCCCACTGCTCGACGAAGCCGCCGACGAACGCCATCGCGTAAATCACCACGGTCAGCGCGGCCCACGGAATCGCGATCGCGTAGCAGAACCTGCGCGCACCGTCGGGTAGCGGCGTCGGCAGCCCCGAGTCGCCCTTGCCCGCCAGCGCCGTATACACCTTGCGACCGAGGACCCGGCGCTGCGCGAAAAAGGCGGCCAGCGCGAACAGCAGCAGCAGAATACCCAGTGTCGCCGCGCGCCCCTGGTCGAGCTGGGCGCCGACAACCGAAAAAAAGACCTCGGTCGACAGCAAGCCGAAGTTTCCTCCCAGGACGATGGGATTGCCGAAATCGGCGATCGACTCGATGAAGCTGATCAGAAATGCATTCGCAAGCCCGGGACGCATCAGCGGCAGCGAGATGTCGGCGAATGTGCGCCATCGACTGGCCCGCAGCGTTTGCGCCGCTTCTTCCATGCTCGGCGATACGCCCTCGACGACGCCGATAAGAACGAGAAAGGCGATGGGCGTAAAGGAAAATACCTGCGCCAACAGAACGCCGGGCAGACCGTAAATCCAGCGCGAAGGCGGGATGCCGAAGGCCCATTCGAGACCATGGTTGATGATCCCCGAGCGGCCGAAGATCAGGATAAGTCCCAAGCCGATCACGAATGGCGGCGTGATGATGGGCAACACCGAAAGCGACCGCAGGACCCGCTTGTAACGAAAGCCGGTGCGCGCGACGATCAGCGCGAACGCGAGGCCGAGCGCGGTGCAGCCGACCGCGCAAAGGAGCGCCAGCACCAGCGTATTCCAGGCGACGCCGCATCGGGTCCCGCCTGTGAGGCAACCAACACCCCAGATCTTCTCGGTGAACAGGCGCGCAAGAAATGCCTTTGCCGAAAAAAATCCGCTGCTGTCCTCGAATGCGCTGATGAGGATCTTGACGACCGGAAAAAAAATGAACAGCGCAACGGACAGGGCGACGGCGACTACGCTCGAGGCGATGAACGCATCGCCGTTGAAAAATCCGCGCTCCGCCAGGCCCAGCGCGAACAGCATCGCGAAAACTGTGCCGACCAGCACCGCGCCCCAGCCCATACCGTATTGCCCTGCGGCGAGGGGTCCGAACCACGCCGTCAGGGTCTCGAAATACCATCCCTGTGGCCCGATCAGGAAAGCTTGGGCGAGAAAGTAAACAAAGCCTGCGCTTCCCAACGCCAGAAGAGCGCCTCCGCGCACCGCGCGATCGAGCCCGGGCGACAGCAGCGCGCCGCCAGCGAGCAGGCTCAGCCCAAAAGGCAGCAGCCAGATGCGACCATGCGCCAACGCTTGCACGATCGCCGGCGCGTTGTCCTTGCCGCTGTAGCCCGAAAGCCACGCGGCCGAGAGAATCGAGTCCTGCAGCGCGTACCAGGGGACGAGGAGGAAGCCCGCGGCGCCCAAGGCGAGCCAGGTTGCGATGGCCTTGCGCTCGGGGCTCATGGACGGGCGCGGATCATGCGTTCCCCCGGCGTGGAATCAGCGCGCCGCGTTGATCTCTTTTTCCCAACGCTCGAGCAGGCGCTTGCGCTCCGCCGCCGCCCCGTATTTCGCGCTGTCGTAGTCGATGAGCTTGAAATCGGTCAGTGGCGGGACTTGCGGCGGGAGCGGCACGCTCTTGTTGGTCGGGATCGCATATTCCTTGAGGTCCAGGCCGATTTTCTGCGCATCGGCCGTCAATGCCCAGTCGAAGAATCTCTTGGCGTTTTCGAGATTGCGCGCGCCTTTGAGAATCGCCATCGATCCCACCTCGTAGCCGACGCCTTCGCAGGGCAGGATGGGCTTGACCGGGAAGCCGCGGACGCTTTCATTGATCACGCCATGAAGCACGGTGCTGCCGATCGCGGTTTCGCCTCGCGTGATGGCGGTCATCGGCCCTATCCCTGAGCGCGCGTATTGATTGACGTTGGCGTTGAGCGCTTTCATGTAGCGAAACGCTTCGTCTTCGCCGAATATCTGCACCAGCGACGCGAGCATGAGATACGCCGTGCCCGACGAGTTCGGGTTCGACAGCATGACTTCGCCCTTGTACACGGGGTCGACGAGGTCCTTCCAGCAACGCGGCACGGGCAGTTTGCGCTTGTCGAACACTTCGGTGTTATAGCCCAGCGCCAGCACGCCGCCGTAGACGCCCGCGACGCGATAGCGCGAGAGCTCCGCCTCGCGTCGGGCCCAATCGTGCAGCTGCTCGAGATTCGGTGACTTGTAAGTCGCGAGCAGTCCTTCCTCGGCTGCCTGCAGGAAGGCGTCGCCCGCGCCCGCCCACCATATATCGCCTTTGGGATTGGCGCCCTCCGCCTTGATCTGCGCGAAGAGCTCGCCCGTGGCTTTTTGGGTCACGGACACGTGGATGCCGGACGACTTTTCGAATCCGATCGCCATGCCCTGGCACCACGCGCTGTTCGGCGAGCTGCAGTACATCGCGAGCGCGCCCTGCGCTAACGCGGATGCCGGGACGAGCAGCGCGGCGAACGCGAACGTTACCGCCGCGATAACCCACCGCGCGCGTATCTGCATTAGCGTCCGGCGCTGACTTCGCGGTCCCATCGCTCGAGCAGCCGCTTGCGCTCGGCGGAAGATCCGTATTTGGCGAAGTTGTAATCGATGAGCTTGATCTCGGACGGTTTCGGGGAAAGGGGCGACACCGGCGTGCTGACGTTCGACGGCAACTGGAACTGCTTCGATTCCTGTCCCAGCTTCTGCGCCCCGGGGGTCAATGTCCAGTCGACGAATTTCTTCGCCGCGTCCAGATTGCGCGCGCCTTTGATGATGGATATCGATCCGATTTCATAGCCCGTGCCTTCGCACGGGGCGACGCTTTTTACCGGAAACCCTGCCTGCGCTTCGGTGACGACGTCGTGGATGAATGCCACTGCGACGATATTTTCGCCGCGTGCGGCCGCCTTGATCGGGCCCACGCCTTGCCGTGCGTAAGAGCTGATGTTCTTGTGCCACGCCTTCAACAGGTTCAGCGCTTCCTCCTCGCCGAACAACTGAACCAGCGTGGCGACCGCCGTGTAGGCGGTGCCGGACGCGTTGGGATTCGCCATCTGCACTTCTCCGGCGTATTCGGGCCGCCCCAGGTCCTTCCAGCACGCCGGCGCGGGCAGCTTCTTCTTGGCGATGAGCTCGGTGTTGTAGCCGATCCCCAGCACGCCGAGATACAGGCCGACGGTTCGATATCCCGATTGTTCCGCCTGTTTCTTCGCCCACGGCTGCAGTTGATCGAGCAGAGGCGACTTGTAGGCAAGCGTCAGGTCCTGCTCCGCGGCCTGGAGATGCGGGTCGCCTGTGCCGCCGAACCACACGTCGAGCTTCGGGTTCGCCTTTTCCGCGGCGATCTGCGCCATCGACTCGCCCGAGCCCTTGAGCGTGAGCCCGACCTTGATTCCGGTTTCACGCTGGAACTCGTTGGCGACCGCGGAGCACCATTCGGCCTGCACGCTGCATATCACATTGAGCTGCTGCGCCGACGCCGCCGATCCTGCAATCAGCCATGCCGCTGCAACCGACAGACCCATGCCGTAACGCATCGCTTTCCTCCCGTGGATTCTGCAATAATCGGATACCCGCGCCAATCACGTCAACACATATGATCCGCTTCGGCATCGATCTGGGCGGCACCAAGATCGAGATCGTCGCTCTTGCGCCCGACGGCCGCGAGCTGCTGCGACGGCGCATACCCACGCCGAACGAAGACTACCGCGGCATACTCGCCACCATCGCAACGCTGGTTCGCGGCGCGGAGCAGGAGCTCGGCGAGTCGGGGAGCGTCGGCATCGGCACACCCGGCTCGATCTCGCGCTCGACGGGACTCCTGCGCGGATCCAACTCGGTCTGCCTCAACGGCAAGCCCATACGCGCGGACCTCGAGTCGCTGCTCGGACGCGAGGTCCGGATCACCAACGACGCCAATTGCTTCGCGCTCTCCGAGGCTACCGACGGCGCAGCACGCGGCGCCGAGATTGTCTTCGGCGCGATCCTCGGTACCGGCGTTGGCGCGGGCGTCGTCGTGTGCGGGAATGTGCTCGTCGGCCCGAATGCGATCGCAGGCGAATGGGGACACAATCCGCTGCCGTGGCCCGTGGACGACGAGCGGCCCGGCGCTGCCTGCTTTTGCGGTCAGCACGGCTGCATCGAGACCTTCCTGTCGGGACCGGGTATCGAGCGGGACCATCAAAAGCTGACCGGTGAGCGAGCCGGCGCGCAGGCTATCGCGAATCGCGCCGAGCGCGGCGACGAGGCCTGCGGCGCGACGCTCGAGCGATACGAGGGACGACTCGCGCGCGGCCTCGCGCACGTCATCAATATTCTCGATCCCGACGTGATCGTGCTGGGCGGTGGCATGTCCAATATCGCGCGGCTGTATTCCAATGTGCCGAATCTCTGGGACAGGTGGGTCTTTTCCGATCGCGTGGACACGCGTCTGGTCAAGCACGAGCACGGCGATTCGAGCGGGGTGAGAGGCGCGGCGTGGTTGTGGACGCCGCAGCGCCATGCCGCATAGCGGGAGCATCGCAATGCACGCGTACTCGCCCGCTCCGAGGACCATGGTCATGGTCTATTTCGGCGGCTTCGCGATCATGTGGGGGGCTGTCATCGCTTTCGTGGCCGGGGCTCCTGAGGCCCCGCACATGAACGAGACTCGCGCATCGCTGGTGGAATTCGTGCTGCTCGCGCTGCACGCCGCGATCGTTTTCGTGGTGGCATGGAGAGCCCAGCGCGTGCTCTTCGCGCGCGGCGGGCCCGCGATTGTTGGTTGCGGGCTGCCGATGATCGAGCTCGTGCTCCGGCTCTGGTTCGTGCCCTTGTTGTTGTACGCGATCGCGGTCGCGTACGTATGGATGGCATCGCGCCACGAATCGATCGGCAAGCTGCAATCAGCGCCGCGACCCTGAAGCTACATGTTCACGTAATTCGGTCCGCCGCCACCCTCCGGCGTCACCCAGTGAATGTTCTGCAGCGGGTCCTTGATATCGCAGGTCTTGCAGTGGACGCAGTTCGGCGCGTTGATCTGCAGCCGCTTGGCACGCTGGGGAACCGCCTTGCCGTCGGAGTCGCCAACGCTCCTCCCTGCATCGGTTGCCGTCACATCGACGAATTCGTAGACGCCCGCGGGGCAGTAGCGCTGCTCGGGCCCATCGTAGCGTGCCAGGTTCACGCTTACCGGAATCGAAGGGTCGCGCAACTGGAGGTGCGAGGGCTGGTCTTCCTCGTGATTGGTGTTGGAAAGGAATACCGACGACAACTTGTCGAAGGTAAGCACGCCGTCGTATTTCGGATACTCGATACGCGGCATGTCGGCCGCGGGCTTGAGCGTTTCGTGATCGGCCCTGCCGTGACGCAGAGTCCAGGGAACGAGCGCGCCCAGTCCCAGGTCGTTCAACCACATGTGAATGCCGCCGTGGATCGTTCCCGGCCACAGTCCCCATTTGAGTCCCGGCTTGACGTTGCGGACCTTGTAGAGGTCGTCATACACCCACGACTTTTGGAACGCGGACGTGTAGGAAACGATCTCGTCGCGCTCGCGTCGTTCGCCCAGCGCGGTAAACGCCGCCTCCGCGCCGAGCATGCCGGTCTTCATGGCGTTGTGCACGCCCTTGATCCGCGGCACGTTGAGAAAGCCGGCCGCGCAGCCGATCAGGGCGCCGCCCGGGAACGTGAGCTTGGGGATCGACTGCAACCCGCCTTCGTTGATCGCTCGCGCGCCATAGCCCAGGCGCTTGCCGCCCTCGAACGTGGTCCTTACAGCCGGGTGCGTTTTGAAGCGCTGGAATTCGTCATAGGGCGAAAGATGTGGATTTTCGTAACTCAGATGAACGACAAAGCCGACCGACACCCATGCTTCCTCGAAGTGGTACATGAACGCGCCGCCGCCGGTTCGGGAGTCGAGCGGCCAGCCCTGGGTGTGAATCACCAGCCCCGGTCGATGTTTTTCCGCGGAAACCTGCCAAAGCTCCTTGATGCCGATGCCGTACTTCTGCGGGTCGACACCGTCGCGCAGGTTGAATTTCGCCATCAGCTCCTGCGACAGCGAGCCGCGACATCCTTCCGCAAACAGCGTGTACTTCGCATGAAGCTCCATGCCGGGCTGGTAGGCGGGCTTGTGCGAGCCGTCCTTCGCCACGCCCATGTCGCCGGTCGCCACGCCGCGTACGGCGCCTTTGTCGTCGAACAGGATTTCCGCCGCGGCAAATCCTGGATAGATCTCGACGCCGAGAGCCTCGGCCTGCGTGCCCAGCCAGCGGCAGACGTTGCCCAGGCTCACGATGTAGCTGCCGCGGTTATCCATCAACGGCGGCAGCATCCAGTGCGGCATGCGATACGCCCTCTCCTCCGAGAGCACCATGAAGCGATCTTCGCTCACCGGCGTGTTCAACGGCGCGCCCTGCGCCTTCCAATCGGGCACGAGCTCGTTCAAGCCCCGCGGATCGATGACGGCGCCGGAAAGAATATGCGCGCCGATTTCGGAGCCTTTTTCCAGCACGCACACGCTGACGTCGCGACGGGCGTCCGCTGCGAGTTGCTTGAGCCGGATTGCCGCGGACAGCCCCGACGGGCCGCCGCCGACGATGACGACGTCGAATTCCATCGCTTCGCGCTGCACGTCAGGTCCCCTTTTTAGCGCCAGGTAGCATAACGATTATAATTCGTATCGACGATGAGCTTCGCTCGCAATCCCGTTCATACGACGAAGGTGCCGATACGCTGGGGTGACATGGATGCGCAGGGCCATGTCAACAACACGGTGTACTTTCGCTACATGGAACAGGCGCGTATCGAATGGTTGGCCCGGGTACGCGAGCGGCTCGGTGAGTTTCCGGGAGAAGGCCAGGTGATCGTCAATGCGAGCTGCACCTACCTTGTTCCTCTGACCTATCCCGGGACTGTCGAGATCCACAGGTTCCTGGGCACTCCGGGCCGATCGAGCATCGAAACCGGCTACGAGCTGTGGATGGATCAACGCAAATGCGCAGAAGGCGCCGCCAAGCTGGTGTGGATCGACCTCGAAACGCAACGCTCCGCGCCGCTTCCCGAGGCGGTGGTTGCGTTTTGCGCCTAGATTTGCGGTTTCCCCTGTTTCTGCCGATCCCATGACCGGACCGCTGTGGCAGCCCTCCGCGCAGAGGGTCGCGCGCGCCAATCTGACGGCGTTTGCCAGGCGGCTCTCCCAACGTTATGCAATCGAGCTTCCGGAATACGCGGCGCTGTATCGCTGGTCGAACGAACACAGCGAAGCGTTCTGGCGGGAGATCTGGGACTACGCCGAGGTCATCGGCGAGCGCGGTGGCCGAACGCTGATCAACCGCGACGAGATGCCGGGCGCGCAATGGTTCCCCGACGCGACGCTCAATTTTGCCGAGAATCTGTTGCGCGGCCGCGCAGACGACGGCGCTGCGGACGCGCTCGTTTTCTGGGGCGAGGACAAGTTGCAGCGCCGGTACAGCAATGCGGAGCTCTGCGAAGCGGTTTCCCGCGTGGCGCAGGCGCTGACAGCCGAGGGCGTCAAGGCCGGCGACCGTGTCGCCGCGTTCCTTCCCAACATGCCCGAGGCGATCATCGCAATGCTCGCGACGGCGAGCCTTGGCGCGGTCTGGTCCTCGGCATCGCCCGACTTCGGCGTGCAGGGCGTGATCGATCGCTTCGGCCAGATCGAGCCGGTGGTGCTGTTTACCGTCGACGGCTACTGGTACAACGGCAAGCCGCAGCCGATTCTGGACAAGGTCGGCGAAATCGCCAGACGCCTCCCGACCCTCAAGCGCGTCGTGGTCGCACCCTTCCTCGAAAGCGCGCCAAAAGAGGTTTCCGCGATTCACAAGGCGCTAACCTGGAGCGATTTTTGCGCGCCGCATCCGCCCGGACCCATCGCCTTCCAGCGGATGGCTTTCAACCACCCGCTGTACATTCTCTATTCGTCAGGGACCACCGGCGTTCCCAAGTGCATCGTGCACGGCGCGGGCGCAACGCTGCTGCAGCACGTGAAGGAACATCGGCTGCACGGCGACATCAATCCGGGTGACCGTCTGTTCTATTTCACGACGTGCGGCTGGATGATGTGGAACTGGCTTGCGTCGGGACTCGCGTCGGGTGCGACGCTGCTCTTGTACGATGGATCGCCTTTCGTCCACTTGGGGCGCATCCTCTGGAAGCTCGCCGAAGAGGAGCGCATCACGCATTTCGGCACGTCGGCAAAATACATCGATGCGGTGAAGAAGGTCTCCCTCGTGCCCCGCAAGGACTACGACCTCGGCCCGATGCGCGCGGTGTTCTCGACGGGAAGCCCGCTCGCGCCGGAGAGCTTCGACTTCGTCTATCAATGCATCAAGGAAGACGTATGCCTTTCGTCGATCTCCGGCGGCACCGACATCATCTCCTGCTTTGCGCTCGGTTGCCCGACTCGCCCGGTGTGGCGTGGCGAGCTGCAATGCCGGGGCCTGGGAATGGACGTCGACGTGTTCGACGAGCACGGTCAGCCGGTGTTGCGGCAGAAGGGTGAGCTCGTCTGCAAGCAACCGTTTCCGTCGATGCCGCTCGGCTTCTGGAACGATCCGGATGGGAAGCGTTACCGCGCTGCGTACTTCGAGCGCTTTCCGGGCATTTGGTGTCACGGAGACTATGTCGAGCTCACCGAACACGACGGCATGATCATCTACGGCCGTTCGGATGCAACGCTCAATCCGGGGGGCGTGCGCATCGGAACCGCCGAAATCTATCGGCAGGTCGAGCAGCTCGACGAGATCGTGGAGAGCCTGGTGATCGGGCAGGACTGGCCCCCCGGCGACTTCGGCGACGTACGCGTCGTGCTGTTCGTGAGGCTTCGCGACGGAGTCACGCTGGACGACGCGCTCGTCGACAAAATCAAACGACAGGTGCGCTCGAACACGACCCCGCGCCACGTGCCGGCAAAGATCGTCCAGGTGGCCGATATTCCCCGCACCAAGAGTGGCAAGATCGTCGAGCTAGCTGTGCGCAATGTCGTTCACGGCGAGCCCGTCAAGAATCTCGATGCGCTGGCCAATCCCGAGGCGCTGGAGCATTTTCGTAACCGCGACGAGTTGAAGAGCTAGACCCGATAAAACACCGGCGCCTCGCGCGCGGGTGGCGAAAAATGATAATGCAGCAATCGCGAGGGCTCGTGATCGATGTCGCCGCATCCCGTTCAAGGTCTGCGTTTGCGGTCACGCCCTGGGACGGGTCGCCGGCGTGAACTTTCTCGCGATCGTGATTGCGCTGGCGCTCGAGCAGTGGAAGGCCTTTGCGTGGCGCAGCGACGTGCAGCGGACCTTTGTCCGGTACGCGCGGGCGCTGGAGCGGCGGTTCAACGCCGGTGCCAGGCAGCAGGGCGCGCTCACCGCGTTGTTCGCGCTCGCTCCGCCGGTCGTGATTGCATCCGCCGGATACGCGGCGCTGAGCGAAGTGCATCCCATGCTCGCGCTCGCCTGGAACGTCGCCATCCTGTACGTTCTGATTGGATTTCGGCATTTCAGCCACACATTCAGCGCCATCGGCGACGCGCTCAAGGCAGGCGACGCCATTTCGGCGCGCAAGCTGCTCGCCGCGTGGCGCGGCATCGATGCGAGCGCGGTAACCGCCGAGGAAATTCCGAAGCTGGCGATCGAGAAGGGCCTCGAAGAGTCGTATCGACATGTCTTCGGCACGCT
>Ga0193751_1000294_pt1 | contig 42036 bp, 38 predicted proteins | sample L1c2metaG_FD_143050 | JGI IMG/M metagenome (GOLD analysis project Ga0193751, IMG submission 143050) | Soil microbial communities from a riparian zone of the East river system, Colorado, United States - L1c2 | ecosystem: Environmental > Terrestrial > Soil > Riparian zone | place: USA: East River...
TCCGGCGTGACATTGGCGTGCAGGTCGAGGCTTGCCACCAGCGGCAGGTCGTTTCCGATCACGTCGCGCACACGGGCGAGAATTTCGCCTTCGCCATCGTCGAGATGCTCGGTCACCATGGCGCCGTGCAGATCCAGGTAGACCGCATCGAGCGGGCCGGCATTCCTGATGCCGTCGACGATCACGCGCGCGATGCGCTCATAGGCGTCCGTGGTCACATGTGCCGAAGGACTGGCGGCGGAAAAAATCGTCGGCACCAATTCCCAGCCCTGGGCTTCCGCCTCCTCGACAAAACCCGCCAGGCCGACATTGATGTGGCGCATGGTCTTGAGCAGCTCGGCCCCTTGCGTCATCGCCGGCCAGCCGCCGCCATGCACGAAATCGGCGTAGGCAGCCTTGGTCGGCGCGAAGGTGTTGGTCTCGTGCAGGAAGCCGCCGACGGCAATACGGGTCATCGCTTTCTCGATCAGGTGTTCGGGCGCGACGTTAGACTCGTCGTCGCGCGGAGCGCAAGCGACGAAGCAATCCGCCTTTCGCATGGCTTCGTGCTGCTTCTGCGTGCCCCGGATGCTGCGCAGCGTGAAGCGGTGCGCCGCTGATCCGGGGTCTATTCACTCCGCAACGCCTTGGGTCCCGGCTCTGCGGTGCATCGTGAAGAACGCTGCACCGCGTCCGGGAAACGAGATGCGTTCCTTCGCACCTCTGTCAGGATGAGGCGACCATCGCCACCGGTCCAAATTTGGCGAAATCCCAGCCCCGTCCGGGGGCGGCGTCAAGCAGCGCGCGGGTATAGGATGTTTGCGGATTTGTCAGGACGCGCGCCGCCGGGCCCTGTTCGACGATGCGGCCGTGCTGCATCACGGCGACATCGTCGCAGATTTGCGCGGCGACGCGCAGGTCATGGGTGACGAACAGAAGCGCAATCCCGAGCCGGGTCTGGATTTCGTCGAGCAGTTCCAGCACCTGTGCCTGCACGGACACATCGAGCGCCGAGACCGCTTCATCCGCCACCAGCACGTCAGGATCAAGCGCAAGCGCCCGCGCGATGGCGATGCGCTGGCGCTGGCCACCGGAGAATTGGTGGGGGTAGCGCGAGATGGCATCGACCGGTAGGTCGACCAGTTCGAGCAGTTCGCGCGCCTTTTCCAGCGCCTCGCTACGCGGCATGCCGTAATTGATCGGCCCCTCGGCGATGGTCTCGCCGATCGATATGCGCGGATTGAGCGAGCGATAAGGGTCCTGGAAAATGATCTGGATTTTCTTGCGGTGCGGTTGCAGCAGCCGGCGCGACAGGTCGGAGATTTCGCGGCCCGCCAGCCGAATGCCGCCGGAAGTCGGATCGATCAGGCGAACGATGCAGCGCGCCACCGTTGATTTGCCGGAGCCGCTTTCGCCGACAATGCCGAGCGTGCGGCCCTTGCGCAGCGTCAGCGTGACATTGTGGGCCGCCGCGACTTCGCGGGTGCGGCCAAAGAAGGAGCGCTCGCGATAGATCTTGCCGAGCTCGTTGGCCTCCAGCACCACGGGCTCCCGCGATTCCGCGCGCGGTTCACGTGGCACCAGGCTCGGCACCGCCGAGAGCAGATTGCGGGTATATTCCATCGTGGGCGTGCGCAGGATGGCATCGAGCGGTCCGGTCTCGACCAACCGTCCCTGGCACATGACGGCGACGCGGTCTGCGATTTCCGCGACCACGCCCATGTCGTGGGTGATGAAGAGCACGGCGGTGCCGTGATCGCGCTGCAGGTCGCGTATCAGTGTGAGAATCTGCTTCTGCGTGGTGACGTCGAGCGCCGTGGTGGGTTCATCGGCGATCAGAAGCTTCGGCTCCAGAACCAGCGCCATCGCGATCATGATGCGCTGGCGCTGGCCGCCGGACAGCCGGTGCGGATAGGAGGCGAAGATCCGCTCGACCTCGGGCAGCCGCACCTGCTCCATCATGGCGAGGATGTGCTGGCGTCGCGCGCGGGCATCGAGCGAGGTATGAACGCGCAGCACCTCGTCGATCTGGCGCCCGACCGGCACCACCGGGTTGAGCGCGGTCATCGGTTCCTGAAAGATCATCGCCATGGTGGTGGCGCGCAACTGCCGCAGGCGACGGTCGCTGGCGGCGAGCAGTTCTTCGCCGACAAGTTTGACGCTGCCGCCGGTCGGCACCAGCGAGCCTTTTTGCAACAGCCCCATGATGGTAAGCGCCGTCACCGACTTGCCCGAACCGCTCTCGCCGACCAGGCACAGGGTTTCGCGCTCTTGCACCTGCAGCGAGACGCCATCGATGATGCGCTCGTTGTGCGACTTGCGGCCGAGGCTGACCACGAGATTGGCGATGTCGAGGACGGTGGAGGTCATTTCGTTACTCTCTCCCCGTCATTGCGAGGAGTGCAGCGACGAAGCAATCCATTTTTCTTTACGTGCCCGCTATGGATTGCTTCGCTTTGCTCGCAATGACGGCGATCCGCACTCACTTGCCGCCCTCCCGCCGTTTCATGCGGGGATCGAGCGCGTCGCGCGCGGCATCGCCGATCAGGTTAACGCTGAGGATCGCGATCGACAGCAGCAAGCCCGGCCAGAAGATCAGCGACGGCTTTATTTGAAAATAAGCGCGGCCCTCGGCCATGATGTTGCCCCAGGTTGGGGTCTCCGGGCTGATGCCGGCACCGAGAAACGACAGGATCGCCTCGGTGAGAATGGCGGAGGCGCAAACGTACGTGCCTTGCACGATCAAGGGCGCAACCGTGTTCGGCATCAGATGCCGCCACATGATCTTCGGCAAGGACGAGCCGACCGAAATCGCGGCCTCCACATAGGGCTCCTCGCGCGCCGACAGCACCACCGACCGCACCAGTCGCGCCACCCGCGGAATTTCGGGGATGGTGATGGCGACCAGAACCGTGGTCAGGCTTGCGCCGGAGAGCGAAACCACGGCAATGGCGAGCAAGATGCTCGGGATCGCCATCAAGCCATCCATGACGCGCATCATGATGGCGTCGACCCATCTGAAGAAGCCGGAGACGAGGCCAATCACAAGGCCTATGCCGATGCTGACGATGGCGGCGCCAAGGCCGATGAATAGCGATATCCGCCCGCCATAGAGAATCCGCGACAGCACGTCGCGACCATAGCCGTCGGTGCCGAGCCAGAACTGCGCGCTTGCGGGTTTCAGCCGCTGGGCCGGCGCGAGCAGCAGGGGATCGTGCGGCGAAAGCCAGGGCGCCAGCACGGCCGAGGCGATGACCAGCGCCAGGCAGATCGTGGCGGCGGCGATGATCGGGGTCGCCGTGAGGAATCCGAGGCCCGGGCGAAACGGTGTCGTTACCGGGATCGTGGGTTCGGGGAGGGTTTCGATCGCCATCTCTATCGAACCTCAGTAGCGGATTCGGGGATCGAGCAAGGTGTAGGCGACGTCGATCAGGAGGTTGACGGCGACATAAATGCCCGACGTCAACAGGATCATCGCCTGGATCACCGGATAGTCGCGCGCCAGCACGGCATCGACGGTGAGGCGGCCGACGCCGGGCAAATTGAACACGCTTTCGGTGACGACGACGCCCGATATCAGAAGTGCAAAGCCGGTGCCGATCACGGTGATGACAGGCACGGCGGCGTTACGCAGCGCGTGGCGCAGCAGCACGCCGGCCTCGGCGATGCCTTTGGCGCGCGCGGTGCGCACATAATCCTCACCTAACACATCCAGCATAGAGGCGCGGGTCATGCGCGCGATCAGCGCGACATAGATAAAGGACAATGTACAAGTCGGCAGAATGATGCGCTCGAGAAACGGCGACAGGCCGGCGGTGATGCTGCGGAAACCCTGCACCGGCAGCCAGTGCAGCTCGATGGCAAAGATCTGGATCAGCACGTAGCCGATCACGAACACCGGAACGGAGAAACCCACCACCGACAATCCCATCACGAAACGGTCGATCCAGGTGCCGTGCTTCCAGGCCGCGATCACCCCGAGCGGCACCGCGATCAGGATGGAAAGGATGATGGTCGAGACCGCGATCGAGATCGAGGGCTCGACGCGCTGGCCGATCATCTTCATGACCGGCACATTGGAAATCAGGGATACGCCGAGGTCGCCATGCAGGAGCTTGCCGATCCAGGTGAAGAACTGGCTGTAGAGCGGCTCGTTGAGGCCGAGGGAGTTGCGGATGCGCTCGAGTTGTTCGGGGCTTGCATTGTCGCCCGCCAGGATCGCGGCGGGATCACCCGGCGTCAGCCGCAGCAACAAAAACACGAACAACGCCACCACGCCCATCACGGGAATGGCGGCCAACACGCGGCGAAACAGATATCCGAGCATCAGCCCCACCCGTTGCGTGGCCCTAGCGAAAGCAGGGACCCATGCGCTGCGGCTTCTCGTTTGAGAGACGCTGTTCGACGGCTTTGGCGCAACAATTGACGGCTGTGATTATGGGTCCCTGCTTTCGCTGGAACGACGGATAGAGTTTGCGGAAAGCTGCAGGATTCCGTCATGAGACCACTCTCGCATTCTCCCACCCCAAGCGCTGCAAACCCCATGCCATCATGCCGTGTGATTTTCGCCGATCGACATCGCGCAAATCCGCGACAGATGCGCGTAGGGCAATCCCGTTTCCGCCGCCCAGGCATTGAACTGTGCCTGCACTTTGGCGAGGTCGGCCTTCGATGTCACTTCCGCGGCGATATCGAGCCCGGCGTCGCGCAGGCACGCCACCACGTCCTGCGAGGTCACAAAACCGTCCCAGCCGACGAAGCGCAACAACATCTGTCCGCTATTGCCGCCGAGCCGGCTGCCGCGCTTGACGAGCAGGTTCAAGAGGCCGACCTGGTCGGAGGAGGGCCATTGTGCGAGGAACTTGCCGAAGCTGCCATGCTCCTTGGCGATCTCCTGCACGAAGGCGGAGTTCTCGCGCACCGACGCGATTTTGGCGCCGTTGCGCACGATGCTGGTATCGGACACGAGGGCGTCCCAGAAATCGTCGGGTTGAAAGGTGAGCTTTGCAGGTTTGAACCCGAGAAACGCCTTCTCGAAGCCCGGCCACTTCGCTTCGATCACACTCCAGGCGAACCCTGCCGAAAACACCCGTTTGGTCATCTCCGCGAGAATGCGGTCGTCCGCAAGCTTCGCCAAGGCCTTGCTGTCCGGTTTGCGCGGCAACAGTTTCTCCAGCGCCTTGGGGCCGCCCTTGCGTTTCTCAGCGCGAGCGAGAATGGTCTTGAAGGCGATGGTGCGGGTCTTGCTTTGCACTTTCGGCATCGGATCACTCCAGCGTGGCCAATAGTCCCGCCATCAGGCGACCGCGCTCGGCGAGGCTGTCGACCTCGATGTGCTCGTTGAGCGTATGCGCATCGGCGCCGCGCACGCCGAGGCCGTCCAGCGTCGGGATTCCCATCGCGCCGGTAAAATTCCCATCGGAGCCGCCGCCGGCGCTGGCATGGGGAAGCTCGACGCCCAGCGCCTGCGCCACGCCGCGCGCCTTTTCGTACAGCGCCATGGTGCCGGCGTCAGGCTCCCATACCGGGCGCGTCACGCCGCGCGTGACTTTGAAGGTGACGTCGTTGGCGGTGCCCGACAGCGCCAGCATGCGTTCCACGCCGCGGTCGAGGTCGGCCTGGCGTTTGGCCATGCTCAGCGCTTCGCCGGTGCAGGTGGTGGCGACGCAATTGACCCATTGGCCGCCATGCACGATGCCGACGCTGAAGGTGCAGTCTTCCGAGGTCATGCCGTCGATAACGAGAATCTGACGCGCCATCTCGCGTATCGCCGAGCGGCCTGAGGACAGCGTGGCGCCGGCATGGCTCGGCTTGCCGATTGTCTCCAGATTGAAGCGCGCGATGGCGTAACGCCCGGTGACGACGCCGTTGTTCGGCCGGCCCGGCTCCGGCACCAGCACATATTTGTTGCGCGCCGCTTCGGCCTCGATGATATCGCGCGTCGACGGCGTGCCGACCTCTTCGTCGGGCGTGAACAATACGGTGACCGGCAGCGCCGTCGTGAACGACGCCTGTGCCAATTGCCGGATCGCCTCCAGCGCGAGGTAGTTGCCGCCCTTCATGTCGAAAATCCCGGGCCCGAAGCATTTGTTGCCCTCGCGCCGCCATTTCAGTTTTTCCAGCGTGCCAACGGGATGAACGGTGTCGAGATGGCCCGCGATCAAAATGCCGGGCTCGCCCTGTTTTGGATGTGGAAACTTCGCGCGGACGCAACCGCCAAAACCCTGCCGCCCGGCGATGTGTTCGATCGACGCGCCCATGATCGCCATGTCGCGCGCGGCGACTTCCAGCATGCGGTTAACCGCAGCCGCATCCCAGGTCGGGCTTTCGCATTCCACCCAGCCGCGCAATCCAGCCAGCATGGCCTCGGCATCAAAGGGAAGGTTGGCGGGGTTCATCGGGAATGCTCTCAAATTCGACGGGATGCGATCGGAAGGCGCTGGCGTACGAGAGTGATCGGCGATCAATTTGTAAAGTGAAACATCCGCGAAGATGCGGGTCGTGATCGTTGCTTTCGAAAACCCGATTGACCTGTCACCCTCCCGGTGCAAGTCTCGAATATTCAGGAGTTACAGCGGTTTACTGCGCCCAAATAACGCGCCACATGCTAACGAATGACCGGCCTTTGACCGGTTTTACGTCAGGAGACAGACCAATGTTCCACATCTTGCGCCGGAAGCATCCCACGATGGCGTCAGTGGCCGGCCTGGCGGCGTTTTCGGTGGCGCTCGCAGTGGCCCCGCCGGCTGATGCCAAGACCATCACCGCGGTAATGCATTCCGATCTGCGCGTGATCGATCCCGGGTTCACCACGGCCTATATCACCCGCGATCACGGCTACATGGTCTATGACACGCTGCTTTCCGAAGACGCCAACTTCAAGATCCAGCCGCAGATGGCCGACTGGAAAGTCAGCGACGACAAGCTCACCTACACCTTCACGCTGCGCGACGGCCTGAAATGGCATGACGGCGCGCCGGTCACGGCCGAAGATTGCGTGGCCTCGCTCAAGCGCTGGGGCCGCAATGACGGCATGGGCCAGAAGCTGATGGATTTCACCGCCAGCATCGAGGCCACCGACGCCAGGACCATCACGCTGAAACTGAAAGAGCCTTACGGGTTGGTGCTGGAATCGATCGGCAAGCCGTCGTCGCTGGTGCCGTTCATGATGCCGAAGCGCATGGCGGAGACGCCGCCCGGCCAGCAGATCAAGGAGCAGATCGGCTCCGGTCCTTTCAAATTTGTGGCCGCTGAATTTCAGCCCGGCGTGAAGGCGGTCTATGTGAAAAACACCGACTATGTGCCGCGCAAGGAGCCGCCGAGCTGGACCTCCGGCGGCAAGCTGGTGAAGGTCGATCGCGTCGAATGGATCACGATGGCGGACGCCCAGACCGCGATGAATGCGCTGCAGTCCGGCGACATCGATTTCATGGAGAATCCGGCGTTCGATTTTCTCCCGGTGCTCGCCGCCAACAAGGAGCTGAAGGTCGAAACCCTCAACAAGCTGGGGTTCCAGACGCTCGGGCGCATGAACTTCCTTTATCCGCCCTTCGACAACGTCAAAGTCCGCCGCGCCGCCTTCATGGCGATGAACCAGAAGGACGTGCTGGACGCTCTCGTCGGCAATCCCGAATACTACAAGATATGCGGCGCGGTGTTCGTTTGCGGCACGCCGCTGGCGTCAGACGTCGGTTCGGAATCGCTGGTCAAAGGCAACGGCATGGCGGAAGCGAAAAAGCTGCTCGCCGAATCCGGCTATGACGGCACGCCGGTCGTGGTCATGGCGCCCGGCGATGTCGTGACGCTGAAGGCGCAGCCGATTGTGGCGGCGCAGTTATTGCGCGCCGCCGGCTTCAAGGTCGATGTACAGGCCACTGACTGGCAGACTGTGGTTACCCGCCGCGCCAGCCAGAAGCCGCCGAAAGAGGGCGGCTGGAACATGTTCTTCACCAATTGGGTCGGCGCCGACGTGGTGAACCCGGTTGCCAACCTGTCGATCAGTGGCAAAGGCAAGGCTGGCGCCTGGTTCGGCTGGCCCGATGATCCCAAGATGGAAGCGCTGCGCGATGCGTTTGCGCGCTCGTCTTCGCCCGAAGAGCAGAAGAAGATCGCGGCCGAAATCCAGAAGGAAGTCTACGACCAGGTGATCTATATCCCGCTCGGGCAATACCTGATCCCGAGCGCGTGGCGGAAATCGCTCTCAGGGGTGCTCGACGGTCCGGCGACGCCGATCTTCTGGAATATCGACAAGTCGGAGTGAGACGGGCGCTTTAATGGCGTTTGCGAGCCAACGGGCCGGCGCAAGGCGCCGCGCGATGACAAGGTCAGCGAAGCCATCCAGAGCGAGCTATATTAATTGCTGGCCTTCAGCGGCAGCGGCTGGTCGCCGAGCATTGCCTTGACGATGACCTCGCGCGCTTTCGCGGGATCAATCGCGTGTTGCGCAATCAAATCGCCGCATTCGCTGATGATCTGGTCGGCATCCTGCATCACCTTGAGTTCTTTATAGCGATCGTTGCGCTGCAGCCCCATGCTGGCGCCGACCAGTTCGAGCAGGTTGAGGATACGAAACGACCAGTCGCGCTCGTGCGCGCACAGCTCGCGATGTTCGGAATGATAGACCGTCACCAGCGCGTCGATGCCCGCCTCGCTCGCGGCGCGAAGTTCGTTGAGCTGTAGTTCGCGCTTGAACGCGGGCAGCACGCCAACACTGACGCTCTGCAGCCCCACCGCCGGCTGCTTCAGGTCGACCAGCGTGACGCCGGGGATGGCCTTAAGGATGGCGGTGGCGGCCTCCATCACACCGGCGACGCCGGGATGGCGGTGCAACGCCACCCGCATCTCGACGCGCCCACGCAAATGCGGGGTCAGATCAGCCAGGCGGCCGTTGAGGAAGCGCATGAACGGCGTCATCTCGAACGGCCGCGCGCCGCGCTGGCGTTCGATCGCCGGCAGCGTCGTTTCCGCGAACTGGACATAACAGCTCGGGCACCACGAGATCACCTGGCCGGTCTTCGTCTGTGACAGCTTGTCGATCGAGCTGGTACCCATCCGGCCGGACGTCTCGACATCGCCAGATCGCATCTGCAGGATGCCGCAGCAATGGCTTGGTCCGCCCATGACCTGGTAGGAGATGCCGAGCGCATCCATAATATCGAGCGCCAGAAGCGCGATATGCGGCGTCTTCAGCACGTTGCAGCCGGTATAGAACACAAAGTCCGGCGCTTCGCCCGGCGCCGCGACCGATGCCGATTTCTGGCCGAGCCGCTCCAGCACCTCGCCATCGAGCTGCAGGCGCGAGAGCACGGCGACGTCGCGGCCGAGATCGCGATATTTTTCAATCGCCAGGCGCCGCCGCGCCGGCAATTCGTGTTCGGCTTTGGTCACGGCAACGCGCGCCATCGCCAGCAGGAAGCGCGGATTGACGCCCTCGTCGCACGCCTTGATGCATTCGCCGCTGAGCATGCAGGACTGCGCCCATTTGCGCGAGGCCTCGGGGCCTTCGCCGTTGCGTACGATGTCGATGATGCCGGTGATGATGTCTTTAGGGCCAACGTCCGCGAGACCAGCGGGCTTGACGCTCGGACAGACTTCGACGCACTTGCCGCACCGCGTGCAGGCGTCCAGCATCTGCTCGACGCGCGCCTCGAGTGCCGTTTCGAAGGAAATGCGGTTCGGCTGCATGTCGAGTTCTCCAGCCGATGAAAGAAGCGATGAAAATCACATTGGCGTTAGAATGACAGAGATGCAAGTATTTGCAAAATCGTTGATGCGCTACTGATGGGCTCCCGCTCCTTCACTCTTGCATTTCGGAGATTACGATGCCTTTCGATTTGATCCTGCGCGGCGGCCGGGTGATTGACCCCTCCCAGAAGCTCGACGCCGTCATGGATGTCGCGTTTTCCGCCGGCAAGGTGGCCGCGGTCGGCAACGCGCTCAAGGCGGAGCCCGGAACCGATGTGCGCGACGTGTCGGGATGCATCGTCACCCCTGGCCTGATCGATCTGCACACCCACGTTTATTGGGGCGGCACCTCGATCGGCATCGACGCCGAGGAGTTCTGCCGCACCTCCGGCGTCACCACGGCGGTCGACACCGGCAGCGCCGGCCCGGGCAATTTCGCGGGCTTTCGCAAGCACGTGATCGAGCCCAGTCAAGTGCGCATTCTCGCCTATCTGCATGTCTCGCATGCCGGCATCTACGGTTACTCGCATCGCGTCATGGTCGGCGAGAGTGAAGAGATCCGGCTGATGAATCCGATCGACGCCGTTCAGGTGGCGGAGGCGAACCGCGATCTCATCGTCGGCATCAAGGTGCGGGTAGGGCGCAACTCCTCAGGCACCTCGGGGATCGTGCCGCTCGAGATCGCGCTCGAGGTCGCCAGCGAAGTCGGCCTGCCGTTAATGGCGCATATCGACCATCCGCCGCCGAGCTACGAGGAGGTGGTCGCCCGCCTGCGTCCCGGCGACGTTCTCACCCACGCCTTCCGGCCGTTTCCCAATTCGCCCGCCACCGCGCAAGGAACGGTGAAAAAGGTCGTGCTGGAGGCGCGCGAGCGCGGCGTCTTGTTCGACATCGGCCACGGCAAGGGCTCGTTCGCCTTCAAGACCGCACGCGCGATGCTCGCCAATGGCTTCTTGCCCGACACTATCTCCTCGGACGTCCATATCCTCTGCATCAACGGCCCGGCCTTCGACCAGGTCACGACCATGTCCAAGTTCCTGTGCATGGGCGTGCCGCTCCCCGATGTGGTTGCGGCTTCGACCGTCAATGCGGCGATGGCGCTGCGACGCCCCGAACTCGGCAGCCTCAAGCCGGGGAGCGTCGGCGACGCCACCCTCATTTCGGTCAGGGAAGGTCAGTTCGACTATGTCGACGTCGTCGGCGAGCACCTGACCGGCGACCGCAAGATCGTGTCCGAAGGCGTCGTGATTGGCGGTCGCTGGTGGCATCCGAAACAATCGTCGAAATTCAAACAGCTGGCAGGCCACGCCGGGGTTTAAATGCTATGATCCCTCGAAAAGGTGATCGCGAGATGTGTTTTCCGGCCGTATCCGGGTGGTCCGCACTGGCATACCAATTGCAAGCAAGGGACCGTTCGCCTTCGGCCTAACCGGCTCATTTCAATTTAGCGCCGAACCCTCGGCGCCTGAAATGGGCGCAATCGCCATAAACGCGAGACTGGGAGAACTCTATGGATCGCAGAACTGTGTTGAAGGGACTGGCCGGGGCAGGCAGTCTGGCGGCGACGGACGGATTTTCGATGCCGGCGCTTTCCCAAGGCGCCGCGGCGCGCACCTTGCGCTTTGTGCCGCAGGCTAACCTCGCGAATTTCGATCCGATCTGGGGGACCCAGTATGTGGTGCGCAACGCCGCCGCGATGGTGTGGGACACCCTTTATGGCATCGACGCCGCGCTGCAGCCGCAGCGCCAGATGGTCGAGTCCGAGGAGGTGTCCGACGACGGCCTGATCTGGACCTTCCGCCTCAGACCGGGACTCAAGTTCCACGACGGCGAGCCGGTGCGGAGCAGGGATGTGGTGGCGAGCCTGGCGCGTTGGTCGGCGCGTGATCCCATGGGACTGATGCTCAAGGCGATCCAGAACGAGTTGACCGCAGTCGACGACAAGACCTTCAGATGGGCGCTGAAGCAGCCCTATTCGAAGATGCTTTATGCGCTCGCCAAGAACAATTCGCCCTGCTCCTTCATCATGCCGGAGCGCATCGCCCAGACCGACCCGTTCAAGCAGATCACCGAATATGTCGGCTCGGGCCCGATGAAGTTCGTCAAGGGCGAGTGGGTGCCTGGCGCCAGGTCGGTGTTTGAAAAGTTCACCGATTATGCGCCGCGGCAGGAGAAGGCCTCATGGCTCGCCGGCGGCAAGCAGATGCTGGTCGACCGCGTGGAATGGGTGGTGATCCCCGATCCTGCCACGGCCGCGGCCGCGCTGCAGAACGGCGAGGTCGACTGGTGGGAGAATCCGATCCCCGACCTCGTCCCGGTGCTCAAGAAGAACCGCAACATCAGCGTCGACATCGCCGACCCGCTCGGCAACGTCGGTTCGTTCCGGATGAATCACCTGCACCCGCCGTTCAACGATGTGAGGGCGCGTCGCGCGGTGCTGATGGCGCTGAGCCAGGAGGACTACATGCGGGCGCTGGTCGGGGATGACAACTCGCTGTGGAAGCCGCTTCCCGGCTTCTTCACGCCGGATACGCCGCTTTACACGGAAGAGGGCGGCGAAATTCTCAAGGGCAAGCGCGACTTCACGGCCGCCAAGAAGCTTTTGGCCGAGAGTGGCTATTCTGGGCAGCCGGTCTCGTGCATCGTGGCTCAGGATCAGCCGATCACCAAGGCGCAGGGCGATGTCACCGCCGATCTGTTGAAGCGTCTGGGCATGAATGTCGACTTTGTCGCCACCGACTGGGGCACGGTCGGTGCTCGCCGCGCCCAGAAGTCGCCTCCCGGCCAGGGGGGCTGGCAGATGTTTCACACCTGGCACGCCGGCGCGGACTGCCTCAATCCCGCCGCCTATACCGCCATTCGCGCCAATGGCGACAAGGCGTGGTTTGGCTGGCCCTCAAGCCCTGCGGTGGAAACGGAAGTCACGGCCTGGTTCGAAGCCAAGAGCCTTGATGAGGAGAAGGCCACGATCAATCGCCTCAACAGGGCGGCGCTCGAGGACGTCGTTTATGCGCCGACCGGCTTCTTCCTGAGCTACACGGCGTGGCGCAAAAACGTCTCCGGTATCGCGAAGGGGCCGCTGCCCTTCTTCTGGGGCGTGTCGAAGACCGCATGATGGTGTGGTGAACCCACATGGTCTCGTATATCGTCCGGCGCGTTCTGGCGACTCTGCCCGTGATGGCGATCGTCGCGCTGTTCGTCTTCAGTCTGCTCTACATCGCGCCGGGCGATCCGGCGGCGGTGATCGCAGGCGACCAGGCGAGCCCCGCCGACGTCGAGCGGATCCGCCAGAACCTGGGCCTCGACCGGCCGTTTCTGGTCCAGTTCGGGGCCTGGCTCTGGAACATCCTGCACGGCGATCTCGGCACCTCGATCTTCACTAGCCTGCCGGTCGCTTCGCTGATCGTGCAGCGGATCGAGCCGACGCTATCGCTGATGGCGATCACCCTCATCCTCACCATTCTTGTCGCTGTGCCGCTCGGCGTGGTGGCGGCGTGGAAGGCGGGAACCTTTGTGGACCGCGCCATCATGGCTTTCGCCGTGCTCGCCTTCTCGCTTCCGGTCTTTGTGGTCGGATACCTCCTCGCCTACGTGTTCGCGCTGGAGTTGGAATGGTTTCCGGTGCAGGGCTACACGCCGCTGGCCGAAGGCTTCTGGCCGTGGCTGCAGAACCTGATCCTGCCGGCCGCAGCCCTCGGCTCGGTCTACACCGCGCTGATCGCGCGCATTACCCGTGCCTCCATGCTCGAGGTGCTGCAGCAGGACTATATCCGCACCGCCCGCGCCAAGGGTCTGGGGCAGCGCAACATCCTGTTCGTTCATGCCCTGAAGAACGCCGCCGTTCCGATCGTGACGGTGATCGGTATCGGCATCGCCTTGCTGATCGGCGGCGCGGTGGTGACCGAAAGCGTGTTCGCTATTCCAGGCCTCGGCCGCCTGACGGTGGACGCGATCCTGCGTCGCGACTATCCGGTCATCCAGGGCATCGTCCTGATGTTCAGTTTTCTCTATACGCTGGTCAATCTGATGGTCGACGTGACTTACACCCTGGTCGATCCGAGGATCCGCTATTGAGCGTCTCGACCACCAGCCGCGTGCCGCTGCCGCCGGGCCTTGTCATCGCGCAGCGATTGCCGGACCTGATGCTGCCACCGAAAATCCGGCGCGGTGTGCTTGGCTTCCTGCGCAACAATCCAACGGTCGCGATCGGCGGTGCCTTGCTGCTCTGCCTGGTGCTGGTCGGCATCTTCGCGCCGTATCTCGGGACCGTCGATCCGACCGCGCTGGCGCCCGCCAAGCGGTTGCGCGCGCCCTCCGCGGACTTTTGGTTCGGCACGGATTTGCTGGGCCGCGACCTCTATTCACGCGTGTTCTACGGGGCGCGGGTCTCGCTCACCGTTGGCCTATCGGTGGCCATTCTGGCTTCGCTCGCCGGCCTCACCATCGGTCTCGTCTCCGGATTCGTGCGCTGGGCAGACAGCATCATCATGCGGTTCATGGACGGGTTGATGTCGATACCGCCGATCCTGCTCGCGGTCGCGCTGATGGCCTTGACCCGCGGCAGCGTCGGCAACGTCATCATGGCCATCACCATCGCCGAAATCCCGCGGGTTTCGCGGCTGGTGCGCGGCGTCGTGCTGTCGTTGCGCGAACAGCCTTATGTGGACGCAGCCGTTGCCTCCGGCACGCGAACCCCGATGATCATCCTGCGCCACATCCTGCCCAACACGCTGGCGCCGATGCTGGTCCAGGCCACTTACGTTTGCGCCAGCGCCATGATCGTTGAATCGATTCTCTCCTTCATCGGCGCCGGCACGCCGCCTACCATTCCGTCCTGGGGCAACATCATGGCCGAGGGCCGGGCGCTGTGGCAGGTCAAGCCCTACATCGTGTTCTTTCCCGCCGCGTTCCTGTCTGTCACCGTGCTCGCCGTCAACCTGCTCGGCGACGGCTTGCGTGATGCGCTCGATCCGCGCATGGCCAAGAGCCTGTAAGATGGCCTTGCTCGAAGTCCAGAATCTGCAGACCCACTTCCGTACCCCCGAGGGTATCAACCGCGCGGTCGACGGCGTCTCCTTCCATGTCGACGAAGGCGAGACGCTGGCGATCGTCGGGGAATCCGGCTGCGGCAAGTCGGTCACCGCGATGTCGCTGATGCGGCTGATCCCGGAGCCTCCGGGCAAGATCGCCGGCTCGGTCCGCTTCCTGGGAAGGGATCTGCTGCAACTCTCTGAGCGCGACATGCGCGCCATCCGCGGCAACGACATTTCGATGATCTTCCAGGAGCCGATGACGAGCCTCAACCCAGTGCTGACCGTCGGCCGTCAGATCGGCGAGACGCTGCAGATGCATCAGGGTTTCGACAAGCAGGCCGCCGAGGCGCGCGCCATCGAGATGCTGACATTGGTGGGCATCCCGGAGCCTGCCCGGCGCGTGCGCGAATATCCGCATCAGCTGTCCGGGGGCATGCGCCAGCGCGTGATGATCGCGATTTCGCTGGCCTGCAGCCCCAAACTCTTGATCGCGGACGAGCCGACCACGGCGCTGGACGTCACGATCCAGGCGCAGATCCTGCAATTGATGCTGGACCTCAAGCGCCGCGTCGGCGCGGCGGTCATCCTGATCACCCATGACCTTGGCGTGGTCGCCGAAATCGCCGAGCGCGTCATGGTCATGTATGCCGGCCGCAAGGTCGAGGAGGCGCCGGTGGTCGAGCTGTTCCGATCCCCCCGTCATCCCTATACGCAGGGCCTGCTCGGCGCGGTGCCCAAGCTCGGCTCCTCCCTCACCGGCGCGGCAAGGCGGCTGGTCGAAATTCCCGGGCAAGTGCCGAGCCTCAAGCAGCGTATCGAGGGATGCGCCTTTGCCGGGCGATGTCCGCTCGCCACCGATCTCTGCCGTCAGGTTGCGCCGGGGTTGGAAGAGAAGGGCCCCCGCCACACCGCCGCCTGCCATTACGCGGCCAAAGAGGCGGCCGCGGCATGAGTGTGCCCCTCCTGCAGGTCAACGACCTCAAGAAGCATTTTCCGGTCCGCGGCGGTCTGTTCAGCCGCACGTCGAACTGGGTGTATGCCGTGGACGGCGTGTCCTTCGAGGTCGAGCGCGGCGAGACGCTGTCGCTCGTTGGCGAATCCGGCTGCGGCAAGTCAACGGTCGGCCGCGCCATCCTGCGCCTGTTCGACATCACCGCCGGCCAGGTGGTGCTGGATGGCGAGCGTATCGATGATCTTTCGCCCGACAGACTGCGCGGCATGCGCCGGCGGGTGCAGGTGGTGTTCCAGGACCCGTTCTCCAGCCTCAATCCGCGGATGCGCGTCCGCGATATCCTGGCCGAGCCGATCCGCAATTTCGGCCTCGCCAAATCTTCCGCCGAACTCGAGGCCAAGGTTGCGGCGCTGATGGATACGGTGCGCCTGTCACGTGACGCGCTGGACCGGCGGCCTCACGAATTCTCCGGCGGTCAGCGCCAGCGCATCTGCATCGCCAGGGCGCTGGCGGCCGAACCCGAACTGATCGTCTGCGACGAGGCGGTCTCGGCGCTCGACGTCTCGGTCAAGGCGCAGATCGTCAACCTGTTGCAGGATCTGCAGCAGCAGTTCGGCCTCGCGCTGCTTTTCATCAGCCACGATCTCGCCATCGTCGAGCACATGACGCACCGCGTCGCCGTGATGTATCTCGGCAAGATCGTCGAGATGGCGCCCCGCCAGCAGATATTCGCCGCGCCGAGGCATCCCTACACCCAGGCGCTGCTCTCGGCGGTGCCGGTGCCGGAGCCGGGCGCTGCCCGCAACCCGATCATCCTGAAGGGCGACGTGCCGAGCCCGATCAATCCACCGAGCGGATGCCGCTTCCACACCCGATGTCCATACGTGTTCGATCGCTGCCGGACCGAGGAGCCCGAGCTTCGAACGACCGGCGAAGGTGAGTGGGTGGCGTGCCATCTCGAAGCGCTGCCGGAAGGGCCGGGTGCCGGCCGGTGACCTAGGTCCAGGCTTTGCCTCAAGCTTAACAACAAAGGTATATTGATACTCCCACAGCGCGGAAATCCTTTTCTATAACTCACAAAGTGATATGTTTTGAGCTATAGAAAGGCGCCCAATAGCTCATGACCTGGAATTGGCAACGGCCGAATTGGCCCCATTTTTCCTACGATTCCAGGGTATTGGAGCCTCTGGAGAGGCAGTTCCTGCTGCATGCTGGGCAATTCATCGGGGCTTTCAAACATATCGGCCTTGAGGAGCAGGGCATTCTGCGCATCGAGCTTCTCGGCGATGAGGCCCTAAACACTTCTGAAATCGAGGGCGAAATCCTCGATCGCGACAGCGTCCAGGCTTCGCTGCGGCAGCAGTTCGGCGTCGGCCCCGACGAGCCGCGCATTCCCCTGGCCGAGCGCGGCATCGCCGAAATGATGGTGGATTTGTACAAGGGCTTCGCCGATCCGTTAAGTCACGCGACCATGTTCGGCTGGCAAAAGATGGTCATGAGCGGTCGTCGAGACATTGCGGTCGTCGGCCGCTACCGGACCGACCCGCAACCGATGCAGGTGGTCTCCGGCAGAATCGATAAGCCCAAGGTTCATTTCGAGGCTCCGCCATCCTCGCGCGTGCAGGCCGAAATGAATGCCTTCACGTCGTGGTTCAATGATTCGAGCCCGAAGGGTAAAATGCCGCTCAGGGCATTGACGCGCGCGGGCAACGCGCATCTGTATTTCGTGTGCGTTCACCCGTTCGAAGACGGCAATGGACGCATTGGCCGCGCGCTCGCCGAAAAATCACTGGCGCAAAATCTTGGCCAGCCCACGCTGATCGCGCTGGCCTACACGATCGCGCGCGAGCGCAAGGCTTATTACGACGCGCTGGAACGTAACAACCGAGACATCGATATCACGGATTGGCTCGTGTACTTCGCGCAAACCATCCTCGACGCGCAGAACAACACCAACAAGCGCGTTGATTTCCTTGTCGCCAAGGCGAAATTCTACGAGAAGTTTCGCGGGCTGCTCAACGACCGCCAGCAGAAAGTGGTGGTCCGGCTGTTTCGGGAAGGAATTGACGGCTTCAAGGGCGGCCTCAGCGCCGAGAACTATATCAGCATCAGCAGGACATCACGCGCGACCGCAACGCGCGACTTGCTGGATTTGGTGGCGAAGGGAGCGTTGACAAAAACTGGCGAGCTACGGCACACGCGCTACCATCTCAATCTTCAAGGTGACGGTCGCGCCACCTAGAGCATGATGCGATTAAGTTCAATCGCGTCATGATCTCGTGTCTTTGTTTGAGCATGATCTTTTCGGAAAACCGGTTTCCACTTTTCCGGCTCATGCTCTAATTGCGACAATCAAAAAAATCGTCCGTCAATTGCTGGTTCTGTTGGATGATGTCGGCGAATGCCGCCTGCATGACGTGATTGGACGTCACGGCCATTGGCCATGGGGCAGGCAAGGCCACCTCTGGTGCGGGCGGTGGGACTCGAACCCACACGACGTTGCCATCGAGGGATTTTAAGTCCCTTGCGTCTACCAGTTCCGCCACGTCCGCTTTGGTCAGAGGATCAGATACTTAGCGCGTTTTTTGAGTCTATGGAATTAGGACGATCCATGAGATCATGATCTCATGTCTTTGTTTGAGCATGATCTTTTCGGAAAACCGGTTTCCACTTTTCCGGATCATGCTCTAACGCGGCCCCTTCCTTAAGCGACTGCGCCTGACAAGGCAAAGCCTCAATGCGGACACTTGCGCCTGCTTTACGCAACCTCAATGTTGTCGGACTACCAAGGTCGCATGATCGCTTCGCTTTCCCGTTGTCTGCGGCTGCCGCGCGCCGCGGCCGCGGCGCTGTTGGCACTCGGCTCACCGCTCAGCGGGTGCGCCGACATGAGCGAGGGCATGACGTCGGCGTTCGCCGATCCCGCCAAATACGATCTTTACGAGTGCAAGCAGTTGGAGACCGAGCGCAAGAACCTTGCCACGCGCGCGGCGGAATTGCAGGGCTTAATGGCGAAGGCGCAAGCCGGCGTCGCCGGTCCGGTCGTGGCTGAGATTGCCTATCGCAATGAATATATCGCGGTGCGCGGGCAAGCGAAGAATGCCGAAGAAGCCTGGCAGCGCAACAAGTGCCGTGAGACGCAGCCGGCGGCGGGCAAACCCACGGCGTCATCCGGGCCGCCGCCGAACGACAGGTCCACCCGCCCGCCGATGCGGTCCGGCAACGCGGTCTACTGAGCCATCCCCGCTTCGCGCCGACGCGGCCCGTCGGCGCTCCGGATCATGCTCCTGTGTCCGCACCAGGCCTCACACGCGCCAGTCGTAGATCCAGCGTTGTCGCGCCAGCATGCGCCTTGGCCCGATCGCCTTGATGACGAGATCGCGCGCCACGGCCAGGGGGCCCGAGAGGTGATAGATGCGCCCGGCCTGCCGGGCGGCGCGCTGAACCCGCGCCACACGTGGCCGGCGCAAGCGCGCGTAGCGCTTCAGTGCCGCGGGGACCGTCGGGCCGCCATCGTTTTGCGTTTCCCCGAGACATTTGGCGAGCACCGCGGCATCCTCAATCGCCATGCCCGCGCCTTGTGCGGCGAAAGGCAGCATGGCGTGGGCGGCGTCCCCCAGCAAAGCTGTGGCTCCGTGGGTCCAATTGCCGCCATCGGGCACGGTGAACAGCGCCCATTTCCGCCATCCGTCGACGGCGCCGATCAACATCCGCGGCACGGCGTGCCATCGCGCCGTGGCAAACGCGCTTTTGACTTCGTTCGGTTCGCCCGGCGCGCTCCAGCCCGGCCTGTTCCAGGTGCCTGATACCACCGCGACGACATTGATCTGGCGCGCGCCCGAGATCGGATAGGCGACGAGGTGCGCGTTCGGTCCCATCCAGAGCTGAACGCGGGGGGAGGTATATTCGCGCGGCAATTGGGTTGCATCGAGCGTCCCGCGCCAGGCGATGAGGCCCGAGAAGCGTGGCTGAACTTCCGGGAACAAATGATGGCGGACCGCCGACCAAATGCCGTCCGCGCCGATCAGCGCCGCCGCCAGCTCTTCCTGGCGCGCCGCGCCGCAGCGCTGCACCACGGTCAGTCCCTTGGCATGGGTGCCGACATCCTCGAATTGGCAGCCGAGCCGCAATTCGATGTCGGGATTGTCGTTGACATGGGCCTGCAGCGCGGCCTGCAGATCGGCGCGATGGGCGACCCAATAGGGTGCATCGGGCTGAAACATCGCGGCATCGCCGAGCGGGATACGCGTGATCTCGCCGCCGCTTCGCGCGCTCATCAGGCTGATTGCATCGGGTATCACCGCACGGGAGACAAGCCGAGGCTGTAAGCCGAGATCGACCAACACGCGGCTCGCATTGGGCGAAAGCTGCAAGCCGGCGCCTGCTTCCTCCAGGCGCTCGGCCTTCTCGAGAACAATGACGCGAAACCCCCGGCGCGCCAGCGCCAGCGACGCCGTCAATCCCCCGATCCCGGCACCAGCGACGATGATGGTGCGTGAAGCCGCCACTGCCCGATCAGGCGACCTTGTCCTTCAGCACGCATTCGGGCGGCCGGGCTTCGCCCGCCTTGAGGTCGGTGGCATAGCGAAACAGCGTCGAGCAATAGGGACAGATGATCTCGTTGTCGTTGCCAAGATCGAGGAAGACGTGCGGGTGGTCGAAAGGCGGATTGGCGCCGACACACATGAATTCCTGCGAGCCGATTTCAATGACGGAAACGCCGGCATCGTTGTGGAAGTGCGGAACAACATGATCGGCCATCGAATTTACCCCGAATAGCGACAGAGGCAGACGCAACCTACAAGACGCCGCACCGTCGAAATGCGACACAACCATACTGGCGGCTGCAGTTGATTCCTAGTGTCGGAAAATTCGCAGGTTCCGAACACCCAATGGTAGCCCCGAGCGGCTGATTTTGCTCATGCAAATTCGACACAATCTTATCGTCCCAGAGAAGCCCTTCTTTCGTCGGGGCTGTTGTGTCTTAAAAGCGGCACACCATTTCAAGGCAAGCGGAAACTTCAGGGTCTCGGGATGAAACGGTTGCGGATCGGTTCGGCCTTGGCGGTCATGGCGGTAAGCGGTGCCGCGCTGGCCGCGCTGTGGCCGCATGCCCGCGACGCCGGCGCCGTCCTGGCGGCGCAGGATGATCCGGCTCAATTGTCCGATGTCGAACTCAATTCTGCTCTGCGGAACAACCAAAGCGTCATCGCCGAGCATATCGAGGCAGCCCTTGCGGCCAACGACGCCGGTCTTGCCGACAGCTTTGTCAAGCTGGCCCGGGAGAAGGACATTTCGCTCCCGAGCGATCTATCGGAGCGGGTCAGCGACGCCGTTAGGGAAGAAAATTCCTCATCCCACTTTGCCAAGCGCTTTGTCACCGGGCTCGTGACTGGAACCGCCGACGATGTCGGCAGCCTGTCGGGCACCATTGCCGGCGACTTGTTCGTGTTCGGCGATATCCGGGATGTCGTGCGCGAGGGCAAGCACCTCGTCATGGGCGAGAACACCGATCGGCTGGTGCTCGGCCTTGCCACCGCCGGTCTTGCGGTGACGGCGGCGACCTACGTCTCGGTCGGTGGCGTGGCGCCCGTGCGCGCCGGCCTCACGCTGGTCAAGGACGCCCGCAAGGTCGGACGATTGGGCGAGGGGCTGACCGAATGGGCGGGCCGGTCGGCGCGCGAAATGGTGGATGCGCCGATGCTGCAGCATGCGGTCGCAACCGGCTCGGTGATGCATCCGGGTCAGACCGTCAGCGCCATCAGGGCTGCGTTCCACGCCGAGAAGGCGGGCGCACTGGTCCGGCTTGCCAAGGATGTCGGACGGATCAGTGAAAGGGCCGGCTCGCGCGGCGCGCTCGATACGCTGCGGATTGCGGAAGCGCCGGAGGATGTGGCGCGCGCCGCACGGCTGGCGGAAGCCAAGGGCGGTCAGACCCGCGCGATCCTGAAAATACTGGGTCGCGGCGCGTTGCTGCTGGCCGCCGGCGCGTTCGATCTGTCGCTCTGGGTGTTCGGCGCGTTGTTCGCCCTGTTCGGGTTTCTCGCCTCGATCAAGGCCACGACCGAGCACCTGACCCAGTCGTGGCTTAATCACAAGAAGGCGCAGCGGTTGCGAAAGCAGACGGCGGCCTTGTCCGCACCGGCGATGGCGAGCATTGGCGTGGCCGGCTAAACTTGGATTGTCCAAAACCCTCACCCCAACCCTCTCCGACAAGAGAGGTTGCGCGCCTCCGCCGAATGACATCCACAAAATACGGAACGGCCGATGCCGAGTTTTCATAACGGCGCTGTTGAAATCGCCTATCTCGACGAAGGCGAGGGCGATCCGATCCTGCTCGTCCACGGCTTTGCGTCGACCAAGAATGTGAATTGGGTATATCCGACCTGGGTATCGGAATTGAAAAAGAACGGTCGCCGCGTCATCGCGTTCGACAGTCGTGGCCATGGCGATTCCGGCAAACTCTATGACAAAAGCGCCTACGAAATCGCCACCATGGCCGGCGACATCACTGCGCTGATGGATCATCTGAACATCGAGCGCGCGGACGTCATGGGCTATTCGCTGGGATCGCGGATGACGGCCGTGCTTGCGCGAAGCGCGCCGAAGCGGCTGCGCTCGGCGATCTTCGGCGGCATCGGGATCGGCCTGATCGAGGGCGGCGGCCCCGGCGAGAACGTCGCGGAGGCGCTGGAGGCCAATTCGCTCGACGACGTGACCGATCCGGTGGGCCGGACCTTCCGCGCCTTCGCCGACCAGACCCGTTCCGATCGTCGGGCGCTCGCAGCCTGCCTGCGCGGCTCCCGCCGCCTGATGACCAGAGCGGAGGCGGCCGAGATCGCGGTGCCGGTGCTGATCGCGGTCGGCACCTCGGACGAGATCGCGGGCTCGGCGCAAGCGCTCGGTAGAATCATTCCGGGCTCGCAGGTGCTCGACATCCCCAACCGCGACCATATGCGGGCGGTCGGCGACAAGGTCTACAAATCAGGCGTGCTGGATTTTCTCTCGCAGCGAAAGTGAATCGCTCAGGTCATCGTCGCGGGCGAAGGCTCTCAATGCCGCGATCAATGAAACGAAGGTTGCGACCCATACCAGCCGCGCGCCGTAACGATCATGTGGCCCGGATATCACGCCGCACACGAAGGCATTGCCGAGCAGCGCAAATGACACGGTTGCGGCGAGCAGGGTGAATTCATCGAGCCGTCGTCGCCATACCGCGCGTGCGAACATGCCGAACACCAGCAGCATTGAGACCAGTGCGACCGGAACATGGACCAGATTGATCGGACCGAAGGTAATGTAGGCAGTCTGCTGATACGCCGCGCGCGCCAATTTGAGCTGTTTCGGCAGATAATGTTCCAGAATGCCGTGGGTGTGGGGAATCGGGCGGTTGGTGTTTTCGCCGGTTGCCACAAGGAGCAACTGACGAGCGGTAGCGGCCATCGCCGCCTCGACCTGCCAAAGCGGATATTCGGCGAGCGAATGGGTGACGATGAAACCCATCTCGTCGTTCATGCCGGGAAAGCGGCCCAGCGCGTTGAACACGCTCGCTTTGCTCCAGAGAAACTCATCCGCGTTTTCCGGCAAATCGCTGCGATAGGGGCAGAGCTTGAGGTGCTGATCAGGGCAGTGATCCCGCAGATAGCGCGCGACGATGCCATCCTGCAGCATCCGGCCGAACGCGATGGCATAGCCGCCGGGCGTCCACGCCAGCTGTCCGGATAGAGCGAAATTGGCGGACAGCAGCATGACGGCGCCGGCCACGATGGTGAGGGTGCCTTGCGCCAGGCCCCCGATCGCCATTCGTTGGCGCAGGAACGGACGCGCGATCCAGCCAACGCAGCACAATCCCAGCAATACCGCCATCGTCGCGCTATGGGCGGCGGCCGCGAAGGCGGTAAAGGCAAACAACGCGAATTTTTCGGCTCCGGAAAACTTGTCGCCGTGCAGCGCGAGAAGAAACAGCGACAGCACCGACAGGCCGGCGAAGATATCGGTCAAAAGCATGCTGGCGAGCCAGGGTAGCGCCGTGGTCACGACCAGCGCGAGGCTCAAGGTCAACAGCCGCAATGGCCGGAATATGCCGAATACGCGCAGCGTCAATTGAAGGATCCACATTGTCGCCAGCGCCTGGATCCCGAGGTTGAGCCAGAAGTACGTATCTTCGCCGAAATGCAAGTAAAGCCCGAATACCGTGGATCGGCTCGGCACCAGGTAACCCTCGTACCACCGCGCCAGATAGCCGCCGGTGTCCGACTGGAGCAGCGGATAGCCGTTCCAGAGCGCGGGCGCGAGCAGCGTCAAGGGGATGGCGACGGCCGTTACCCAGACCCACAGCGAGCCCGCCGCCCGCGCGCGTAAGGTTTGGGTCGTAATGCTCTCTCTCCCCCGATTTCGACCACCTTGCCCGGATTGGACGGGGTGCGGAAATCCACCAATAGTCGGATGGCGTCCGCTTGATTTCCCGAAATCGCCAACCACCTCAAAGCAACGCTTCTGCAAGGGCGGCCTGGGCTTTGTCGGAAGAATCTTCCGCTTCAACGTCTTAGCGGCTGAGGCAGATGTTCACCTTGATGTGAGCGCCCGGGACAGCCTTCGGCCCCTCGTGCTATGATGCTTCAGGACCAATCGAAGAATTTGCGAGCGCAAGCCTATGGCAAAACATCAGATCAGCCCGCAGGGCGGTGGCAAACTGGCGGCTCTCGATCCGATCTGGGATCGGGTGCGCTCGGAGGCGGAAGATATCGTTCGCCGCGAGCCGGAGCTTGCCTCCTTCATCTATTCGACCGTGCTGCATCATGATCGGCTGGAAGATTCGGTGGTGCATCGTATCGCCGAGCGTCTCGACCACTCGGCGCTGTCGGGCGATCTGATCCGCCAGGCCTTCGACGAGGCCTTGCGCGACAATCCCGACATCGGCAACGTGTTCCGCGCCGATATGGTCGCGGTTTACGACCGCGATCCCGCGACCTCGCGGTTCATCGATCCGCTGCTTTATTTCAAGGGTTTCCATGCGCTGCAGACCCACCGCCTGGCGCATTGGCTGTTTCAAAAGGGCCGCAAGGATTTTGCCTATTACCTGCAGAGCCGTTCCTCGGCGGTATTCCAGACCGATATCAATCCGGCGGCCAGGATCGGCCGTGGCATCTTCCTCGACCACGCCACGGGCTTTGTCTGCGGGGAGACCGCGGTGATCGAGGACGATGTCTCGATCCTGCACGGCGTCACGCTTGGCGGCACCGGCAAGGAAAACGAGGACCGCCATCCCAAAATCCGCCACGGCGTCATGATCGGAGCGGGGGCGAAAATTCTCGGCAATATCGAGGTCGGTCATTGTGCCCGGATCGCCGCGGGTTCGGTGGTGGTGAAGGCGGTGCCTAACAACGTAACGGTGGCAGGCGTACCCGCCAGGATCGTCGGCGAGGCTGGCTGCGCCGAGCCTTCGCGCACTATGGATCAAATGATCAACGCGATCGGGCTTTGATTTCCACACATTCGGTAAAACCCGGCGCCGGACCTGATCCGGGACGAAGAACAATTTTGCGATTGGACGGCGCCCAAGTTATAAGCCCCTTGAACTGCGTATAGAACCGGGAGGATAGGGCTAGCGGTTCGCGCTGGCCCGTCCTAATACTTCCCGAAACCCTTACGATCGTATTGGAGACTGCCGTGGACGTTCAGGAAGTCAGGAAACTCGACGCCTACCTCAAGCGCCTATTCGGCAACCCCAAGATCCGCGTGGTGCCGCGGCCGAAGAAAGATGATTCCGCCGAGGTCTATATCGGCGAGGAATTCATTGGCGTGCTGTTTGTGGACGACGAAGACGACGATCGCTCCTTCCAGTTCCAGATGGCAATCCTCGAGGACGATCTGGTCGAGCAGGGTTGAGCGCTACTAGTCCTTCACACCGACGTCATCCCTTCGGCCCGAACAATTGCTGCGTCAGGCGGTCCATCGCCTCGGTCACATCGCGCCATTGCGCAAGCCAGCTCCGCGGAAAGCGAAATGTCAGATCGGCTCCCTCGATACGGCGTTCGCTCAGGCACATCCCCGGGGTTGCGGCGTCGCGGGTGCAGCGCGCGTTGAGATTTGGCGAGTTCGCAAAGAACAGATCCTCGTTGCCGTAAGGCGAGCCGTCGCGAAATGCGCGCATCGTCAATCCGTTTTGCCCGGGCGTTGAGGCCGGATCGAGATAGCGCGGATAAATGGTGCGCGCGCGCATATCCGGGGCAAGCGAGTCATGATGGGCCGATATCGAGAGAAATATCCGGTCGATCGGCCGTGCCGCTGCTTCCACGCTGCTCGCGCTGATGCGTTTTTGGGCTTCGGGTGCCTCCAGCGAAGGAAACGAGAAGCTGAGATCGACACGTTCCTGCGCTCCGGAGTGGCGCTGGACTTTCATGCGGAACGCGGCGGTCGGGATGTTGAATAGGGTAGCCCCAATGCTCACCGGCAACCGCGCCGGACCGCTGGAAGCCTCCGGTTCCCAGGTTGGCCACAACAAATAGGCGATCAGGCCAATCGCGCCGGCGGCGACCGTGCCGGCCACCATGATCAGAACCATGTGGCCGCGAGGATCCTTTCGCGTATCGCGTGCGATGTGCTGGGCAGTGGAGAGAAATGTCATGAACGGGCAATCATAAGGGGTCCGCGGATGGCCCCGAATCATTTGCAAATATGCCATGCGGCAGCGCCCTTCCGCACAGTTTGGCCGGAGGAGGCTCGTTGCGAGCTATGTGCCGGCCGCGGTTCCACCTGCTGGCGTTAACCTTTCCTTAAGGATCATGTGGCGGCGGGCGGCCATTTTTGCGAAGCAGGGCGCCTTCCTGTGGTGTAGCGGATAAGCCTGCAATGTCGCCCGATGCGTTGAATTCCCTGTTCTCGCTGTGCATCGGCTTCGCACTGGCCGGCGCCCTCACCAGTGGATATCAGGCCTTGGTGCAACGTCCGGCGGGCTTTGGGCTGTTGCAGGAGGGCGTGGCGGCAAGGACCTTCGCCGCCGTGCCATTTCTGGTGTTTGCCGCCCCCTTCATCATCATGCGCAACACGCTGCGCGGGGCGCGGATCGAGCGCCGGCGTTTCGAATTCGTGATGATGGCAACCATTTTGGCGGGGATCTGGAGCCTGATGTCCGGTACGTTTTTCCTGATGACACTGCGCGCCGCCGGATTGCTGGCCTGAATTTGTTGTCTTGACGCGATTTCTTGAGACGAACCGATACCCGCCCCGGATCAGTCCGCAGGCATGCTTCGCTTGAAAACGCTTTGACGGCTATGCCAAGCTCTCCGCCAACAGGAGACCGATTGAGCATGGCGATCTACGAACTCGACGGGCAGGCGCCCGAACTTCCGGAAAACGGCAACTATTTTATCGCCGACACCGCTACCGTCATCGGTAAGGTCCGCCTGCTCAATGGCGCGAGCGTCTGGTTCGGCGCGGTGTTGCGCGGCGACAATGAGTGGATCGAGATCGGCGAAAATTCCAATATCCAGGACAATTCCACCTGCCACACGGACCTGGGCTTTCCGCTGACGATCGGAAAGGATTGCACGGTCGGCCACAACGTCATCCTGCACGGCTGCACGCTGGAAGACGGGGCGCTGGTCGGGATGGGTTCGATCGTCATGAATGGCGCGCGGATCGGTCGCGGCAGCATCATCGGTGCTGGCGCGGTGATTACCGAAGGTAAGCAATTTCCCGAGCATTCGCTGATCATCGGCGCGCCGGCCCGGGTGATCCGCACCCTCGAGCCCGCGCAGGTGGCGGCGATGGGAAGTGCCGCGAAATTCTACGTCGGCAACGGGCCGCGATTCAAAAAGGGCCTTCGGAAGATCGGCTGAGGCGTTAGCTCAGCTTGGCCGGCCAACAGCTTGCCAACTCTTATTTTGCTCTTCGCGGCGACCTCGGCGCGGCACCCTTGTTGCGCGGCGTGTCTGTCAGCGAAGCGCTTTTGCGGAGCGCGTCCTTGAGATCGACGGGAATGCCGTGCTTCCTGAGCAAATCGGCAAATGCCTCGTCGGCCAACTCCTGAATGGTTGCCATCCTGTCACGCGCGAGCTGCTTCAGCTTGTCGAATGTGTCGTCGTCAAAGTCGATCAATTTGCGCACGCGTTATCGGCTCCTTTGGCTGCGAGGCAGCACCTGTTCGCGGCAACAATGAAGATCTCTCTCCCCAGGGATTATCAGGGATCGTTCCGCGCGCCAACGCTGAATGAATGTTCATGAACATGACCAAGCCAGAACAGATCCAGCGCAAGCCACCCCCGGATCAAGCACGAAGTCACGCCTCGCTCGAGCGGGTCGCGTAGAAGTGAGCAAGATCCTTGAAGAACCTCCTCAAATGCCGGAACGGGATCGCAGTGAAAGAGTAATGGATCGTGGGGGCGGTTGATCACGGAGGAGGGACAAAGATGTTGCGTAAAACGATGATCGCCTGTTCGCAGTTGCCTCGGTGAGCATGCTGGCGCCAGACCTGGCCTCGGCGCGCGGCGGTAGCCATGGCGGTGGAGGCGGCGGTGGAGGCGGCCGCGGTGGTTCCGGAGGGATCGGCGGCAGTAGCTTCGGCGCGGCAAAGGTCGGCGGAAGCAGCTTCCAGAGCAGCGGCAGCTTCGGTAACAGCTTCGCGCGCTCGACTGCGGCCGGCACGGCGGGAGTTTCGACCAACCGCTTTGCGACGACCAGCGGTTTCCGCCATGATCGCGATGGCTTCCGCCACCGAAGGTTCTTTGTCGGCGGATTCTTTGGTCCGGACGACTTCTACGACGACTACTATGATTATCCGTACTACGATAACGGCTGCTATATCGTGCAGCAGCGTGTGCACACCAGGCATGGCTGGCGCCTGCTGCCTGTCCAGGTTTGCGGGTAATCTGACGGAGAAATCCGGTGGCTTCGGTGTCTTCCGCACCGAAGCCGTTTCTTGACGCTCCGGTTTGGCGCTCTTGAGGCCCATCGAACCTCATGCAAGGATTTTGGTACCGACAAAAGGCGCGCGGGCCGAGCACCGCGCGCCTTTTGCGATTCACAAGGCTCAGCCGAGCACTTTGTACTTCTTCAGCCAGGCCTGCATCTGGTTCCAGCCGTCCTCGGCGGCTTCCTTGCGATAGCTCGCGCGATAGTCGGCATGGAAGCCGTGCGGTGCGCCCGGATAGATCTTGAACTCGGCAGGCTTCTTGGCCTCGGCAAGCGCGGCCTTCAGCGCCTCGACGGTTGCGACGGGAATGCCGGTATCCGCCTCGCCGTACAGTCCCAGCACCGGCGCCTTCATCTCGGGAGCGAGTTGGGTAGGGCTCTTCGGCCAGAGCGGGTTCGGCGAATCCACCGGGGGTCCGTAGAACGAGACGCCTGCCTTGAGGGCGGGGCTGTGGGCGGCGTATTCCCAGACCGTCCGTCCGCCGCGGCAGAATCCGATGATGCCGAGCCGGGTGGTGTCGCCACCCTGCGATTTGGCCCAGGCGACGGTGGAGTCGAGATCGGTGAACAGCTCCGCATCCGGCTTGGCATTCACGATCGGCAGCAGTTGCGGAATGTCGGTTATCTTGGTGAGATCGACGCCCTTGCGGAAATAGTAGTCGGGCGCCACCGCGAACGCGCCGAGCTTGGCGAGCCGCCGCGTGACGTCGCGGATGTATTCGTGCAGACCGAAGATCTCCATCGCGACCAACACCACCGGCGGATTGGCGACGTCCTTGGGGCGCGCGAAATAGCCGGGCATCTCGCCATCGGCGACTTTGATTTTGACGTCGCCGTCGGTTAGGCCGTTGGTGTCGGTCTTGATGACGTCGGCGCGTACCGGGCCGGCGGCCAGCGTATAGCCCGCGGTGACAGCGGCAGACGCGGTCATGAAGCCGCGGCGCGAAAACGGCGCGGCTTTGGTCAATCCGATGACATCGGATGTCAGCAGGGGTTCGGCACTCATGATCGATTTCCTCAAGGTTGGTGGAAGGCGGACATACAGCCGGCAATTGCCGCCGAACGCAAATCACCAGCCTGCGAGGAGCAGGCCCGTCGAGTGGCCGAAGGGCCAGCGGGCCCGGGCAAAAATCCGCCGGACCGGCAGCCACAAAAAACAAGACCGTCGGCGCAGTATGAACGCCAACGGCCTTGCCAGCCCCGGACTCAAATTGGCTTACGCCATCCGGTGAACCTCACCTTGGCCCACCCGCGCGGCGGCCCGTGTGATCCATTTCACAATCGGCGCAAAAAAGTTCCGGCATCCTCCGAATATTCGCCGCGCTCAAACGCTGGTTGGCCTTTTGATTAAGCTTCCAAACGTCGCGAAGGAATGAAGCCCCGCTAGATCGCTGCAAAAATAGTTGCGGCCAGCTCTTGGGGGAGAGCTGGCCGCGCGCGATCCGGTCTGGGACGGGGAGGGGTGGGGATGTGACCGGGTCGCGTGTCCTGTTGTCTCGTTTCTCGTTACTCGTTACTCGTGATCGCGGGCGCTCGCCGTGGAAACCGCGGGGCGGGCGTCGCCGAGCGAGACCCAGACATTCTGGTCGCTCTGCGACTGGCGCTTGACGAAGCGGTATCCAGTCTCGGTCCAGGCCACGACGTTTTCGTTCTGGTTGTCCAAGACGAACTCGCCCTTGTCGGTCTTGACGGTCAGCACCGCGTGGCCTTCGCCCATCTTGTCGCGCACCACCGTGATCAGCAGCGCCTCGCGCGGCCAGCCGGCGTCGATCAGCATCTTGCGCTTCAAGAGCACGTAGTCTTCGCAGTCGCCGTAGCCGTCAGTCGGCAACGACCATTTCTCGATGACGCCCCAATGATCCATGTCGGTCATCGGCTTGACGGTCTCGTTGACCCAGCGGTTGACGCGCAAAAGATCCCGCCAGGCCGCCTGCGTCATCACGATATCGCGTGGCTGCGACGGACCTCCCCGGCACTCAGCGGGATTCTCGGCGCAGAATTCAACCCAGCCGATCGGCGCGCGCGTGACGTCGCCAAGGCTTGCATAAAGTGTCCGTTCATCGGCGGCGCGCGCCGAAGCACTCAATCCCAACAGGATGGCGACGACCGCCAATCCCTTTCCCTGCCCCCTGAACCCGATCATTGTGGCCCCCGTTTTCTTGTTGGGACCACGTTTCGCACAAAGGTTTTGCGCTGCCGCTAAGTAAGCCAAGTACAATTGAGACGAATGCGGCTAAATACTGAAGCTAATACGATCTATACTTGAATAAAATTTGACTAGAATTTTAGACAACTGCAATTGATTCAAATTTTAGCTGTTAAGGCGCCGCCGTCTGCCAATTCGGCGGTTGTGGCCGAAAGCGCCGCTTTCGTTAACCGCGCTTTCGCGCCTGCGTCGCCACGCAAGGCGGTATCCGGCAACGCGGCGACCAGGCCTGCGGCCTTCAAAGCGCGTGAATTTGCCGGGTTCCCCGCTTACCACGCGGTAACGCTGTCGGCGGTGAGATCGCGAGAAACCGGCGAGGCGTGAAGCTCGTGCGTGCGCGGAGCGGGCGCCTCGCGCAGGATATGTTACCGCGCGGTAACGCTCTCTTCGAGCACCTCGGCCATCTGCTCGTGCACGAATTCGAGTGCGAAGCCTTCCTCGAGGTTTCGCACTACGCGGGCCTGCACCTTGCCCAGCATGACGAGCGATCGAAGCGGCGGACGATTCTCCGCCGCGATGGCGGCGCCGGAACGCGACATGTCGATAATCCGGCAGGTCATCTTGGTGCCATCCTCGAGGGTAAGGAGCGCGATCGGGTTGCGCGGCACAATACGGTCGTGGCGGCGGTCTTCCGGCAGGTTGAGAATGTCGCGGTTGGCGAGCCAGGTCAGTTGCGCTGCAAGCTTGTCGCGCTTGCGCGCGGTTGCGCCCACCGTCATGGCAAAGCCGTTATCGATAATCCGGGTGATCCGGCCCTCGACCCGGCCGATATGATCGAGGTAGGCGATCACGCGGTCGCCGACATTGCCGATGCCCGGCGCCAGCAGGGCCAGACCACCCGGCGACATGTTAATGATTTGGCAAGGAAACTCGCGCCGGTCCGGCAGCATATAGCGGCCAAGCAGATGGACCTTCACCCGTTGGAAGCGCCGCCGCTCTTCGGTGGACGGAAGAACTGACTTTTTGTGCGCCAACGACATCTTCGCCACCCGACAACCGGTATTTCGGACCCTACGGCCGGCAGGGTTAACGAGCCGTTAGCAAAGCCGAATCACGCTGGCCTGGCCGCCGGAAAGCGATTGAATCCCACGAGCAGCAGCGGGCAGGCGAACAACGCGGCGGCGCCAAAGTCGAAGGCAGCGGCCGCACTGCCGGTCCATTTGGCGCAGGCCCCGGCAACGGCCGGTCCCAGCATCATCGTGACATAATAGAGGGTGTAGAAAATGCCCATGCCGATCGCGCGCGTCTCGGGCCGCAGAATGCGCGCGGGCAGGCTCAGGATCGGTCCGGCCGGCTGGCCGCTGATCAATCCCAGCGCAATGACGATCAGCACCACCGCGCCGCTGCGCGGCAGGGCCATCATCAGCAGCGCGAACACGATGCAGCCGCCGACCAGGATGAATCGCGGCCTTCCGCTGCGATCGGCCAGAAAACCGCCGAGCGGTACTGCGACCACCGCGAGCCACAGCACGATGCTGATGATCGAGCCTGCCGCCGGTATCGACCAGCCGCGCTCGACCAGCATCGAAGGTCCGAAGCTGAAGATCATGGCGAAGCCGACATTGTAGAGGCCCCATATCAGGCCAGCCGTGATCACCGCCATCGCGGTGTTGCGGTCAAGCCATGCCGACGCCGCCGCTGTGGTCACGACTTTCGCCGGCGGTCGATAGGCCGCGGCAAGGAGAGCGAGAGCGCCGGTGATCAGGGCCACCACCGCGAGATAGACCGCCCCGACGCCGTAGGCGGTGCCGATCAAGGGCAGCGCCAACAGCGACAGCGCGATGCCGGCCGGCCAGGAATTGACGAAGATCGCCATCGCGGTCGCGATCTCCTTGCCGGCAAACCAGTCGGCCATGATTTTCGTCATCTGCACGTTGAGCATGACACCGCCCGCGCCGCTGATCAGCCTTCCTGCGATTTGCACGGACCAGGACGTCGACAGCGCCATCGCAAGGCCGCCCGACAGCATCAGCAGCAGGGCCGCGAGCACCGTCCGCTTGTCGCCGAAGCGGTGCCCAATCGCGCCCCCCGGCAACGCAAGTGCCATGCCGGGCGCGAAATAGAGTCCGATCAGCAATCCGATGTCGGCAAGGCCGACGCCGAACGCTTGGCCCAACAGCGGCGCCACCGCGGCGACGCTCTGGAATTGAAACGCCATCGTAAGGCGCACCACGAACAGAACCGCAAGGACAAACCATCGATTGCGCAATGCCTCACCCCCAAATGACCTCGCCCGCGCACGCTGGAACGGGGCGATGGGCCTGTCAATCGCAGGGCAATTGCGATCGAAAGCCACGCATTGGCATCGCGACCAAGTTCACATAGGCTTTTGCCGCCCGCGATAATGCCAATCAACACGTCACCGAAGGGCCGAAAAGGGGACCATGGAACAGATCCGCGTATGCACCTATGACGGACCCGGCGCCGAGCCGGTTATTCGCACCGTGCCGTGGCCGAAAATTTCGAAGCAGGCGGCATTGATAAAGGTCGGCGCCTGCGGCGTCTGCGGCACCGATCTGCATATCCTGAAAGGCCATTGGCCGAAGCCCCTGCCGTGGCCTTTCACGCTCGGCCATGAGATCGGCGGGGTGCTGGTGGAAGTCGGCTCGGAATTTCGGGAAGATTTCATGAGCAAGCCGCTCACGGTGGGATCGAAAGTGATGATTCCGCCGCTGATGCCCTGCGGCCATTGCTATTATTGCATTCACTATCCGCTAACCGCCAACAAGTGCCTGACCCCGGTCTATTACGGCCGCTATCTCGGCTTCGACAAGGCGCCGCATCTATGGGGCGGCTGGGCCGAATATGTCTATGTCGATCTCGAGATGCTGCCGGGCACCAAGATCTACAAACTTCCCGACGACATGCCGCTGCGGCTTGGCGCGCTCTCCGAGCCTTTGACCTCCTGCATTCGCGCCTTCAACCGCGCCACCCGCGCCGGCGGCTTCACCTGGGGCGACACGGTGGTGATCCAGGGCTCCGGCCCGATCGGCATTCTCGCGGTCGCCGCCGCGCGCGAGATGGGCGCGGGCAGGGTGATTTGCGTCGGCGCGCCGGAGACGCCGCGACTGGCGCTGGCGCGCAAATTCGGCGCGGAGGCAACCGTCAATATCGAAGAGGTCGCAAGGCCCGAGGCGCGCGTCAAGCGCGTGCGTGACATCGTCGGCGGGTTTGGCGCCGATCTCGTGATGGATTGCTCGGGCCATCCGAGCGCCGGCCCCGAAGGCATCGAAATGCTGCGCGACGGCGGCACCTATGTCGAGATGGGCCAGTTCACCGATGCGGGCTCGATCAATACCTCCTGGCACCGCATTTGCACCAAGGACCTCAACGTGCTGGGCTCGTGGGGGTTCACCGGCAACGATCTGCCGCTCGGCGTCGATATGCTTTATCGTACCCGCAACAAATATCCCTGGCTTGAGATGCAGACGCTGTATCCGTTTTCCGCCGAAGGCATCAGTCGCGCGGTTGCGGATGCGATGGCGATGAAGACGGTGAAATCCACCATCGTGCCGTGGCCGGCGCTCGTGGAATAAGCCGGGCAATGCGCGGTTATGGCTATTTGGAGCGACATTCCGGCGCGCATCTTCGGGCTCGGCATTGCCGGCCTTGGCCCGTCTGGGACATTGACGCCGGTATCCTTGTGGGTATCAATGCGCGGGGGATATGTTTTCAGCCAACGCCTTATTATCTTGGACGAATATTATCTTGGACGAATCGACCGCGCGGGGCGAACGCTGTGAATTTGGTCGGCGCACCGTTCCCGCAAGTCCTCCCAAGGTTGCCAGTTTTACTCTTGTCGCGGTACCCACAAACGGTAGGGCATGATGGCCAATCAGGATAAGTTCTCTCTCTCTCATGCCGTCGAGCGCGATCTCCGGCTAGATCTCTTCCGCGGCATAGGGCTGTGGATGATTTTCCTCGATCACATTCCGGACGACTTTGTTTCCTGGTTGACGCTGCGCAATTACGGCTTCAGCGACGCCGCCGAGTTCTTCGTGTTCATTTCCGGTTATCTGGCCGGCTACATCTATGGTCCCATCATAGGCGCGGGAAATTTTCTCGCCGCCTTGAAGCGGCTGTGGACGCGCGTCTGGCAGATGTATGTTGCCCACATCATGCTGTTCCTGCTGTTCACGGCGCAGATCGCGCGCACGGTCAGGAAGTTCGACAACCCGATGTATGAAGATGAGTTCAATGTTCACAATTTTCTCCAGCATCCGGATATTCTGATCGGGCAAGCGCTCACGCTGCGCTACAAGCCGGTCGATCTCGACGTGCTGCCTCTCTACATCACCCTGATCGCCGCCTCACCGTTCGTTCTGTGGTGCCTGTTGCGCCGCCCGAACTGGACCTTGCTTGGCTCGGTGCTGCTGTACATTGGGGCGCGCGTGTTCGACTGGAATTTTGCTTCGTATCCGCCCGGGACCCACTGGTATTTCAATCCGTTCGCCTGGCAATTGATGTTTGTGTTCGCGGCATGGTGTGGCGTTGGGGGCGTCGCCAAGCTTCAGGCCATCATCATGTCTCGCGCGGCCTTGGTGGTGGCCTTTGCGTGGATCGCCTTCGCGTTCCTGATCGTGATGACCTGGCACCTCCCGGTCCTGGATGCCATGGTGCCGAAATGGATGATCAAGGCGATCTATCCGATCGACAAGACCGACCTCGATATGCTGCGTTTCACGCACTTCCTCGCGTTGGCGCTGGTGGTCGCTCGATTTTTTCCGCGCAAATCGGAAATACTCAGCTCCAAATGGCTGCGTCCGATGATCCTGTGCGGACAGCATTCGCTTCCGCTTTTTTGCTTCGGCGTTTTCCTGTCATTTGGAGCCCATTGGATCCTGGTTCAGCACGCCCAAGCCGGTGCGCGTGCGCTCTGGATGCAACTGCTCGTCAGCGTCGGCGGCATCCTGATCATGATCGCCTTGGCGTGGCTTTTGGATCGGGCGCGAAAGGTGCCTGTTCTGTTTGTCGATGCGGCCGAGTTCAAGGAAGGCCAGCCCGCGCTCGAACCCGGCAAGGCGTAACTCCCGGCTTGCCGCTACAGCTTGTGTCCTTTCTGGCGCAGCGCTTCGGTCACGCGCGCGCGGATATCCTCGACCCCCTTGCGGCTCGCATCCTGGCCCGCCTGGCTGGTCTGCTGCATGAGGGCCGGCGATTTTTCGAGCAGTTTTTGGCCGACCGGCTGACGGTAGAACGCGTCTATCGCGCGCATCTCGCCGACCGTGAAATTGTTGGCATAGACGGCGGCAATGTCATCCACGATCGTGGCGTAGTATGGCTTGAACGCATTTTCGATGGTCGGCATCAACGCATCGTAGTCGCGTTCGATCTCCGGCCGCTCTTGAGTCAGCGCGCGCCTGAGACCCTTCATGGTGGCCGGCAGCATCGCCTTGTACGGATCGGCCACCTTCATGGTGGTCACCAGGCTGCGCGCCGTGGTCATGGCCTCCGGCGAGGGGGTCTGCGCGGACGCGCCGGACATTGAAAACAGCAGCATGCATGCGATGATCAACAGGCGTTTGGCCATGGTTTCCTCCGATGAAAGGTCACGCGACGGTATTTGAAAATTGGGTTTCCCCAATCGGCAGGCCTTCGCGCTCAAAAATGCACCCTTCGCGCGGACCAAGGGTTGAGAAGGTGCCTGTGGGGATTGCGTTTGTCCAGACAAGAGCGTCCGATCGGACGGCGCGGTCGTTCGGGCCTTGCGCCTGCTAAGCTTCGCCGCTTGCGCGAGGCGACGCGCGAAACCGCCTTTTGACCCCCCCTGGATTAAGCCATTAAGATGCTTCTCGCGAGCAAGGGGACGGCCATGAGGCGACGGGAATTTCTCGGTGTTATCGGCTGTGGGCTGGCGGCCTGGCCGCTTGGGGCGCGCGCCCAGCATCCGGCGCTGCCGGTGATCGGTTATCTGAGCAGCAGGTCCCCGGCCGATTCGACCGCTCTCGTCACCGCGTTTCGCAAGGGCCTCGGCGAAGCCGGGTTTATCGAAGGGCAAAACGTTGCGATCGAATATCGGTGGGCGGAGGGCCGATATTCCCGCCTTCCGGAAATGGCAGCCGATCTGGTTCGACGGGGTGTCGCGGTGCTGGTTACGACCGGCGGTGAGCCTTCGGCCCTTGCCGCCAAAGCGGCAACCTCGACGATCCCGATCGTATTCACCGCCGGCGGCGATCCGGTGGAGATCGGTCTGGTCGAAAGTTTCAACCGGCCGGGCGGCAATGCTACCGGCGTCAGCGTGTTGACGACCGCGCCGGATGCGAAGCGGCTTGGATTACTTCACGAGCTGGTGCCCGGCGCCAAGGTCGTTGGAGTCCTGATTAATCCGAACTACCAGGGGGCCGAAGCCCAGGCCCGAGAATTGCGGGATGCGGCTGGCAAGATCAGTCAACGCATCCATATCGCGTATGCAGGCAGCGACGCGGAACTGGATCCAGGCTTTCGAAACGCTGGTTCGAGAACGAGCCGATGCCCTGCTGGTGGGCGCCGATCCTTTCTTCGATACCAGGCGCGATCGGATCATCGCATTCGCGGCCGAGCATCGACTGCCGGCCGTCTACCAGTTCCGCGAATATGCGGTAGGAGGCGGCCTCATGAGCTACGGTGTCAGCCTTCCGGAAGGATATCGCCAGGTGGGGAACTATGCTGGCCAGATCCTCAAGGGCGCCAAGCCGGCCGATTTACCGATTGTTCAATCGATCAAGTTCGAATTCGTAATCAATCTGAAGACGGCGAAGCACCTTGGTCTCGAAATTCCGCCAATGCTGCTGGCGCGTGCCGACGAGGTCATCGAGTAACGGCAATCGGCGTTGGAGCCCCGCTTTCTAGCGCAGGCCCTCATAGACCATGAGCCCGCGCGCGAGCTTGAGTTTGCGTATCGCGCGAGGAACCAGGCGCTGCGGCGGTTGGTGGCCGAGATAGCGCCACGTGGTCAGCTTGAATTCCCGCAGCACGCTGTGTCCGCCTGCAAAGGGGGCGAGCAATCCGGTCAGGCTCATGGGGGCGTGCGCGCGGTTGTTGAAAGGCAGCAGCAGCAATTCCAGATGCACCGGCGCGCCATCTGCCGAGGTCGCGGTGATGCCGGCGACCGCGGCCAGCATTTCTTCCGTCACCACCGTAATGATGTCTTCGATCTCGCGGCGGCTGTCCTCGATGAACAGCGCCGAAAAGCTCCGATCCTTCAGGTCGCGACCGAGCAGGGCGCAGATCCGCGTGCCGGCGACGCGGAACGGATAGCCGGCGGTGCTGTCGTAGGACAAGACGAAGATATCGCCGAGTAGCTCGCGCACTGCGCCGGGTTCGATCTCGCTGCGGTCCGGGGCGCGCTCGCCGGCGCGTTTCTCGTCCCAATACGCGAAAAACTCTTGGTTTGACGGATGCTTCATGCCTTGGCCTTGCCCCCGTTGCCCGGCGCGGTGGGACATATCTGTCCCGGTTTCGCGCACATGCATTCCCTGGGTTCGTTGTGCAGGACAGGCTTTGCAGCGTCCATGCCGCGGGCCGCTGATCGCGCGGGCTTTGCGCTGTTAAGGTTAAGTTAACTATCCGGTTTGCGATCGGCGGTAGCCTGTTAGTGTCCGCGCACTCGATCTCCCGCCGTTCTTCTCCAGGTTCAGGCGGGCTGTGACCACAGGTGGCATCGAACAGTTTGGCCGTTGCGCGGGGAGGGGTGGGGGTTTCGCCCCGGGGCCTTGCGCAGCAAGACCCGCACCAAAACAGGGAGGGCTTTCTCAGAGCCCTCCCTTATTGCTTTTACCGACGCAGCCAAATGCGGATTGAAGCGAGCTTGATGAAGCCGTAATTGGCCGCGAGCTAGTCATCTCGGGTTGTGGCAGCCAAACAATACCGTTCACGACGCGCCGGTCGTTAAAACGCACAAACGCCCCGCGGCCTGTTCGGAGGGAGCGACCCGACGGCAGCCTATTCAAAGTCCGTGAGTTCATACCGCATGGTTGGAGGCTCCGGGTTTTGAATCACGTCCAAATCGACGCCTTCCAGCGGCAAAACCGGACAACCGACATTTCCGAGATTACCTCCGGACACGCCAAGATCGACGAGATTGACCGTGCGCCCCGAGGGCGCGAACTATCAGTGAGGGAGGGTCTCACCCGGATAATTGTCGATTGGTCCGGAAGCTGGCAGGCGGCACGGTCGGGTAACTGGCTGGGTCGGAGCCCTGCGACAAAGGCGGCCTTGGGCTGCTGAGCGATCCGATGGGCCGTAACAAAGTGAAGCCCGAGCAGGCCTCGAAAGTTCTAATGCGGATGCCGACCCTCCGGTCATTTGGGGAAGGCCGCACGTGTGGGGAAGCAATCGACGCGCGCACCCACGCGATCCGCCGGGGTAGTGGGTACGGCACGTCGGTAGGGTGGTTCGTAGTTACAGGGGGAGACCCGTCGCTGACGAGGGTAGCGGCCTCAGCATCGCATTAGGCGGTGGTCACGGCGGGAGTCGGACGGGGCAGTAGGAGCGTTGATGCCGGGTAATGCCGGCGGAGCAAAGGGCCCCGACTTCTGGTGCGCTTTTGAAGATGGTGAGGTGAAGGTGATTGGTGATGAGCCTGACAACGCCTGATAAGATCCGGAGCCTTCAGAGAAAGCTCTACTGCAAAGCGAAGGCGGAGCCCACCTTCCGCTTCTATCTGCTCTACGACAAGATCTGTCGCGAGGACATCCTGGTCCACGCCTATCGGCTCGCCCGCGTCAATGCGGGTGCACCGGGCGTGGATGAGATGACGTTTGCTCGCATCGAGGAGCAGGGCCTGGAAGCATGGTTGGCGGGCTTGCGCGCGGAACTGGTCTCGAAGACATATCGACCTGATCCGGTGCGGCGGGTGATGATCCCGAAAACGAATGGTGGCGAGCGTCCGCTCGGCATTCCGACCATTCGTGATCGTGTGATTCAGACTGCCGCCAAGATCGTGATCGAACCCATCTTCGAGGCTGACTTCGAGGACAATGCCTACGGTTATCGGCCCGCTCGCGGGGCGGTAGACGCGGTCAAGGAAGTGCACCGGCATTTATGCCGGGGTTACGCTGATGTAGTTGATGCCGATTTGTCCAAGTACTTCGATACGATTCCGCATTCCGAGCTGATAAAGTCGGTAGCTCGGCGTGTCGTGGATCGAAACGTCCTGCGCCTCATCAAGATGTGGCTGAGGGCGCCGATCGAGGAACGGGACGCGGACGGAACCCGGCGCATGAGTGGCGGCAAGGGAAACACGTGCGGCACGCCGCAAGGCGGCGTCGCAAGTCCACTGCTGGCCAACATCTACATGAACCGGTTCCTGAAGCATTGGCGTTTGACCGGATGCGGCGACACGTTCCATGCTCACGTCGTCTCCTATGCTGACGACTTCGTTATCCTCAGCCGCGGTCGCGCGGCGGAGGCATTAGCGTGGACGAAGGCGGTGATGACCAAGCTCGGGTTGACGATCAACGAGGCGAAAACTTCGTTGAGAAACGCCCGACAGGAACGCTTCGACTTCCTCGGCTACTCGTTCGGCGCGCATCGGTTTGAGGCGAACGGGAATTGGTATCTAGGCGCGAGCCCGTCCAAGAAGAGTGTGCAACGGCTCAAGACAAGGATCGGCGATCTTCTGGTGCCGAGCAATATCGATCCATGGCCGGAAGTATGTGACAAGCTGAACAGGTCACTGCGAGGCTGGTCCAACTACTTTGGCTACGGCTCGCGGAGCAAGGCATACCGTAGCGTCGACCAATACGTCTTTGAACGTGCGCGCAGGTTCCTCACGCGAAGGCACAAGGTGCAAGGGCGCGGCAATCGCCGATTCACATTCGATGTAATTCATCGAGAACTCGGCGTTCTGTGCCTCCAACGCCTGCCCCGAGTGGTCCCGTCGTGTGCCTTGCGGTGAAGCCGGTCGGAAAGCCGGATGCCGGAAATCGGCACGTCCGGTTTGATGAGCGGGGATGGGAAACGGAGCGTTGGCCATAGGCCCCAAGCTACCGCACCCATCCTCGACTCTACCAAACCGGAAGTCGGACCTGATTGGCATTTGCCGCCAGTTGTGTGCCATTTCGTCTCTCGCCGCCGCGTCGCAAAGTGTTAGCTTCATTGCAAGGCGTCTTCTCCGGGGTTGCACATGCAACGGCGCGAATTCATCACACTTCTTGTCAGTGCGGCTGCAGGATGGCCGCTCGTTGCGCGCGCACAGCAGCCTACGATGCCGGTGATCGGGTTTCTCAATGGCGCATCGCCTGATGGCTATGCCCACGCGGTGGCTGCGTTCCGTCAGGGATTGAAGGAAACCGGCTATGTCGAGGGCCAGAACGTAACGATCGAGTACCGCTGGGCGGACGGTCAATTTGATCGGCTGCCAGCGCTGGTGGCCGATCTTGTTCGTCGCCAGGTCTCGGTAATTGCCGCGACGACCGCTGCGGCGGCGCTAGCGGCAAAGGCTTCGACCACGACCATTCCGATCGTGTTTGAAACGGCTGCCGATCCAGTGCAGCTCGGCCTCGTTGCCAGCCTTAACCAGCCGGGAGGTAACGTCACAGGGATAACCCAATTGGCCGTGGGGTTGGGACCGAAGGAGCTGCAATTGCTGCACGAACTGGTCCCCACAGCACGCGTCATGGCTCTGCTCGTCAACCAGAACAATTTCTCGCTTGCCGAGGCCGAAACAAGCGAGTTGCAGTCGGCGGCCCACACCCTCGGGCTGGAACTCCATGTCCTGAATGCCAATACCGAAGCTGACTTTGATGCGGCCCTTGCAAACGTAATCAAATCGGGAGCGGGCGGGCTCGTTATCGCCACCGATGTATTATTCACGAGCCATAGCGCGCAACTCGCCATGCTGGCTACCCGTTACGCGGTGCCTGCGGTCTACAAAGGACGCGAGTTTGCTGCGGCCGGAGGTCTGATGAGCTACGGATCGGACATCAAGGACTCATACCGCCTGGCCGGCGTCTACACGGGCCGGGTTCTCAAGGGCGAAAAGCCCGCCGACCTTCCGGTCCAGCAGGCCACTAAAATCGAACTCATCATCAACCTGAAGACCGCCAAGGCGCTCGGCATCACATTTCCGCTCTCGCTGCTCGGCCGCGCCGACGAGGTGATCGAATGAATGCGTCACTTCCGTTATTGGCACGTTTGAGACATGCCGACGGACCGTGATAATGTCTGTTGATAGGGGGCGGTCTCAACCGGTCGATGCAACACTTTATCTTAGAGGGAAAAGATGGAGTGCGGAATGGAACGAAGATTTCATAGAGGTTTTACTACGGCAGAGAAGACGGAGTTATGGG